>OCZT010001180.1_pt1 | contig 27082 bp, 21 predicted proteins | sample 1539031 | NCBI WGS metagenome assembly OCZT01 (sample SAMEA3539308, study PRJEB22396) | soil metagenome | biome: tundra; feature: field; material: soil | place: USA | collected 2010-05 | depth 0.15 m | reverse complement strand
TAGTGCTTCGCCACGCCCTCGCCATGGTAGTAGCAGAGGCCCAGCCAGCGTTGAGCGGCCGCGTGATTCTGGTCGGCAGCTTTGCGCCACCACTTCACTGCTTCGGCGTAATCTTTGGGAACCCCCCGTCCGTAGTAGTATTTCTCCCCCATCAGGTGTTCGCCTTCGTTGCTTAGGCTTCGAGAAACTGTTCCTTCGCTTTCAAAGACCACAGCCAATTGCCGCAATTCCTCGATGCTGAAGCCGTAAGGGAGCTTCTTTGACGAATCCATCAGAATCAAAGTGTAAACCCCACAACGTGGCCCGTTCTTGACGATGCTCACAAGGCGGCGGGCAGCGGATTCTGTGAAGTTCACCGGGAAGTCGAAAATTACCAAGAAGCGAAAAGGCTCGGCCACCTCGTGGTGCTCCTTGTTGTATTCCTGAATGGACGCGAACTTTTTCCGCAAGAACGTCTGGATCACCGTTTCCATGTCCTCGGTGAGTTTGGTCAACTGCTGTTCGATATGCTGCGGTTCTGTCCAGGCCTTTCCGTTGATCAGATCCCGGTTGAAATCCCCCAAGTGCATGAAATCGGCGACATTTTGCCCCAATCCGACGGGGTCAATGAGTGTGAATCGCGCTTTCCCCGGCGGCGTGTTGGCCAACGCGCGAATCGCCGCCGATTGCATGGCTTCCGCCGCCGCATCCTTTGCCTCACCCTTCGCGTTGAACAACAGGCAACGACCCTCCGCAAAGGGGATGAGCGCCGGCAGTCTGAAATTGAAATCGACTCTCGCAAGTTGTGTCTGCAAATCGTCTGCGGAAATAGTAAGAGTTCCGATTCGAGCGGCGAATTCTGGCGACGGATCGGGCGACCAATCTTTCCATTCTGAAGAATCCCATTCTTTCGCCGCGTAACGGCTGTCTTCCCAAAGCTGGTTCACATCCATATGCAACTGCTCGGCGACTTGTCGAAAATCATTCCCGATCTTTTGAACATCGTCCTTGAGCCGCTGATTTGCCGCCTTAACCGCCTCTGAGTGAATTTCCTTGGCTGGCGGAATCAATTTATCGCTGCTTGTTCTAATCATGCCTTCCACGTCCTTGCTAATGCGGCTTTCCAATGTTTGCAGGGTGAACCGCAATTTCTGACTTCTTTCGACTAGCCCCTGATAGTCGCCCCTGATGCTTGTAGTCCATGCCGCTCGCGCGATGAGCATGATTACCGGCCAAAGAAGCACCAATGGGTAAAATACGAAGAGCATTATGACGGAAACAATGATGATTGCCCATTTTGCTGCATCCATCCCCGGCCAATAGGCTGGCTTCTTTCTTTGGCAAAGGCTCTGAAGGCAAGCCTTTTCTGACGCAACTCCACCCAACATTGCAGCGAGATCCAACGCGGGTGGAATGTCGGATGTTTCAGGCTCTGACCGAGCCGTTGATGTGATGGGCGGCACGTCCACGCCTTGGCTCTTCAAATGCGCTTCCGCAGCCGCAGAAATCTGATTGAGTTCACCAACCACTGAACTGACACTTGAATGAACTTCCCTTAGTTTTTCATTCTGCTCGTCCCGAACTGAACCGAACTTGGCCTCGACACTGGACATCGCTTGGTCAGCCAGATTGATTGCATCGCTCTGCCTTTTTTCTGCGTTTGCCAACTGTTGTCGGCAACGGTTAATCAAATCCCAAAGTATGCGAGCGGCAAGCTTACGCATTCTGTCCGGCAGAGCGAACTCTGAAACATCAGCAAGTGGTTGACTTGGGGTTGTCATAATTCGATTATGGCTTTAGCGACATCCGGTTTTTTTAAGATTATCAGTTTCCATTTTTAACGCAATAATAATGCAACCCATTGTCAGGCCTTAATCCGGAGAAACGAACTGGATTGTTGGCTGGCCTCTGCTTGGGTGTTGAGTGACTTGGGCGAGAGTTTTACATTAACATTCAGCCCCAACGAAGCCAGTTCACGACGAAGGCGTTCTTCTTCGGTTTGGCAATCGTGTCCGACGAAGCCGGAAAATTCCAAATGAATATCACCATTTGTGTCAACTTTTGTCTGGATAATTTTTGTCATGGTTGCTTTCCTTTTTCAGTTTGTTTGCAGTCCGAGCAAAGCCAACTCCTGACGGAACGACAAAATGTCTTCGACCGGCACAAGTCCGTTCAGCCGAACTCCACCATCAGATGCGATTTGAATCTCCAAACCATTTCTCGACGAGAAGCCTTCCGCTTGGAGATGCTGGTAACGATCCGTCAGGAAAATAAACTCCTGATTGCGCGAGCCGACCCACGGACGGGAGAAATCCTTTTGATCCTCAAGAAATGGCCCGGCCAAAAGGAGGTCCGTGACGGCCAACAAAGCGTTCCAATCCTCACGACGAGCGGCAACGAGGCGACTGTATTCGTATCCCGTGAATGTAACAACCGACAGGTTACGCTCTCGGCACAATCGTCCGAGTGCAGCCAACGGCCGCGCCTGAGAGAATGGTTCTCCACCGATGAAAGTGACGCCCTCAATATTGTGCTGCTTGCGAATCTGGTCGAATAAATCCTCGACAGTTGCCTGGTATCCGCCGTTGAACGACCAGGTTGCACCGTTGGCACAACCGGGACACTGAATCGGGCAGCCCTGCACCCACAGGGCAGCACGTCGGCCCGGACCTTCCGCTTCCGTTTCCGGCAGAAACCGATGAATGCGCAGAACGTGATTGTTTTCAGGAAGCATAAAATTCGTTTTGCTAATCGCGTATCGCAGAGATGACCACTTGCTTTCGACCAGCCGAATCCGACACGTCTCGCGCGCTGACGCGGTAGCCGAGTTTCTTTTGGGCGTGCAAGACTGCGATGGTTGCATAGACACGGCAAACGTCGTCGCAAAGCGATTTGGCAACGGACGCAACACCGCCTTCCTCGTCATAACGGAAAACCACTTTGCCTTCTGGCGTAATGTCAACGCCCACTCCGCGCGGAAATTGAGGCGTCTTCAAACTGATGACGCACGGAGTGCGCTTGCCGTTGCAATCTTCGTAGCTCTCCGCGACCGAGCCGCCTTGTTCGCGCGCGATGGTTTCAAACGCCTGCCGCATTATTCCCATGCAGGGCAGTCCCCGGACGTTTCCTTGCGCAGCGCGAAGCTGCGGTTGTGGAACGCGAATTTCAGTTTCGTAATCGGCTGTGAGTGACATAGGTTTTTTAATTATTGCACAAACAGTCGTTGTCTTCTCAACTGACGAAGCGAGGAATAGGCTTCCGTCGTCTGCTGTTGAAGCGTGTTGATTCGCTGGCGAAGTTCGTCGGTGATTGACCGCAGGTTTTCATGTTCCCTGGCATCTGATTCGTAAGTTGCACCTGCGCCAGCCGCGACCGCACATTTTTGGATATTGAGCCGGATGACTCCTGCCCGCACAACCAAACCAGCAAAATAAGGCGAGGATTGGTCGGTGCGGCTCATTTCGGTTTGAACACCTTCCAATTCCTGACGCAAGGTGTTCTCATCAAGGTTGCGATATTCAATCTCCCAGCGGACACGTTCGGCACTAAGAAATGCCGGATCAGTTGTGCGAACGACTTCTGACACGCTCTGTTCAAGCTGGCGGATTTCGGTGAGGCGAACGCCTTCCCGTTGTTCGACTTTGCGAACTCTCGCGCTCACTCGATTCAATCGGAAGTCGTGCCGCCAGAGTTGATGGCGTAATTTCAAACTTTCCTTCGTGGCCGATATGATTGTTTTTCGGTGCGGCCAGAAGACCTCGTGATAAACGCTCAAGCTGAGGTAAAGACCGATTCCAAGCAGACAGCCCGTGATGGACATCCAAACTGCGACGGCAGGCGCCCATTCTGAGGCAGGCGCAGACGCGAAGGAAAATGGCAACCATGGCAGAGCAGCTACCGCGAGTCCAACGAGCGCGCACTTTGCTACCTTACGAGGCCCAAGCTGGTATCTTTGCCGAAGAAGATTTCGCAGCCAATAGCCAGCCCCAACCGGCGGCGCAAGAACGGCAGCAACCACCAACGCAGCGGCAACAATCAGAACCACTGCGTAAATGGCAGCGATGATCAAAAACAGCACACCGACAAGTTTTGCGATTCCTTCACCCATGGTTTTTGTTTGTGTTCGTTCGTTATTCCAGCGGCGGAAGTTCTTTAATTTTGTCCTGCAAACCCGCAAGCGGCCTCTCCGCCAAGGTTCGATCAATGGCGGCGCGCAGCGGCTTCGCGTCGCCCTGAAAATAGGTGCGATACACGGCTTCCGAGCCGACGAGATTCCGCAAGTTGTGCGCTTGGGCACGCTCCGTCGGATACCCCGTCAAATCATCCGGTTGCGGCTCTTGCCCCAGGACTTCAATCGCTAAATCTTGCGTCACACCCTCATAGAGCTTTTCGCCAAGCAAGCGTTTGGCATCCGGCGATGACAAGTGGTGCAGCCTTTCGTGCAAGACGACCTCTGGTACATTCGTCATTTCCGCAACGGAAATGTGCGCTGGCGAATCCGGCTTGGTGAAACCTGCCAAACCATCGGGCGCTTTGTGACCTGTTTCATCGCGATAAGATTTGCGAAGATCGCGCTCGCTCTCAAATTTGCTTGGCAAGTCGGGCAATGCCTTTAACCGTTCAGTGGGAACAAATTTTCCAAACCGCTCACCAATTGCGCCGACAGCCGCCTTGTCCACGTCAGCAAAGTAAGTCCGCAACGCGGCAGTTTCGCGCGGAGTTTGAAGTTTCATCTTCTCTGGTTGATTGGCGTGCATGATGATCTTGTGTTTATGAACTTGCCGAGTTGTCCCGGAGTGCCGCGAAATTGCGCCGCATCCGCCCCACAGTTTCCGCGTCCCAACAATTCAGCGTGGCGACATTCATCAAGAAGCAGTAGGCGCAATTCGGTTTGTTCATCGGTGGAAGACTCTTAGCGGCTGTCATGCCAAAGTCCCACAAGCCCCGCCATCCGTTCTCCATTGCTTGCTCAAATCCCTTTTCCCAGCCGCTTTGAGCGAGCTTTTTCAAAACAGCTTCCCGCGTGCCGCAAGTTCCGGGCAGGCAACCGACGCAAGGCGGGATGTTATCGGAAGTAGCAATTTTGCTCGTCCGAGGTAACGTATCCACGACTGATGGCATCTCCGCCAAGTGCGGGCGCATGTGGGCGACGATAGCATCCTTCGTTGGCGTCGGACTTTGAGCGCGCTCAAAATGAGGAACTTTGATATGGAAAGCAGTCTCACGACCTTCGCTATATGCGACGGCTTCCCCATTCGGCACAGTAGCAAGGAATTTTTCCTGCGCTGCATCGAGGTTCATCGTTCCACCGAGCAAGCGGCGGTCGTCATTTGCGCCCAGCCGGTGAACGATCTTAACGGTTGTATTCTTGATAACATCAGGCGCGAGCTTGGCCGGAATTTGTTCTGCGACGACAATTCCTTCTCCAAATGCACGCAATTCCGCAAGAAGATGGCAAAATGTTTCGACGGCTTTGCCGCGAGGATTGGCAACTTCCGAAGCGACATGCGACGGCACGGCGGTCAAAAGCCGGTGTGCTTCCTCAATCAGCAGCACATGACACAGTTTTCCATCGGTTGTTCCTTGGCACTGGCGGTATTGTGCGAGGCGCATCAGCACCGCGCCGAGGAGGAAAGCTTTCTCTTCCTCATTGCCGATGGCAGACATTTCCAAGACTGTGGGTTTGGAGAGCAGGTAATCGAAGGGGATTGAATGGCCAGAGTTCAACATCAGCCCCTTCGCTCCGAGTGAAAGACTGGAAAGCCGTGTGAGCAAACCGGCACGAATCGTCGAGGAAATCTCGTCGTTGTAGCCGAGTTCATTTACCAGTCCCGGAATGATCGCCAGTAAATCGCGCAGGGTTGGTTGTGCGGGCGAGTTTTCCGAATGTCGGTTAATCGCCGTTGCTAAGTCCCAGCCGAAGTTCTCGTAGAGGCGGTGAACGACGAGATTCAAGACTTCCGGCATCGGTGACACCCAAGCGAACGCGGAGTTGAACAGCGCGAGCAAGGTGTCAATGTGCGTCTGGACGTGAACGCCCGACGGAACTTCCATTGGATTCAATCGAAATGGGACGCCCGTTTCGTCTCCCAACGTGAACACACGAACATCCGCCCCGATGGACGATTGGATCATCGTGCGATACTCGGATTTGATTGCCGGTTCAAGCACGAGCCAGGGAATCTTATGGTCGTGCCAGAACTGATAGAGGAGAGATTTACAGGTGTTGGTTTTACCCGAACCTGAAACGCCAGCTACCAACGTATGCCGCGCCCAATCGTTGACCGGCACGGAAAACCAATTGCCGGTTCGCTGTCCGTCTTTAAGGACAACCCCCACGTCCACGACGTTGCCTGACTGATGCGAGGCGGGCGACACGCCAAAGGATACGCGCTGGCGCACTTCGTATCCCGGCAACTCCTCTTTCGGGAGGCAAGTCAGCACCGTGACCTCTTTGGAATTCAGGCGAGTAAAAGCCGGCTCAATTCGGTTCTGGGCAAGCTGCTCGCAAACATTGACTCGGATTGGTTGCGGCTGATTACGAGAGCCAGCAAAAACGCTTTGAAGCGCACGACTGCCCTCAACGAGGTCGTTACCATTCGTCGTATGCAAATACACTCCGACATCCCACATGCCGATGTTTCGGCCCGCGAGGTGATTCTCACGGGCAACTCGAAGCAGTTCCAAGTAGTGTTGCGCCCTCGGATTGTTCCCGTCTTCCGCCGAACCTTTCCGCATAAACGCAGACCGGGTTTCACGTTCCTCCGAGGCAAAATCGTTTAACGACTGATCCACTTGCGAAACATTTACTGGCCGCATAACCACCAGGTATGCAAAAGTCCGTCCCCGCAAAGCATTCAAGATGCGCTCCAATCTCCCACTTTCGACGCGAACAACACGTTGCGAATCGCCTTCAGCGTTTCCGACAAAGGGGTTTCCTGTCAGGACGACTGCGAATGGCAAATTATCCAATTGAGAACAGACATCTTGCGGAGGAATCTTTTCGAGCAATTCACATCCGGGAAACGCTCCACGAATCGCCGCGTTCCAAGAAGTCAAATGATTACCCACACCGGGAAGCACGAAGTAAATTGAAACGCGATTCGGTTCGCCAATCACGAGAAATCCCCACGGCAACTGCGCGGCGTAAAGGCCGGAGCAAAACGCTTCGTGCGCCGCCTCCAAAGTCTGACCGCCTGATTCCGCTGAATCCCAAAAACGGGCGACGCTTTGCAGCCGGACAAATCCCCAACCTGAAAAATACGCCGTGGATAATTGCGGAAGGCCAACGCCATTCAAGTGGCCGCCTTCGAGCGCGCTGATTTTTTCGGATAGTGTCATTGCAGGTTTCCAAAGCTGTGCATTGTTTGCCACATCGTGTGGAACGGTCGGTAAAAATAGATGCCGATGAAAAGAATCAGCCCCGCAGTCGCAGCGAGCATGATCCACGACTGCGAAGTTCTGACGAAGACGAAGCTTTGAGTCCGATGATTGTAGGCGCGCGATAGAGCAAGCGCGCCGCTTCGCCATTTGCCCCAGGCTGAAATCAGATCGTCTGGCGCAATGTTTCCACCGTCAATCTGCCCCTTCATTCGCACGACCCATTCCCGCTCGTGGGAATCCCGAACTCGGAAATAACGAACGGGAACTTGTTCCGCTTCATTACGACGCAGCGGATTCAAGAGCATGTTAAGCTGAATTAGCGAAAACATGTTCGTCGGGCTAAAGAATCTCAACAGGAACAAAAATCCGATAATGGCGAAGACGGTCGGCAATGCTCCCAAATGGACGAGAACCGTGCGAAGTAAAACAAAAGGCGACACAACCAGCAGTAGAAACCAAAGCAGGCGAGTAGTGAGCTTGCACCAATCGAAGTCGGGTCGCTCATGGATCACCGGCTCGGCGGCAATCACTCTTCCGCTCAATTCAGCACTGGCAACGCGTTTGTCCTCGTTGTGAACCGGTGCAGGGATTTGCCCTTGCGCCGGGCGAGCAAGTGCGCCAGAGAAAGAAAACGGTGCTGGCATAGTGCTGTCAGCAAATTGCGGCAACCGGGGTTGGTCGGAGGTTCTCGTGTTGCCATCGGGAGGGCTGGCAGACGATGCGTGGTTGGAACGCAGTGTTGCGCCACAAAATCCGCAAGCGTATTCGTTGGCGTCGTTGCGACGACCGCAATCCATGCAGCGGATCATCGTGTTGGGTTGGCCTGGCATATTCATTCACATTGATCTTGGGATTCGATGTTTCATCATGCAGCTGGATTTGCGGACACGGTATTTTCGGTTTCCGCCTCAACTGGTGCTGGCTGGTTGAGGAACAACAAATCCGTTCCTTTCGGAGACGGCATCGGCAATTCTTGTTCGATTCCCATTCCCTGAACGCCTGACTTGCCGCAAATCGGACAATCGGGAGCGCCACCCAATCGGAACGAAAGCGAGGCGTGTTCCAAAGCATCGTAGGTCACAAGTGTTGGCGCTTCGGCAAAACCGGTCAGATATTTCACAAGCATATCGCCTGCGATACCAGCGATGACGGAATTGATCGTTACGACCGAAGCCGGAGTTTCATCAGTGCCTTCAATGTATCCGATTCTCCGGCGAGCTTTGCGTTGGTCGGGGTCTTCAACAGACTTCAAGTCCAAGCCCTGACAGGCGAGGCAAGGACCACCCGGCACAAACAATGTGACTTGCGCGCCCATGCTCTTGACCTTCGATGAACCGGATTCCAATTGAATGCCACTTCCAAGATCGAGCAACGGTTTGAGTGTCCGCGCCGCCAGCACTTGCAGATTCAGCCTCGCGCTATCGTTGTCCACAGCGGCCAAGATGACATCCGCCTGGCTCAAGGCTTCCTGTGCCTCTGGCGCTTCGACTGGAGCGGTAAGCACAGACACTTCCGCGTCCGGGATCACCGCCAGAATGAACTTCTTCGCAACTTTCACTTTGTATTCGCCCACGTCCGCAGTGCTCCACATCAACCGGTTCAGATTGGCTGATTCTACCGTGTCCATGTCAATCAACGTGTAGTGCTTGACGCCCAAACCCCGGCAGATTTTGACCAGCTCCGTGCCGACGCCGCCAACGCCGACGATGGCAACGTGCGTATTCGCAATGGCTGTTTGTCCAAGTTCTCCCAACCACCGCACGTTCCGATCCAGGCGGGCTTTGTCTGTCTCGCTCAAACTTGGAACGCTCGCTGAAGCCCGCGCCACCAAATCTTCACGCGGGATTTTCCGCAGACCTTTTGTGCTGATTACCCGCACTTCGTTGATGTCTTCCACGAAGCGCATTTGCGAATCATAAACTTCAATCTTAAATCCCCCTTCATGTTGCCCTGTGACCATCCGCAAGAATCGGCATGGACGACAGGATTCCATCGCTTTGAGATATTCCTGCAAACTTTGCACCGTTCCGGGCAGGTAGGCGTTATCCGTTCCGCTAAATGAAGCGACGTTGCAAAACGGATGTGAGTGCGCGTGCATGAAGGCAGAGGTGTAGCTCTGCTTGTAGGCGTCGAAACAATCCACAACAACCGCTGGGTCTGGCTCGACCAAATAAGGATGCTGCTCGACGCAGCGTTCGTCAGGAATCGTCAATAAACGATGTCCGTAATACATAATCCGCCCGTTTCCTTCCGATCTTCCAAGCAGTGAAAACGCCACGCGCTCTTTCCGGTCTGGTTTCAAGAGATGCCCGCGCAATTCGTTCCAAAATATTTCCGTGCAGACCAAAGATGCCGTTCGGGGTTGATTGCGTAAGTTCATAAGTTTTCGGATGAAGAAGTTCATCGGTGAAAATGTTCACGCATGAGCCAAGTTTGTGTTCCAGTCATAGTTTGGGTTGCTCAAGTAAAGTTGAAGCGACTCCAAGTATGTGAAAATGGAATCTTGCGGTGCCCAGGATTCCGCATGAACACATAGATACCGCCAGTCTTGATTGGAAAGCTCCTTCAAAGACTCCGGCATATACTTTTTTTCGCCTCCATAGTAATGCGGGGGTTCCACCCACTCGCCGTCCTCGCAGAACTTCAAACCGGGATCAATCACGCAGTCCCTCAAAGGTTTGCCGAAACCATAGTTGTCAGGCAGAAATACAATCAAATTAGTGGTTGGCCTGCTCCAACTAGCCGGCAACTGCCAATTGCGAATGAAAACCCACTCCAGATTAAGTGGCCAGAAAACCCGGTTATCGCCATATTTGACCTTCAAGAGTCGAAGTTCTTCATTGATTCGACCGATGTTTCTGCCTGCCGTTCGGAATCGGTTCACTTCAAGAAATTGCTGGCCTGATGTCAGATCAAGCGGAGCGTCATTCCTCACCACTTGATTGCCATTCGGCCCGCGCTCGATGAGCACCTTGTCCGGTGCCACCTTTGCTAACTCCTTAAACCGCTCGCCGGTCAGACCGTCAAGCTGCGTGTCGGGAATGTTGATCTCGTGGCTTCCGATTTTTACTGTTGTCATAGCGTTTTGTTTTTTGTTTGAGTCGTTCTGAACTCATTTAGCGAATCGCGTGCCAAGCATTTTTTTTTGTAAAAACCGGACGAGATGAACCTTCGAGGCGCGTTTCGACACGAAAGTTGGTAGCGATGATAACGCCATTGCTACTGCGCGTAGCATTCGACAAATACTTTTCCATTCCTGACCGCAAATTCTTGCTGTTTTTTCGGTTGGCATTGCACTCGCTATGTCACAGAAATTATATGGCCCAACAACAAAACGAATCCACTGCACCCACCTTTGACATCAAATGGCTTGAGAACGCCATGATGGAAGTTTTGTGCAGCGCATCCACGGTCGTCACTGTGCAAAGCATGGATTTTCAGCGCGAACGTCAATTGGAGGCTTACTTGGTCGCCTTGTTCGGGCAGCAAGTCTTTCGTTTCCATCCGTGGAAGGGACTCGAACGATACGACGCGAGGAAACAAAACTTTGTCCCTGTCACTGCGCCCGTGGATTCAAATTACGGGGCGGGTCTTCAGAATGAATTAAAAGACCTTCAGGGTGCGCTTCGCTTCATGGACGGTGAACTGAAGCGCGAACGAACTGCCATGATTCTTTCTGGCCTCGACCAGCCGGAGGGCAACTCGGTTAAAAACATCGATGCCCTCAACGCGGTGCGCTCCTGGTCGCAGGATGGAAACATTCTGGCAAAGAAATCTGTCATCTGTTGGCTGACATCCCAGCCCACGCTGGCGATGGATGAAGTTACGCTGGGAATGAGTATTTTGGCCCGCCCCGAACTTGCGGACGATTCCGACAGAAAGGAAATCATTGCAAAGTTTGTTCAGAAGTCCGGCGTTCGTTTGTCCGAACAGGAACTTAACGCCCTAACGCTTGCCACCGCCGGCCTGACCCTGCACCAGACTGATGTTGTCATTTACAAAGCATATCGCACGGCCAAGGCCGGCAGGCGTGAAGGTGTTGATTTGGATACCGTCAAGAAATTCAAAGCCGATTTCATTCGCCGCTCGGACATATTGGAAATCGAAGACCCATCCATTAGTTTTGCAGATGTGGGTGGTTACGCGGGCGTAAAAGAGATGGTTCAACGCACCCTTGTGCGTGCGCTTCAGAAGCGCGAAAGAGCGGAAAGGGCTGCGCTTCCGTTGCCGCGCGGAATTCTGATCTACGGTCCGCCCGGCACGGGAAAGACCCTATTTGCAAAAGCTTTGGCTCGGGAGACAAATCTTCCGTTTATCAATCTCAAGACGGAAAATCTTTTCTCGAAGTATCTGGGCGAATCCGGCCAGCGCGTTCGTGATGCCATTCACATGGTTGAGCAGGCTTCCCCCGCCATTGTGTTTGTGGATGAAATTGACCGTTTCGGGAACAGAAAATCCGGCAATGGCGATAGCGCATCACAGGAGACAAGTCGCGTTTTTGCCCAAATGCTGGAGTGGTTGGGCGATGCCAATCGTAAATCTATCATCGTCGGCACAACCAATGTGCCTGAAGCCCTCGACCCGGCGTTTCTCCGCCCTGGACGATTCAGCTACGTCATTCCTTTCCTTTATCCCAATCTGGTGGCGCGGCAGCAAATCCTGGAGATGCACCTTGGTTTTGCGGGCAGCCGTCGCAAGCCTGTGATGGATGAAGTTGCCGTGCGAGCCATGATTCCTCAAATCGCGGCGGAAACCGAATTTTACGCAGGCGCTGACCTTGAGGAACTTGTGATTCGGGCCAAGCAGAATTTTTTCGACGACTCCGTTGAACGAATGACTACCAAACACCTGCAAGCGGCGCACAAGGATTATCGCATCAACACGGACGACCGACGTGGCCTAGCCGACCGCTACAAAACGCTTGGCACGATGTTTGCAAACAGTGTGACGTTGCTTCAAGAATTAGAAAAACAATAATATGGGACAACTCAATTCCAACGACATACCGCCGAATCCATTCGTTCACGGGTGGAACGAACCAGATTTGCCGCCAACGCCGCAAAGCAGGCGAACAGTAGCACGAGAAGTGCCTTCAGCAGCCGGAACACCGCTGACACCGCAGAGGACTCATGCCGTTTCACCGTTGCAGCGAGCGCATGAAATTGTTTCTCAACCACTCCCGCCAGCTCGGAGGCCAGCATCTTCAGCCTGGCCCATGGGCTTTGTTTTTGCAGCAATCTTGATCGTTGCTTCTTTGATATTATTTGCGGCTGTTCCACATAGTCAATTTTCGCACCTGCAAACGCCTGCGACTACCAATCAGGTGGCGGCAAATTCTAGGTATTCTGCGTCGCCGGCATCAGCCACGCCCGTATTCACCCCTCCTGTGCCGGCCATAACGCAAAATATGATTGCTGCACAAACAGATTCAGGACGCATTGACCAGCATCCTAATCAAACCCAGATTCCAATTAGCATTTCATCCCCATCTGTTTCGCAAACACCAGCGCCGGTGCAAGCACAACCACCCCAAAATGACATTCCAGCACCTCCAGTCCAAAGCCCACCTGTTCTGCCTGCGGTGATTGTTACTGCGAGCACCGCCCAGACAGATTCAAGGCCTCTTGAAGTCGCCGGATCTTCGGTCACACTCGTTCCACAAACACCTGTGCGGATTCAAATACAACAACCCGAAAAGAATGTTTCCACGTTTCCAGTCCAACGCAGCACCGGTTCAATAGACAATAAAGGTGCGAGCTATTCTGAAATCAATATCGCGACTCCTTCTCGTTCCACGAGGCCGGCTGTTCATGTCTTCAGAACTGTTGGGAACGTTATTTCCTGGCCGGTTGTTCACGTTTTCAGAACCGTTGGCGTCGTTTTGCCAACACAGCAGCCCGTCAGATACATTTACGTCTGTCCACAACAGCAGTCTTTCCAGATAAATCCGGGCAGGGTCTATTACAACCAGTCCCCGGTTACGCCAGCGCCAACATATCAACCAGGGTATCAGCAACGGGTTTATTACAACTCGCAGTTCGTGCCACAGGTCAGATATGTGCCAAATTATCCTTCATACAGGCCGCCCAACATGATGAGTGCGCCCCCGCAACAGAGGCGGATGCGTTAGCGGTGCTATGATTTTGTCAGGGCCATTGTTGCAAATTTGCTATTGCAGGTAGCAAACGAAAAATAGCTCGTGATGAAACTGCCGTCGTGCGAGCAGCAAAATCGGTCAAAACTGGTGGACTTATCCGTTGGCACGCTCCTCGCTATACAGAAATCACCACCAACAAAATATTATGGACGACTAATAAATAAAAAATCTTCTGAATCAGATTCGGGGTCTGGGCGCCCTGGCAACAGAACAGCCCAACGCTTCTCAAAAATTCACTCTGCGAGACATATTCAAAACGCCAATGAAAATAATGAACCGGATAGAAATTCAAAAATGGTTGCTTCGCTGGCTGCATGGTCAGGGTTTGGAGACGGACGCCACTACACGTTCAGAAGTCGTCGTCACCGTAGGCGACGGAAAGATTACCTGGACGTGCCGCATAATTTGCGAGAACGCCCCCGCGACCGTTCACTACCTTTCCCGGTTGCCGGGACGTTTGCCTGAATCATTGGTTGCCAACATGGCAATCCGGTTGCTTGACCTGAATCGTCAAATCCGATTTGGACAATTTTCACTGGATAGCCAACGAAGAACCATCACCTTTCGTTTGACGCAACAAATCACCAAAGACGCGCCGCTCGACATTCAATTTTGCAATGCCATGACGCTTTCTCATCGCATCATGACAACGCATGGCCAAATCTTGCTTCTTTTTCTTGATAGCATCACTTCCAACTCTGTGCATAAACTCAATTTGATCGAGCAAACGCCGCCTTTACATGAGTATGAGAACAATTGAAAACGGACCAGAGCAGGACAAATATGCCTCCAAGCGCGCCGCTGACAAAGCGCGCGAATCAGTCTTTCGGCGAAGTCCATTTTTGAAACCGAATAAAACCGCGTGGGATGAAAAACTATCCGACGCCGACCTCATGAGAATCTACCTTCAAGTGTTGATTGAAAAAAACAAGTGGCTCGGCGAAATCGCTCACGTCAACAGTTCATCTAAATACGACGGTTTTTTTCGGCTTATAGATGTTTTTGTTCAATTCAGGCAAGACGAGCAAATGATTCCGCTCGGTTTCGAGATACACCTTGCCCAGGCAGAGGCCGAAATCGAAACACAAATACACGCCGTGATTGAAGAAATTAAGGGTGGTCAAGAATTTGCCATGAAATATTTTGACTCCCCGACGACCGGCAAGCAAAAGAACGTCAAAATGCCAAAAGTGTTGTTCGCTTGGACTTTCGACGATGCACGCGCGCTTTTGGAGACGATTGATCAGTCATTAGCCGCTCCAGAATTAAAACGCAATCTGCTGAGTCACCCGTTACGCCGTATATTTTTGGATCGGACTTTGGGGCAACTTCAGAAATATGCCGAAGCCGCAGATTTCGCGAAGAACGTAGAATTCGCCAACATGCACACAGCGTTGCTCGCTGTCATCAAATCACAAGTGTTGACGGATTTTCCACCTGAACGCCGGTGAATTTTATGGATCACCAAGCCGCAGTCAAAATTCTAAACACTATCGAAACGAAGGAACTGGATTTGAAGCGCGGTTTAATTCTCTGTGCCGTGCGCTATGCGCGGGCGAGAACGGACTGGCGACTGGCACCCGTAGATGAGCGCAGGGCGTTGGATGCGGCGCGAACCGCTGCGCACAACTCTCTGATTGATGCCGCCAACATCCTCTCACGGGCGATGATCAAAACTGGCGAGGACGCCACTTGGCGACGCAAACTCAGTGACGACCGAAAAGAAATCGGCGATTGGGCGTGTTACGTCCACGCGCACTTGGGAATCGAAGCGAGATAGCAAGTTAGAGATTAGCCCATTCATTATTCCTTTGGTTCAACACGGCGTTCGGGAACTTGTTGTATGGGAGGAGGTGTCTTTGCAAACTTCGTCTCAACAGTCGATTGCAAACTTATCTCGGAGAACGCTTCTGCAAGCGCTTGTTCGAGTTCACCAATGCTGGTTTGTTGAATTACATGCGCAAGCTGCCCATCTACTTCCGCGGTTTTGCATTGCTGGCTGCTCTCCGCAAAAGAATTACAAAACAGTCCCTGATGATTGAATGTTCTGATTTGCTTTCCAAGAGGGAGCAGTGACGCCACTCGCAGAAAATCAGCACCAATTAGCTTGGACAAGCAACCGCTGATTCGGCGGGCAATTAGGAGTCGTGCAGAGTGTCTGACCTGGTTAGGAACATCAATGTGTCCCAAACTGACTTTCGCGATAGCCTCTGCCTTGAATCCCGCATCAAAGTGACGCGACGCGAGCAATGAATCCCATAATTCTGAAGTAAGGCTATCATCGAAATCGCCTTTCGCTCCCAAAAAACATTTAGCATAATTCGATTCCACAGCCCGAGCTGGAAGAATTTGATCTGCTACGTAGTGCAAAGCTCGATAATCGGGACGCCACCTTTCTTGAACACTGCACTTCAGCTCATCGAGATTCGGGTTCAAGGATTTCACTACCTCTCTTATTGTTCTTGCTTGAGGTGGGTGCTGCCGCCGTTTTTGGATTTGAACGAATTGTCCAACGCGAAGTTGTTCTCCAGATATATTCTCATGCTTTTTGACGCCATCCCTGTGCGACCATACAAAAACTTTTCTGCCATCATTTCTATCGAAACCGTCAACGATGCCTGCGTCTCCGTTGGCAAAGCAGTAATCCCATTCGGCAATCGATCCCAACGGGTCGTTTCGATTGAAGTTGCTCAAGCTCACAGAATTTGAGTCGTTTCTGTAGAACTGCGGTGATTCAATGTTCTCGTTGATGTAAGGCAGCGGGACGGAAAGCGCGCGAACGATTTCAATCCGTGCTCGATGGTGGGTGATTGTCGAAGTAACTATGCGGCGAAGACTGTCGCGCGAATTAGTTGTGAGAAACTGTCCAGTAACTTTGTGAAAGCCAAAGCGGAACGATGCTTCGTCAGCATCTCTCGCGTCTCGGAAATGCTTCACCCGTGTCCCCGCAAAAACTGAAACCGTGACGTTAGCACGTTGCGCATTCAGTGTGAGGTTGGAAAGGGATTCAGAAAGGAAGAGTTCAATTGTGGTTTCGAGGGCTATTTGAAAACGGTTATCATCCGCGAACGGGTTAAACAACTCACCTGGCTGCGGTTGAAAAGTTCCACCATACGACAGACGAACAAAGCCTAATTGTAGATTCCCACCTGCCTGATGCCATTTGACAACTGTCTGTTCAAGCTCGTTTCGACAGTGGGCACTTTTCGATTTGATTACCCCGCTCTCCGGCTGAGGCCCGATGTGCGGTTCTTTGAAATACCGTATGCCTCTGCGAACAGCGAGATCATCGAATTGATCAGCCTTTAGCTGTGCATCGCTGCCGTCAGCGAAAACTGCATAGCATCCGCCCACAGCAAAATACCGTTCCGCAGGATTTGCCCCCTGACTCTCGTGCTCATCAAGGTAAAGCTCCACATGTAACCGTTTTGCTGGAGGCGAGTTATTTGGTTCCTTCGGCGGTTGAAGCTTTTCGAGTTCGCGGCATTTCAGACGTGCTTGAATTATTGAAAGCGTTGATTTCAGTGCCTTGGCTAACCGATCTTCTGCCAGTTGTTTCAACGGTATGGGTTCGGATGCAAAGAATCTGGGCTTTTCCGTCGCGGTAGAGATATTTCCATACGCCTGAAGTTTGTTCAAAATAGGACCTTGGCCGGTGCTGGAGAACAAAAGAATTGGCAAAGACATGTCTGCCAATGCAAGCAGTCGAGGCAGCAGGGTCAAGCAGATGCGATGGTTTGCCTCAGTTCGACCGTCGCCGCCAGCAAGCCATGCTTCAGCATTGCTTAATTCTTCTGTCGAAAAGCCTGACCAAGCCAGGTGCTTGATCCGACAAAATGAGCCATCCACCAACGGACTCCCTGCGGGGACAAGCGAGCCAGGTCCGGCAACCTCGAATTTCCGGCATAGGGGAAGCAGATTCCTGTAAAAATCCGCCTCGGCTGCCGAGTTGCCCGAGAACAATCGCAGGTCAAGCAGAAGCACATCTGCATATTTGCCATCCGCCTCCGTTCCGTGAGGGGTCAAGTCGAACTTGAAACGAAGGTCTGCTTCTCGTTCTTTGAGCGCGTTCAGTTTATTCAACAAGAATTTGGGATCAGAACTAACCGTGAAAGCCGTCTTTGGAGGGAATATGGACTTCAACCACTCATACCAGCCATGATGCCATTGGTCGTCAATCAACGTAAGGCGCAATTTGACATCTTGCGGCAACGAAGCCAGCACTTGCTCGATTTGTTCTTTGGCGTTTTCCTCTGACCTTTCTCTTTGCCGTTTCTCTCCGTCTGAATCATTTGTGGATGAGGGGGGCAAGAGCTTCGTTGTTCGGAAAATACTGTTTAAGGCTGAACGATGGTTCGCCAAAAGCACGCTCTCAATTTCCGCGCTCGCTGCTCCAAACGTGCTTGCCCTTGAAAACCACTTCTTCTGTTCTCCCGCTTCCACGTAGCAAGATTTCTCGTTAAACTCGTTGAGAATTCGAGATCCATCCAGCAGAACGATTGGCCCGACGATGTTGGCAATCGCGTGGCGGTCATCTGGGGAAGTCGGACTTGTTAGTTTCTCCCGGATTCGGTCTCGGAACAAATCAGGAACAATGTTGCGCCTCGACTGCTCGATTTGTGGGAAAAGCCGTCTCTTGAGGTTCTCCGCATTTCCGGGGAACGTATCTGCTGAGAAAGAGCCGTTGGACGCGACCTCGCCAAAAAGCTCGGCTGCCTGCAAAAGCCTCAACCAGCGGAAGCGACTCCGCTCCATGTTCCGGGAATAAACGTGCAGATATTCGCCCTGATGCGCAACCGGGTTCAGGTCAAGAATCGCCACTTGAATTGGCGGCTCGCCCACTTCGACTTCCTTTGCGGCACAAGCCGCCCAATGCAGCGGCGAAACATGCTCAGTAGTGTTGACTGGCAAAAGCGATTCATCCAGCGGCGTCTTGCTCCAGACAATGAGAACTTGAACCGCGTTTTGAATGCTACCGTCCTCCAACGATTTCCACAGTGAGTTGAAATGTTCGGGATTTGAATAATCCCAAATGGCAACCTTACAGTCTTCAAATCGTCCGTGTGCAAGCTCATTTCCATTGAAGGCTGTTGCCAAAACCGGCAAGAGAAAACTTGCCTTTGAATGGGCTTCATCGCTCATAAATGCTCGTGTATCTTGTCCGCACTGATCTCTTTTGTGGAATAACGGAAAAGAGACATGAGCACCGGTCGCGTTTTCACCCACGCGCGCAATGCTTCGAGGTTTTGCTTCCCGTAAGCGTGTTCCAAATATTCCGGCGTGTTTAAGATCGTTCCAAGGATGTCCTTGATGATTCTTACGGCACTCGTCGTTGCCCCCTTTTTCGGGAGCTTGTTGCCCATGAGCCGTTCGACTGCCGCAGTTGGCCGAAATTCGCCCTTCATGCCCGTGGCAGAATCAACTTTTCGCGTTGCTTCTGCCGCTTCTTCCAGAAGTTCAGCCTTCTGCCGCAAATGCGCTAGTTCAGCCTTTGCAAGTGCCCCTGGCTTTTGATTCCCATCATCCACTGCGAGGGCAGACTCTTGCTCCCTGTCCGCTCTGACGGCGGTCGTCGCCGGAAATGAATTGGTGGATTGAGTCTTTGCATCTTCCAAAACGTCTGGCGGTAAATCGGAAAAACGAATTTGACCAAATGCACCAAATCGCGAGGCTGCAAATTCAGCAATCCGCTTCAAATCACGCACATTGCCTTTGTGGGACCAATCACGATTACGAAGCAAGTCAATAACGGAATCCTCAATCGGAAGGTCAGTTTCAACATCGACTGACTGATGCACCGCAACTCGTTTAGCAAAGGCTTGAAAAAGAAATAAAATTTCTTCTCTGCGTTCATTTAGATTTGGAAATCGCAAGGGTGTGCCCAAACCCCAGAGCAAATCCGCTTGAAACATGTCTTTTTCTCGCTCAGTTGGGTCTTCCAAGTTTCGATTAGTCCCCGGAAACAACAATACATTCACTTGCAAATTATCCCCATGTAATAATTGAACTCCGTTAACTATACTGCTCATCGCAGCTTTGCGCTGTCTATCATCTGAAGGAAAATTGCCAAGGCGAGTCAATAGTCTGGCACCGTTTTCATCTGGGTCTCGAAGAATTTTTAGCAATGCTTTCTGAACTTCGATTGGGAGATTTGCAACCTCATCAAGAAAAAATGTTCCTAGATGGGCATGTTCAATTTTACCTGCTTGGTGATAGTCTGCCCCGGTGAAAGCTCCTTTCCAGTGCCCAAATAATTCGTCTTTTAATGTGTCCTTACTTGCGGGGTCAGCAGTCCAGTGAATGAATGGACCCGAGCGGAGCGAGTAACAGTGAATATATGCCGCCAACCATGTTTTTCCACTGCCTGACTCACCATAAAGGATACGCTTAGCTCTAGGATTCAGAGCATAACGCCTAGCATCGCGAAGCACCTTAAGGAATGCCAAACTTCTGCCAAGCAATCTTGCAGAATTCGTTGTTGCAAAAGATGATTCGTCCCGGTCATCGGGTATGAGGCCATTCTGTATCACCATTTTCCTCAACCCCGCCTCGCTCCAAAGCGGCTTCTCTGACTCATCAGACTTTGGAAAGAAATCGTCTGCGTTCAATTTACCGGCTGCTAGTTTCTTGCCTTTCCCTTCGCTAGTGAGCATGACAATGGGAAGGTCTTTACCAAATCGGGAATCCTCACGAAGAGCGCGCAGAAGCGTGAAGCCAAAATTTTCATCCGTTCGGCCTGATTTCTCGTCAAAACGCACATCAAGCAACACAAGCGCCCACCGTTTACCATCCGCTGCCGGCCATCGATGAAGCACGGCCGCTTTGACCGCTTCCACGGAATTGCTGCCAGATTCAGTCTGCCCGGTATGAAATTCAAATTCATAAGGATAACCATTTGGCTTTTTCTTGGTTCCTGCGTTCAAGTAATACCCAATCGCTTCCAGAAAATCGGCGCGCTCATCTTTCGATTGGCCGATTTGGTCGTCAATGACTAGAATTTTATGTGGTTCAGTTTCCATGTTTGGCTTACCGGGACATTTTCCCGTTCTTGGCGGTTTTCCACAACCAGATTCCTTTGGGCAGATTTTCCAGTTCGCCTATCAAAATCCGTGCGGCTGCTTGCACTTTTCCCATTCCAGCTTTTGTCAAAGGGTGTGACAAAAAAGCGTCCAAGTCAGCCAAAAAATTCGCAGATATGTTTTTAAGCCGCTCTTTGCGCCGCGCCATTTGAAAATCTTCGGCAAACTGCCGATGAACCTGCGCTTTCAGCGAATCACGTTCACTCTCGGATAATTCTCGAAATGGCAACAATTGATCCAATAATTGCGCGGGGCTAAAACCCTTTTCAGAATTGCCTATCAATTCCAACAACTCGCGAATCTGGCTGCGAATAATTTTGTGCCGAGGAATTCCGTTTTCTTCACAAGTCATCGAAACTTCTAACCTGTCCGGTTGTGTCTTGAGACAAAGGGTGTTCGTTAAATACGAGTGCTTCAACTGGCCGCGAACACTCGCAGCGCGACACGGCAATGTAAAATTTTCCGTTACGGTGTTCACAAATCTTCCCTCAACAAATCAATTACGGTTCGCATCGCTTTGAAGCGAATCCCATTCGCGTCTCCTGGAGCAGGCTCGAATTTTTGTATTGTAGGCACGTCCGCGTCATCAGGGAAAGCGGCTCGGTTTTTGTCAAAAAGCGATTTTGCGTAAGGCTGAAGCTTCTTGTAGGAAGCATCCGCAGCGGCGCACAATTCGCGGATGTTTACAATCTTCAACTGATACTGCACGGCAAGCGCGTAAGCGAGCAGGGCTTCAGGAACAGCGGTGGGTTCGAGAAGTGAAAAATTAGGCCGAAGGCCATTAGACTTTTCTAAATCATCCAAAAACTGTTTGAAGTAGCCGGGAAACGATTGGTTAATCGGTTTCCCGACCGGCAATTTCCTAAAATACAATCGTGGAACAGCGGACTCTTTCGATTGGGGAGATTCAGAAACCACAATTGCCGAAAGGCAATCGTGGCGTGTCACAACTTCCTCAATGATTTTCAAGACTTTAGGGCTGACTTGGTGAACTATCACTACACCCGATCCCCATAAAACCGCTGAACCAGCGCACCGGAATCCAACCTCTTCATCGAAACATATTCTGGAGAGAGGGCAGTTCAGCATGTCTTCCCATTTTCGCTTTTTCTCACTGGTATCTTGATCGAAAATAAATACATTCATGGTTTTTCGGTAAGTCTCAATTCGATATAAATTGCGGGTGACAATTTGCCGTCCCGTTGCACAAATCCTCCCGAAAGAATGCGAGCAAACGGGCGGATTAACTGCACGGCTGTCTGAACCCAATGTTTTTTGCCAACCTCGTCACTCGGCAGTTCGTTGAAGCAACACCTAGCAAACTCTTGAATCTTTTCTAAAGGCTTTCGGTCTAGCAATGTTGTATCGCCCCGGCCCCCATCGTTTGCTTCAAATCCTAGCTTGAACGTTCCAATAGGCGCAATAGGTCCGACGGATGGAAACAACGTAGGGGAGTATTCGGCAGACGATGAACGCAAGTTTCTTCCCAAAAGAATAAGCCCCGCCGCCATTTCAGCAGCGCCCTCTGGAGTTTTCGATCTGTCGGAATCTTGAAGCAACCAATATCCCGAGGTCTCGAAAATCTTTTGCGCACCACCAGCGAAGCTTGTTGCTAACTCGGGACAAATTGCTTGTTGGGCAAACGTTTTTCCAATACAAGCGTAAATGAATTTCGCACTTGGATCGTATGCGTTCAAGCACGGCCATAACGTCGCCTCACCGTCCAAGCGCTTTAGAGCAGCTATTACGCTCGCACCCAAGTCTTGCCATTCTTGATCAGAGGCATTCGCCTTGAAATCTGTAACATCGTGCAGTTTTCTTCCACCCTTATCTGTGAAGTGGCGATTCCAATTCATATTTGGACCAATAATGCCTCTGTAAATTGCTTTCAACCTCTCTGCCGGAGCAAGCATCCGGATTTTTACAAATGCAGAATCGGCAGCCTTTTGGAGATTATCCTTCAGCAGCTTCAGCGATGCTTGGGAACAACCACTTGCCGGCTGGAATGTGATAACGAGTGATTCCGCTCCCTTCGGATCGCTTCCGCTCGCGATGACTTTATTCTCGTGGTCGGCCTCAAAGAGGTTTAGCTGTGGAAACTTATCCGGATTGACGCGACTTCCCACTGAAAGTGACTTTTCAGAACTGCTTGGGTTGACAGCCCACAGAGTAACCAAGTGATCGTGATCAATTGGTTTGCTCGACAAGATCGTGGCAACCGCCAAAAGGGGATTATCTGTCGAAAGCGGCGCGTATGCCTTGTGCGAGCTTGTTGATCCAGTCGAAGGGGAACTTTTCAGGCGATTATGTCGTGCGAAGAATTGCCAGGTCGTTTCCTGATACGAGCACTCACAAACTTTTACGACCAAATCTTCAGTTTGTTGAACAATCGACTTGTAAAACACGTCCACTGGAAGCGCGTCTGGATACTTATCTGGAATGTATTCGTGAAAAGCGTGATTGCCTCCTAAACACCTCTGGGGCATCGCCGGAATCCAAGGCCATTTATCAGGCCGAAAATCGAGAACAATTCCGGTATTAAATCCGAGTGGGTTACATCTGGTGACGGGTGGTGTAGCGGGTTCGTGGGCTGCTTTGGCCACCAATTGAAAGTTAATCACTTCGTAAAAAGGCGGAAAAGGGTCTTTGTCGGCCAGGTGATGTGCTAGGTGTTCAACTACTTCCTGACATGTTGCCATTTCAGCTTTCGTAAGGAAACTTGTGAAAAACGTATTCCCAGCCTTCTCCCACTGTGAATGGGCATAACAACTCCAGTGGAGAGCAAAATCTCTAGCCTCCTTGCCGATAGGATCAAATTTACTACATGACGATCGCACAAGGACCATGCGGTTGTCCCGCGACACAGGAATCAACTCCTGCCAAAACGTCGGACAATTACTTTCTTTGAAGAAAAGGCTCTCAACGCGACCTCGTTGCAGAAGTGTTGGAATCTCACAGGTCAACTGAACGACCGTTGGTTTCTCTAAGAAATCTGTCGGTTGAAGCCGGGAAAACGCTAGGTAATAATCAGCAACTTCAAGAATGGCATGATCGCTCACCTGAATGGGAACGTAAACGTCATTGCGAATGTGATAGAGCAAGTAGCAAACCCCATCTTTTGCCATGCTTTGGACCGCCCAATTTAGAAGTGAGCTTACCGAATTCTTGATTTCAGCAAGCCCTTCGTTCATGGAGTGCCTCCAGCGTTAATGGTTGAGAACACCACTGCCTCAATTGGTCGAGAGAGCGCGTTAGACTCTTGGCATCCCATCCCTCCAAAACCATCAACGACAACCATTGAACGCAAACTGCCTCTCATCTCTGCTGGAAGTTCGAAAAACGCATTGACTCCGACAACGACTGCTTTCATACATTCAGTTGGGATGAACAGAATCAAACCAGCCAAGGATTGTTGGGCAAGTTGAATCAGGAGTTCAATAATTTCGCCACCGCACCCACATTCACCATTCTCCGTGAGACAAAACTCAGTCGCATTTGATTCAGGCCGAAAGTAAAGCTTCTTTGAGCCACCAGGAAGGCGCTTTTCAACGAACGTAGCCAGTTTTGCCAAATGAGGCCGCGTTGCCCTATCGAAGCGCCGCCGCAATGCAGTTTCAGAAAAGCAAAATGAATCGGGGGGGAGGATTCCCTCGTCATCTTTTCTCGTATGAATGTTGGTCAATAAGATTTCTTTCGAGTCGCAGCCGTTATTGGTGAGTTCTTTCCGAAATGATGGTGGGAATGATGCCTCAGTGCGATAGAACATCCGCCGCAACTCGCCGGTTTGGGTCTTGTCTTTGAGGTTCTGTGGAGACCATCCGTCCGTTTGGAAAATATGATCGTTGACGATTAACGCCAGCTTGGAGGCAATCTCCTTGCTTTGATAATTTTTGACGAGGTTGACACCAAGCTTAAAAGTTTTCAAAGGGAAGTCGCCCGCCATTTCGTTCGAGAATTTTCTCACTCTGGGATTTGTTGCGTCCTGATGAACCATCGGCACAAGGCCATTGGCCTCGTCGTCATACATCAACATGAAGTGCCCGGCAATTATGCCCACCTGTTCGCCAGGGACAAAAGGCAAACCACCGAGGAATGACAAAAGGTCATTCTCGGATGCGAAACGGAGCTTCTGAACGGAGTAGTTCATGACTTTGGCGTTTCGTTTTTGGCTTCTGGGTCTGCCTTGAAAGCTGTTGCCACAAATCGAACCGTGGCACAAACAACCGCAAGTGCAATTAGCACAGACAGAATGGGACAGAGGTAAATTGAGATGTATATCATATTCGGAACATTAAATCATTTTCGTTTTGAAAAAAGAGCGACAGCGCCATAGGTCAACAGGTTTGCCGATAAGCCGATAAAAAGCGCGGGAACTTGTCCGGCCTCTTTGAAGCCAAACTGCCAGGTCAATGACGCAGCAGCCCCCGCGACCATTGCGGCTGCGCCCGCACCAAGCACCGGCTTACGCAAGAGGATTGCAAAAAGGAAAACCGGCAGAACGCTCGGTGCCCAAACGGAATAAATGATGAGCAATCCGTCAATGATTGAAGGGGCAAAATATGCAAGCACCGCCGCCAACGCGCCCATGACGACCGTAGAGAGGCGGCTCAAACGCAATCGTTGTTCATCTAAAAGTGCTTTCCCGCCGAGCACATCCCGAATGTCGCGCGTGAAACTCACAGCTCCTGCATTCAAAACAGATTCTTGCGCAGACATGATGACGGAGGCAATGGCCACAATCAATATGCCCAACAAACCGTGCGGCAGATATTTCACGGCCAGAGACATAAAAGCGTCGTCAGGCTTTGCATCAGGAATCGCAACAGCGGCCACAACGCCAACCCCTACAACCATTGCAAACCATAAAACGCTATAACCAGCGCCAGCAATAAACCCACCACGAGCAATTGCAGGCGAACCAGCAGCCAGCGCACGAATGGCGTATGGCGGAATCAGGGTTTCACCCAAAAAGAATGAGAGAAATAATCCTGCAATTTGCAGCGGTGTCATGCTTGAGAGAGTGGAGTGCATTGCAGACCATGCCTTCGTGTCAACATCAGCCAAATTAACATGGCTTTTCGTAACAGCAATCCAAAGCAGCAGAGGAATCGCTATGGTGTAAATAGAAAACTGCATCGCTTCCGTGGCAATTACGGACTTCAATCCCCCCGTATAACAATAAGCGACACCAACGCCAGTGACGATGAAAACACCTGCGAGCAGTGGCAATCCAATGGCTGCATGGAGCACAATCCCACCGACTTTAGCCATGATAGCCGCAAAACCAATACATAGCATCGTTGAAACGAAGCCAGCAACGACGTGAGCAGCCTTACCGTGAGCATTTCCGATGACATCGCCAACTGTATAACAATTCTTAAAATTATGCAGACGTGGAGCGATGAATATTCCGGTCAGCAAAGTTTGTGCAGTGAAAGCCAGTGCCACAAAGAAAAACAGCCAACCCGAGGCGAATCCCTTGCCCGCAAATCCCATCGTGTAACCAGGCCCAATGTAGGCAGCACAAAGGCTGGCGAAGATCATCACTCCCGGCACAGAACGACCGCCAACTGCATAATCGCCGAATTTGCGAATTCGGCGAACCAAGACGCCAAAAACCACCAACCCCAAGAAATAGAGGCCAATAAAAAGGTAATCAAGCGGGGTCAGGTTCATGTAATTGATTCGCAAGTTTGTTGAATGACGAACGGTTTAACAATCTCAATGAGATTTTGCACTGCGAAATTGATTTCTTCTTCCGTGGTGAAAACAGACAAAGAAAATCGAATCGCACTTCGAGCCAAGTTCTCGGACAGGCCCATAGCGAGCAAAACATGGGACGGTTCGAGTGAATGGGCGGCGCAGGCAGAGCCGGAAGTCACATAAACGCCAGCGGCATCAAGGCGGTTCAAAAGGTAGCTGTTGTCCACCATCGGGAAAAGGATGTTTGCGATGTAAGGACTCCGTTCCTCCGACCGCGTGACGAGCTTTGTTCCGGGAAGTTCAGACAAAATTGCGGATTCAAGTTTGTCGCGCAGTTTTCGAGTTTTAGCGGATGCCCGCTCTAAATTCGCCGTGGCGATTTCAACTGCCTTTGCAAAACCAGCAATGGCAGGAACATTTTGTGTGCCCGACCGAAGGCCATGTTCTTGACCGCCGCCGGGCAATACCGCTTTCAGCCGAACCCCACGACGAACGAACAATGCGCCGATACCTTTTGGCCCATGAAATTTGTGGGCTGACAAACTCATGAGATCCACTCCAAATTTGCGAACATCCAAATGAATTTTTCCGAACGCTTGCACGGCATCGGAATGGAAAAGAATTCCGCGAGGTTTCAAGAGAGCACTGATTTTTTCCAGCGGTTGAATTGTGCCGACTTCGTTGTTCACCATCATTATCGAAACTAGAAAAGTGTCAGGACGGATGGCGGCGGCGACATCCTCCGGCTGAATAATTCCATCTGAATCAGGATTCAAAATTG
>OCZT010001179.1_pt1 | contig 27082 bp, 19 predicted proteins | sample 1539031 | NCBI WGS metagenome assembly OCZT01 (sample SAMEA3539308, study PRJEB22396) | soil metagenome | biome: tundra; feature: field; material: soil | place: USA | collected 2010-05 | depth 0.15 m | reverse complement strand
CTCCTCTCCTGGTACGGAGATTTCCTCACTCTCCCGGCGCTCGTCATCATTTGCTACAAGCTGGGCGGGGAGGCCGGGGTTGGCCTTCTCTTCGTATTCGAGTCGGCTCCGCTCCTGGCCCTCCTACCGATCGGGGGGCAGCTGGGGGATCGAGGAGATCGGCGGCGGCGGTTGGTGGCCCTCGACTTGGCCAGGGCCGCCCTAGTCTGTCTGACCATCGTTGGCGCGCAAGGCCACCTGTTGGCGGCGGTGCTGGTCGCGGCCGCGGCAAGTCGGGCTGCATCTGCTCTCTACGACCCGGGGCGACGGCGCTTGGTGGCGGTGCTCCTGCCCCAAGAATTGGTGCCAGCTGGGAGCAGTCTCCTCTCCGTGGTCTCGGAGTCCGCTCTGGTGGTCGCACCAGGACTGGGCGCCCTTCTGCTGCTATTCCTCCCGCCCACGATGCTCATCGCCGTCGATGGGGCGACGTTCCTGATCTCGGCTGCCCTCATGGTGAGGGTGGGGGCGCAGCCGGCACCCTGGGGCGTCCGCGCTTTCACCCGCCAGCGCGCGTGGCCCACCTTGCGCCGCGGATTCGAGCTGTTGCTCTTCGACCCGACCACGCGGCTGTTCGCGTTCCAGGCAGCATTGGGGGCGGCCCTCGCGAGCGTGATCCAGGTGTACTTCGTTCCTCTGGCCCGGTACGTCTTCCATGTCCATGCCAACGAGGTGGGGCTGATGTACGTGGTGGTCGGGGCCGCGTCGATCCTCGCCAGCTCGGTCGCCCTGCGGCTGCCACAGGTCCGGCGCAAGAGTGTCGTCATCATCGGGTACATCCACCTCGTGGTGGCGGCGGCGGTCGGGATCATGTTCGGGGCGGAGATGGTTGTGGCGGCTCTCGTGATCTTTGCCGGGAGCGGGGCCCTCCAGGAGGTCTGGGGTTTCAACAGGATTCAGACCAAGACCCCCAGCGATGGAGTCGGGCAGGCAATGGGGGCGGCGCTCTGGTTCATGTGCCTAGGTCGGGTCCTTGGTGCCGCCGCTGCGACCTGGGGTACGACCCACCTAAATAGGGAGGACTTCATGGTCCTGCTGACGGCGGCTGCCGTCCTCGTCTGCCTTATCGTCAGCTTTGCGGGGCAGTTCACCTGGCGCCGAAACCCGGCGACCTGGCCGCCAGGCAGTCCGCCGCTGCCCTTTTAGGCTTAGAATCCAGATCACACTTCAGGACCTTGGACATCTTGTCAATTCCGACTTCGCCCACCGGCGGGAGCGCCGCCACCCCAGTGGAAGTACTCAAGGTCTCTGCCACCTCGCAACCGGTGCGGGTTGCCGGGGCGATTGCGGGCGTGGTCAGAACCCAACACCGAGTTGAGATCCAGGCGATCGGGGCGGGGGCGATCAATCAAGCGGTCAAGGCGATCGCAATCTCCCGGGGCTACGTGGCTCCGGGGGGCCTGGACCTGGTCTGCATTCCGTCTTTCATAGACATCGCCATCGATGGCGAGGAGCGGACTGGGATGCGCCTCGTCGTGGAGGTCCGCTGACGGGGGCCGTCGGGCCCAGGTCGGTGTTCAGCCCGCTGCCGCTCCTGGAGGCGCGTCCCCAGCGGACCCCGATCGCGGTCAGCGGTGACCGTGCCCCGCGGGTCAACATCTGGCAGGTTGGATGCCAGATGAACAGCGCCGACTCGGACAGCCTCGCGGAGCAGTTCTCGGAGCTGGGCATGGTGCCGGGAGTAGAACTGGAAAACGCGGATCTGGCGGTCCTGGTCACCTGTGCAGTCCGCCAGCATGCCGAGGACCGAGCCAGCAGCAGGCTGGGCGAACTGGCGAAGTGGAAGGCCGCTCGCCCGGGACGGGGGATAGCTCTGACCGGGTGCATGGTTGGGGAGCATGGCGGCAGCCTGCTCCGCCAGTTCCGGCACCTCGACTACGTCTTCGACATGCGCGAACCCGATGGCTTCTTTGCCCGCCTCAGGGATCTGTACCAGGGCGCTCTTGAGGGCCCCGTGCCACTGCCCGCGTCCGACCGCCTGTTCGCCTACCTCCCGGTCATCCTCGGTTGTAACGAGATGTGCACCTACTGCATCGTCCCCTTCGTACGGGGCCGTGAGTCCAGCCGGCCGGCGGAGCAGATCGAATTGGAGGCTCGGCGGCTGGTGGACCGGGGGGTGGTCGAGATCACCCTGCTGGGGCAGAACGTGAACTCATACGTGAGCCCGGAGGACGGCTCCGGCCTGCCAGAGCTCATGGCCAAGGTGGATAAGGTCCCAGGCCTCAAGCGCCTGCGCTTTCTGACCTCCCATCCCCGGAACGCCTCCGAGCGTCTCCTGGACGCCATCGCGGATCTTCCCGCCGCCTGCGAACAGTTCCATCTACCGGTCCAGTCGGGGAGCAACTCCTGCCTCGGGCGGATGAAGCGCGAGTATTCGGTAGGGGAGTACCTAGCCGTGCTGGGGAGGGCCCGGACTCGGGTCGAGGGCATCTCCCTGAGCACCGATGTGATCGTCGGATTCTGCGGGGAGACGGACGCCGAGTTCGCCGACACCCTGAGCATGCTGGCCGAAGTCCGGTTCGACACTGTCCACGTCCAGGCCTACTCGCCCCGCCCGGGGACGGCCGCCTTTCGCCGTCCGGACGATGTTCCGCTGACGGTTAAGAAGGAGCGACTCCAAGCCGTGCTCGGGCTTCAGCGGAGGATCAGCGAGGAGCGGAACCGAGCCTTGATCGGCCGAGCGGTGGAGATTTTGGTTGAGGGCATCGGTGAGGACGGCCGCGCCTACGGGCGAACGCGGCAGAACCGGGTGGCATGGCTGGAGATAAAGGCTGCCCCAGGGGAGACGGTCACCGCTCAGGTCACTGCGGCCACCGCCTGGCAGCTCGTGGCCGCTTGACGCCGGTGGGCGCCGTGAGCCCCGAGGCACAGGTGAAGGCGGAGGCTCCGGATACCCCGGCCGTGCGGCAGTACTGGGCTGCCAAGCGTGCTCATCCGGACTGCGTGGTGCTGTTCCGGATGGGCGACTTCTTCGAAGTTTTCGGAGAGGACGCGGAGCGCGTGGCTCCAATCCTGGGGGTGACCCTCACCGCCCGGCCCTTTGGCAAGGCGGGCCGGATAGCCATGTGTGGGGTGCCGCACCACAGCCTGGAGCCATACGCGCGAAAGCTCCTCGAAGCCGGGATCAAGGTAGCGGTCTGCGATCAGGTCGAGGCAGCTCGCCCGGGAAAGCTGGTGGCCCGGCGGGTGGTGCGGGTGCTCACCGCCGGCACCCTGATCGAGGATGGCTTCCTGGCCCCCGGCGCCACCGCTAGGTGCGTGGCGCTGCTGGCTGAGGGCGACCGGGTGGGGCTGGCGGCGATCGACGTCAGCACGGGAAGCTGCCAGCTCGGCGTCGTTCCGGGTGCGATCAGCTCGCCCCGCGTGGGCTACCAGCTGGCGGCCCTCGAGACGGCTGAACTCCTCCTTCCCGTGGAGGCGGACGTTCCGGTCGGACTGCCGGCGCAGGCCACGGTCTCCCGCCGGCCGCTCTCGGCCTTCAGTTCAGAACGGGGTCGAGCCCTGGTCAAATCCGCCGGTGCCGAGCTGCCAGAGTCGGCCGACGCCGAGTCGCTGGAGCTGGCGCTGGCCGCTTTGGCTGCGGTCGCCGACTACTGCCAGGAGGGCGAGCTGGCGATCGATCCTGCCTTCCTCAGGCTCAGCTGGCGAGTGCCTGGGGCCACCATGAACCTCGACTCGTCGACCCGGAGAAATCTGGAGTTGATTGAGCCCAGTGGGGGAGGCACCTCACTCATCCGCTTGGTCGACCGCACGCTGACCCCGCTGGGAGCCCGCCGCCTGCGCGCCTGGCTCCAGGAGCCGCTCAGCCTGCTGCCGGCAATTCTCGATCGCCAGCAAGGCGTCTCCGAGCTGGCGCGGTCGGGCTCGCTCCGAGAATTGGTACGGGCCTCTCTCAGCCCCTGTCGGGACCTGGAACGCCTCGCCGGACGCTGTGTCCATGGGGTGGCCGGCCCCCGCGATCTCACCAGCCTGGCGGCGACATTAGAGCGGCTGCCGGGGCTGGCCATCACCCTGGATCGGGCCGACTCAGCGCCGCTCAGGGGGCTGAAGGAACAGCTGACGGCACCTTCGGCGGAGCTCCCCGCCGTGCTCCGCCGCGCGCTGGTCGACGATCCTCCGGCCCAAGCACGGGATGGGGGCTTCATCCGACCGGGGTTCGACGAGGAGCTGGACCAGATTCGACAGGCCAGCTCAGGGGCCAGGGAGTATCTCTCGGAGTTGGAGGGCTCCGAGCGAGAGCGCACGGGGATCAGGTCGCTGCGGGTCGGTTACAACCGGGTCTTCGGGTACTACATCGAGGTCCGCAACGCCTCAAGAGAGGCCATCCCGGCCGAGTACGTCCGTCGCCAAACCCTAGTCGGCGCCGAGCGCTACATCACCCCTGAGTTGAGAGAGCACGAGAACGTCCTCCTCAGCGCCCGCGAGCGGGGCCTGCTCCGCGAGCTGGATTGCCTCACGACCCTTCTCCAGGCGGTGGTGGCCCAAGTCGGTCAGATCAGCCGGGCCGCCGCGGCTCTCGGTGAACTCGACGCCCTTCAAGGGCTAGCCGCGTTGGGGGTGGAGCAGGGGTGGGTGATGCCGGAGATCGACGACGGCCTGAGCTTGGAGTTGGTCGGGGGCAGACATCCCCTGGTGGAGTCCAGCCTCGGGGCCGGCCGCTTCGTTCCCAACGACGTGGAGATGGATGGCGAGACAGAGCGGCTATGGCTGCTGACCGGGCCCAACATGGCAGGAAAGTCGACCTTCCTGCGCCAGGTGGCCCTCATCTGCGTGCTGGGCCAGGTGGGCTCGATGGTGCCCTGCGCGAGGGCCAGGTGGGGGCTGGTCGATCGGATCTTCACCCGGGTAGGCGCCCAGGACGACATCGCCGCCGGGCGCAGCACCTTCATGGTCGAGATGGAGGAGATGGCGCTGATCCTGGCCCAGTCGACCGCCCGCAGCCTGCTGATCCTGGATGAGATCGGGCGCGGTACCAGCACCTACGATGGCCTGAGCATTGCCCAGGCCATCCTGGAATACCTGCACGATCAGCCGGGTATGGCCCGGCGGGTGCTCTTCGCCACCCACTATCACGAGCTGACCGCCCTGGAGCGGGCGCTGCCCGCGATGCGCAACTTCCGGGTCGAAGTGATCGAGACGGAGGCGGACGGCGAGCTGAAAATCGCGTTCCTCCACCGGATCGTGGCTGGTGGAGCCGATCGTTCGTACGGGATCAACGTGGCGCAGCTGGCGGGCCTGCCCAGCGCCGTCCTGGACCGCGCCGCCCAGGTCCTGGCGCACCGGGAGTTGGACCGCCCCCTGGCTCCGGAAACGGGTTTGGAGCAGCAGTTATCGCTGCCCCTCATCCCACCACACCCGGTCATGGTTGAGCTGGAGCAGCTGCGGATCGAAGGTATGACGCCGCTTGAGGCACTTCAGAAGATCGCGGAGTGGCAGCGCCAGGCGGGGGAGAGGAGGTGAACCAGCCGAGTTCGGCCGGCCCGGGCCCCGCGGCAGCGCCGGCCCGGATCCGACCGCTCTCACCCGAGGTGGCAGACGCGATCGCAGCCGGGGAGGTGATCGAGCGGCCGGCATCGGTCGTCAAGGAGCTGGTGGAGAATAGTCTCGACGCTGGCGCAGCGCGAATCACCGTGGAGATCGAAGCTGGCGGCAGCGAGCTGATTCGCGTGGTGGACGACGGGCTGGGCATGTCTGCCGAGGAGTTGGCGGTGGCCTTCCAGCGGCACGCCACCAGCAAACTCCGGGAAATCGACGATCTTGCCCGGATTGCCACCTTCGGGTTCCGCGGCGAGGCGCTGGCAAGTATCGCCGCCGTGGCCAGAGTTGCCGCGGTGTCGCGCGAGTTTGAGTCGCGGGCCGGGGCCAGGGTCGAGGTTTCCGGTAACGCGGTAGGGGCGCCGGTCCAGGTGGCGGCCGCCCCGGGGACCTCGATTGAGGTGCGTGACCTGTTCCACAACACCCCTGCCCGACGAGAGTTTCTGCGGTCCGTGCGCTCCGAGGGCGGCGCCTGCCTGAGGGTCGTGTCCGAGGCCGCTTTGGGCAGGCCAGACGTCCGATTCGAGGCCCGGATGGGTGGCCGGAGGGCTCTAGGGACCCCCGGCGGCGGAGATCTCGTGGAAGCGGCCAGGGCGGTACTCGGCCGAGGGGTGGCCGACCAGTTGATCCCGGTCAACGCCGCGGCGGACCAGATTGCCGTGGTCGGTGTTCTGGGAGTGCCGGGGGTAGCCCAGCCCAACCGCAACTCGTTGGTCCTGATGGTCAATGGCCGGCGGGTCCACCAGCGCGCCCTGGTGGCGGCGGTGGAGGGCGCCTATCGAGGGCTGCTCGAGGTGGGGCGCCATCCGCTGGCGGTTCTCGATATCCGATGCGACCCAGGCGAAGTGGACGTGAACGTTCACCCCACCAAGCGGGAAGTGCGGTTCCGCGATGAGGGCCGGTTCTTCGAGGCGGTCCATCGGGCGTGCTGGGGGGCTCTGCGCGATCTGAGTCCAACTACGTTCTCCCTGCCGTCAGAGCTCAACGCTATGGAGCGGCGGGTCGCCCTCGGGTGGCCCCGTTCGGGAGTCAGCGCCCGCCCCGGGCCCATGGAGGAGCCCCGGCTGCTCGGTGATCAGCTGCCATCCCAGGATCCAGGCAGTCCCCTGGCCGAGGCAGATCGCTGGCGTTACCTGGGCCAGGCCCACAACCGCTTCCTGGTCGTGGAGACGGAGCGGGGGATCGCCCTGCTCGATCAGCATGCTGCCCACGAAAAGGTGCTTTACGCGAGGGTCCTGGAGGGCCTGGCTGCCGACGGCGCCGGGATGCCGCAGGCTGGTCAGGGCCTACTCAGTCCGATGTTGTTAGAGGTGGGACCGGCGGTGGTTGCGGGGCTGGCCGAAGCGCAAGATCTGTTCCGGCGAGCTGGCTTCGACCTGGAAATGTTCGGCGAAGGCACCCTGAGATGCTCCGCAGTTCCCATTGGGACCAGGCTCTCGGAGTTGCGGGAGCTGCTCGTGGAGGTTCTGGGCGAGGCTCTCGAAGGACCCGAAGGAGCTGCCCAACGGCTGCACCGGCTGGCGGCATCGGTGGCTTGCCACAGCGCGATCAGGTTCGGCGACCCGATCAGCCCCGAGCAGGTCTCGGCACTGCTGAGGGACCTGGCGGGCACTCCGGGAGGGGTCACTTGCCCACATGGACGGCCGGCGGTGCTGCTGCTCTCCGAGGGTCAGCTCCTTTCCGCTTTCCGAAGGCGCTGATGACGGAACCCGGCGCCCCCTCCACGCCTTGGCAGTCCCTCGAAGTGCTTGCCATCATGGGTCCCACGGCCTCGGGCAAGACCCAAGTCGGCGTCGCGCTCGCCAAGGTGTTGGACGGCGAGCTGGTGAACGCCGATTCCCGCCAAGCGATCGCGGAGCTGGCGATCGGTGTCTGCAAACCCACTCTGGCCGAACTGCAGGGGGTCGCCTGTCACGGGCTGAGCTGGCGCCACCTGGGGCACCCGTTCTCCGTCGCCGAGTACCGGGTCCTCGCGACGGCCGCCGTCGAGGAGATCTCGGGCCGGGACCGCGTCGCACTGGTGGTGGGTGGTACCGGACTCTATATCCGAGCCCTGCTGGGTGGCTTCGACTTTGGTGGCGTGGCCCCCGACCCGGGTCGGACCGTGGCACTCGGCGTCGCCGACCAGGAGAACGCGATTGCCGATACCGCAGGACGGGAACTGCGGCGCCTTGATCCCGAGCGAGCCAAAACCGTGGACCTCAGGAACCCGCGCCGGGTGGTCCGGGCGGCTGAGCTCTCCCAGGCCGGCGCGCGGGCGGGCCGGCGTCCCCCCGCCTGGGCCGCGCGCAAACTCGGTTGCCGAGTTAGTCGGAATCAGTTGCGGGCGCGAATTGAGGCCCGGTCCGAGCGACTGGTAGCGGAACCGCTGGCGAGAGAGGTCGAGCAACTCCTGTCGCTGGGCTTCTCATCCGAGCTGTTGGCACGGTCCGCTATCGGGTACTCTGAAGTTGTCGACTGGGTGGCAGGCCGGTGCTCGCGCCAGGACGCGGTGGAACAAGTGGTCTCCAGGACTTGGCGCTACGCAAAAGCCCAGCTGACATGGCTGCGGACCGAGCCCCATCTGCTGTGGGTCGACGCCGAGGCCAGCCCGGATGACATGGTGAGCCAGTGCATGGCCGTGATTCAAAGCGGCCAGCCGTCGAGGTTGGAATGAGAGTTTTCGACGAGTCTCTGCAGCGCGAGCGCGAGCGCGCCTTCCTGCTGGGCTGGGCGCCGTCCGACCGGGACCTCGGACATGTCGAGTTGGAGATGGACGAGCTGGGTGACTTGGCGCGTACCGCTGGAGCGGAAGTTGTCGGGTCGGACGTTCAGAAGCGGCCCCAAGTCGATCCGTCGCTCTTCTTTGGCAAGGGCAAGGTCGGTGAAATTCGAGCCCTCCGGGAGAGCCTTGACTTCGGCTTGCTGATCACCAACGACGAGCTCTCGCCACGTCAGCAGCGCAACCTGGAGCAGGAGCTGGAGATCGGCGTCGTTGATCGCACTGGTCTGATCCTGGACATATTCGCCCAGCACGCTCGCTCTCGCGAGGGTCGAATCCAGGTGGAGGTCGCGCAGCTCCAGCACCTGCTACCACGGCTGACTGGGTCCAGCGGACTTTCCCGACTGGGCGGTGGCATTGGCACCAGGGGCCCGGGGGAGCAGAAGTTAGAGACCGACCGCAGACGGATTCGCAATCGGCTGCGCTTGCTGCAGAAGGAGCTGACAGAGCTACATGAGGAGCGGGCCCTGCACCGGGAGGGACGTCGTCGTCGGCCGTTCCGGACGGCGGCCCTGGTCGGCTACACCAATGCGGGCAAGTCCACCTTGCTGAACGCCATGACCGCCGGGGGTGCACTCGTCGAAAACCAACTTTTCGCGACTCTGGATCCGACCACTCGGTCGGTACGGCTGCCGTTTGGCCAGACCTGCCTGCTAGTCGACACGGTGGGATTCATCCAGAAGCTTCCCCACGAACTGGTGGCCGCCTTTCACGCCACCTTGGAGGAGGTGGGGGAGGCCGACCTCTTAGTTCACGTCTTGGACGCCAGCCACGCGGGGGCCGAGACCCGCTTGGAGACCGTCCACGCCACGCTGCGGGAGTTGGATCTCGGCGACCGACCCCTATTGCTCGCGATCAACAAGGTGGACCGGTGCTCGCCGGAGAGCCGCAGGCGGCTCCAGACCTTCCGCCCGGAGCCGTACCTCGGGGTCGTCTTGGTCAGCGGCACCACCGGGGAGGGACTGGACTCACTAAAGAGCGCTATCGGGGAAGCTCTGGCCCGAGACATGCTGGCCGTCGAGGCAACCATTCCCTACGACAACTGGCAGGCGCTCTCGCGTTGGCGGCGGTACGGGGTGGTGGAGGGTGAAGAGTTTGCCAGCGACGGAGTCCACGTCCGGGGCCGCCTGCCCGAGGCTATCGCCAAGACGGTAATCGGCGAGGTGGGTGGGGAAGACCCGGCCGGTTGAGGCCGCGACCTACTGGCGCAAGACCCGGATGACGGCGACCACCTTGCCCTCCACGTGGGCGTCATCGACGATGAGCGGGGCAAAAGCATCGTTCGATGGCTGCAACCGAATATGCCCGCCCTCGCGATAGAGACGCTTCACGGTGACTTCACTCTCGCCCGTCTCCGGGCTCTCCAGGCGGACCACGGTCACGGTGCCATTGGGAACGTCAGTACCCGGCTTGACCACGACCAGATCCCCATCGAAGATGCCGTCGCCGTGCATGCTCTCGCCCCTGACCCTGAGCACGAAGGAGTCGTCGCCGCCCGCGATCTCCGGGCCGATGGCAAGGTGCTCTTCGATGTTCTGCTCTGCCAGGAGAGGAGCACCGGCGGCGACCTGACCGACCAGCGGGAGCCAGTACGCCCGGGTGGGCGTATTGGTGGGCGTCGAGAAGTCGGTGAGCAGGACCGTGCGCGACTTGGTCGGGTCACGATGGATCAAGCCCTTGCGCTCGAGCACGTTCAAGTGGTTCTGCACGGTGGAGCTGGAACTGAGCCCGACAGCTCGGCCGATTTCGCGTACCGAGGGGGGGTATCCGCCGTCAAGGCTCCGAGATCGCAGGTATTCGACGATTTCCTGTTGCCGAGGATGGAGACCTTCGGGCATCTATCAGCTCCCTTCCGTGGTGCCGACCGGCCAGCGGCGACACCCCAGAACAAATGATCGCTCCCGATGGTAGCACCGATTGCCTCCCGGTGCAAACGGCTGTTCGCTCGCCTTGACGATGGCTCGGCCGTGGAGTCAGACGCGAGGCGCCGGGAAGCCGTCGGAGTGCCGCGCCAATTTCCCAGCGATTGATCCCGGGTCGAATGGCTCGTCGGTCGGCGAGCCCGGTGCCCAGTGCTCAGTTCGGGGCTTGACAAACGAACAGGCGTTCCCTAAAGTACGAACCGATGTTCGCAAGGACCGAAGCTGGAACGCCGAAGAAAGTTCGGCGTTCCCGACGCCCCTCAGCCCGAACGGTCCGGCCGGGCCGTTCGGGACTGCTCCTGAAGATGGCAGTCTTGACGGCGCTGGTCGGCGCAGTGATGACCCAGGTGGTCCTAGGGACCGCCGGTGCGACGGGGCCGGCAGTGGTGGTACAGCCGGGACAGACCCTCTGGAGTATCGCCAGCCGTCACTATCCACAATCCGATCCGCGGGACATGATCGCCGCCATCGAGTCCGCGAACCACCTCCGGGGTGCCGGCATCACGCCTGGCGAGCGACTGCTCCTGCCTTCAGCCTGATCATCCCCCTGAGCTTGCGAGCCACCTGAGTCGATAGGCTCGGTCTTCGTGGAGATCTCGTCGACGTCGCTCGACCGAATCCGCAGGATGGTGGCGGCGATCCAGGTTGACCGGCGGGTGCCGAGCCTAGTGGTTGCCGTGGCCGAAGCTGGGCGCCTGATCCATCACGTATCGATCGGCCAGGCGGATCTGGCGGTGGGGCTGCGGGCTGCCTCTCGGGATGCGCCGTGCCACTCCGCTCCGGGCCTGTCCGCTGCCCAGGGCTACCCAGTGACGCCCTACACCGATGAGGTGGTCGCTGAGCCCCTGGAGGGAAACTCGAAGGGAGCGTCCGCCCTCACCGGTTCAGACCGTGCGCTCAGTCTGCGGGGGCACTCAGCAGGCGGGCTATTCCTTCCAGCGGAATGGACACCCACTCCGGCCGACTGCGCAGCTCATAGTCAACCTCGTAGAGCGCTTGACTGGCCTGGAGGCAGGTGAGCAGGAGCCGGACCGCGCTCCGGTCCGCAGGGAGCAGGCCCGTCCCTCCCATGGTGGCGAGGTACTGGCCCAGGAAGGCGTCGCGCGCCAGCCCCGACCAGGCCCGGCCGTACGGTGCCAGGCTGGCGGCGCTGACGTCAGCCGAGTCCACCTGTTGGCGAAGGGCGACGGTGGCGGCGTAGTCAAAGGAGCGGAGCATGCCGGCGAGATCCTGGAGCGGAGTGGCCTTGCGGCGTCTGACCGAGATGGGTAGTGAAGGGCGGCCTTCGAAGTCGAGGGCGTGCCATCCGGCGTCGGTCCGCAAGAGCTGGCCCAGGTGATAGTCACCGTGGATCCGGATGGCGCTGCCCGACGGGGTCAGCCCGACCACCCGATGGGCCAGTTCGTGGAGGGCGCTGGCGTGAACCGCCAGGGGCTCGAGGCGAGGGTCATCCAATCCCAGCAGCTTCTCCACTTGGGCGTCGAGGTCGTCCGCGATGATCTGGAGATCATCGCGGACGAAAGGGCGAGCTACCAGGTCGGGGTCGCTATCCAGGTGGGCCAGAGCCAGGTGCATCTCGGCCGTCAGATTTCCAATCTGGGCGGCGGTGCCAGCGAAGGATGACCCCTGGCGTTCGACGGCCTTGACACAGTCCGCCGGCAAGGGCACCGCGCCGTCCGCGTCCATGATGAGGTCCGCGTACAGGTCCCGCAGCGAGGTGAGCGCCAGGGAGAAACCGTCGGTGCCATTGCGGAGATAGGTCTGGGCGACTGCTAGGGAGATGGTGCCGTCAGCCGAGCTGGCCTCCACGACTCCCAGGGGCCGAGCGATCCCGGTGAAGCCGGCCGCATCGAGTGCCTCCAGGAGTTCTACCTCGGGGCTGACTCCCGGCCAGACGCGGCGGAGAACCTTGATCAGGAGGTGGTCCCCGTAGAGCACCGTCGACTGGCTCTGGTCCTTGGGAGCCATCCGGTTGGGCTCCAGTGAAGGCAGGGTCGGAAGGGGAGGGTGGAGCAGCCGGAAACGGAGACGGCCGGAACCCTCGCCGGCGATGGTCTGGCTCTCAGCCAGAGAGGTGAGGAATTGCGCGCCCAGGCTGGGGTCCACGAAGGCGTCATAGACCGCCCAGGCGGCCTGAAGGTCGTCGTCCCCGGAGTCCTCCGATCCCCCGACCCGACGCGCCGCGGAGCGGATCTCCGGGGGTAGGTGGCGATCCCAGGGTCGGATCCCCAGGACCAGCTGGTAGGTGGCCGGCACCCCATCCTCAAAGTCGACCTCGACTAGCGCTATAACCAGTCCGGGCACGTCGCGGCGGATCCAGAAGGTTTGAACGAGGTGGAGCTGGCGGATCTGGCGGTGCTTGTCGGCAAACCATCTCTCCTGGAGCAGGCTGGCCGCCAGCGAGTCCTCGATTCCTCCCAATTCGGAGAGCCGCGGCACCGTGGTCACGTCCCTGACTCCAATCGCAGCCAGTAGAACGCGTGGGGGCCCAAGGTCAGCGGATAGGGCTGGGAACCGATCTTGGGGAACGGCACGCGGCCGATGAGCTCGACCGGAGTCGCGCCGACGTACTGGCGCAGATCCAAGTCCACCGGCTGAGCGAAGCGGGAAAGGTTGTTCACACAGAGGATCGTCTCCGCATCCGAGGATCGCAGGAATCCGAGGATCGAGGGATTGGTCACTTCGACCACCTCGAACTTGCCGCGCCCGAAGACCGGATGGGCCTGGCGGATCCTGATGAAGCGCCTGACCCACTGGAGCAGCGAACTCTCACTCCGCTGTTGCTGCTCGACGTTGCAGGCCTGGTAACCATAGAGGGGGTCCATCAAGGGGGGGAGGTAGAGCTGGGCGAAGTCAGCCCGGGAGAAGCCGCCGTTGCGGTCACCATTCCATTGCATAGGGGTCCTCACTCCATCTCGATCGCCCACATAGAGGTTGTCACCCATCCCAATCTCGTCGCCGTAGTACAGGATCGGGGTTCCCGGGAAGGAGAGCAGCAGACCGTAGAGCAACTCCATCTGGCGGCGGCCGTTCCCCAGCAGCGGCGCCAGGCGCCGGCGGATGCCGATGTTGAGTTTCATCCGGGGGTCGCGAGCGTACTCCGCGTACATGTAGTCCCGTTCCGCGTCGGTGACCATCTCCAGGGTCAGCTCGTCATGGTTGCGCAGGAAGATGCCCCATTGGCAATCGCGCGGGATGGGCGGTGTCTGGGCCAGGATTTCGGTGATCGGGTAACGCTGCTCTTGGCGCAGGGCCATGAACATTCGCGGCATCAAGGGGAAGTGAAAGCACATCTGGCACTCGTCCCCGTCACCGAAGTAGGCTCGGACGTCTGAGGGCCACTGGTTCGCCTCCGCCAGCAGCAGTCGGTCGGAGAAGCGGGAATCTACCTCGCGCCGAATTCGCTTCAGGAACTCGTGGGTCTGCGGCAGGCTCTCACAGTTGGTGCCCTCAGCCTCGAAGAGGTAGGGCACGGCGTCCAAACGGAGCCCATCCAACCCCAGCTCCAGCCAGAAGCTGATCACCTCGAGCATGGCCTCTTGCACCGCTGGGTTTTCATAGTTGAGGTCGGGCTGGTGACTGAAGAACCGGTGCCAGTAGTACGCGCCCGCCTGGGCGTCCAGAGTCCAATTGGAGACCTCAGTGTCCACGAAGATCACCCGGGCGTCTTCGTAACGGCTCGTGGTGTCGCTCCAGACATACCAGTCCCGCTTCGGCGAATCGGGGCTGCGGCGAGCCTCCTGGAACCAAGGATGCTGGTCCGAGGTGTGGTTGACGACAAGGTCGGTGATGACCCGGATGCCCCGGGAGTGGGCCTCGGTGATCAGCCGGCGCATGTCATCCAGAGTTCCGTACTCGGGCTGGATCGCATAGAAGTCGGAGATGTCGTAGCCGCCGTCGCGCTGTGGCGAGGCGAAAATCGGTAGCAGCCAAAGGCAGTTGATTCCCAGCCAGTGGAGGTAGTCGAGCTGGGCGATGAGTCCGGGCAGGTCACCGATACCGTCGTCGTTGGCGTCGAAGAATCCTCTGACGAATACCTCATAGATCACCGCGTCGCGGTACCAGTGGGGATCTGAGATGAGATTCACGGCTTCACCCAGAGAATCCGTGCCGGAGACACCGCTGGGTCCAGCTCGACCTCGTGGAAAGGACCCGACCAGGTCGAGGTGGTGCCTTCGAGCAGATCGTGGACGCGGAACCTGGGGCACGGCTTGGGGCCGAGCCACTTCATCGAAAGCTGGACGGTCGCTCGCCGGGTCCTGGTCGGATCCAGGTTGATGATCACCAAGACCACGTCGGAGCGGTCGGCGGTGTGCTTGGAATAGGCCAGGATCTGCGGATCGTTGGTGCGGTGAAAGTGAAGCCGGCGCAGCTGCTGGAGTGCTGGGTGGTCACGCCGGATCTGGTTGAGCTTGGTGATGAGCGGGGCCAGGGAGCCCTGCTGGCTCCAGTCCCGAGGGCGGTACTGATACTTCTCCGAGTCCCAGTACTCCTCGGATCCGGGCGACTGGGGCCGGTTCTCGCAGAGCTCATAGCCGCTGTAGATCCCGTAGGTGGGAGATAGGGTGGCCGCCAGCACCAGTCGGTGACGAAATACCGGGGGGCCTCCCTCTTGGAGTTCCTTGGTCAGGATGTCAGGGGTGTTCGCGAAGAAATTGGGCCGCAGATAGTCAGCGGTGACCTTCGTGAGCTGGGTCAAGTAGGCGCGCAGCTCGGGCTTGGTCGACCGCCAGGTGAAATAGGTGTAGGTCTGACTGAATCCGACCTTGGAGAGCTCTCGCATCAGCGCCGGGCGGGTGAACGCCTCGGCCAGCAAGATGACGTCGGGGTGGGCTGCGCGCAGCCCACCGATCACCCATGCCCAGAAGGGAACGGGCTTGGTGTGGGGATTGTCGACCCTGAAGATACGCACCCCCTGAGCGATCCAGAACTCCAAGACCTCGTAGCACGCCTGCCAGAGCCGCTGCCAGTCCGCGCACTCGAAGTCGAGGGGGAAGACGTCGTCGTATCGCTTGGGTGGGTTCTCAGCGGGCCGAATGCTCCCGTCCGGACGGTGTTCGAACCAATCGGGGTGCTCGCTCACCCAGGCATGGTCAGGCGAGCACTGAATGGTGTAGTCCAGAGCCACCTCGAGCCCCAATGCCTTGGCGGACCCAAGGAACTTCCGGAAGTCCTCCAGCGAGCCGAGGTCGGGATGGACGGTGGTGTGGCCTCCGGCTGCCGCCCCGATTGCCCAGGGGCTCCCGGGCTCACCGGGACTGGCGACGGGCGCATTGTTGCGGCCTCGTCGGGCGGTCGTGCCGATGGGATGGATGGGGGGGAGGTAGAGGACATCGAACTTCATCTCGGCCAGAGCCGCCAGCCGGCCGCCAGCTGAGGCCAGGGTGCCGGAGTCGTGCCCATCGGAGCCCTCTGACCGTGGGAACATCTCGTACCAAGATCCGAACAGGGCTCTTTCCCGTTCGACCCAGACCGGCAGCCTGGGACTGCATGCTGGCGGCGTCTGGACTAGGGCCTCGGCCATCAGCCGGGCGGTTCGGGGACTCAACAAATAGTTCTGCAAGCTCCGGGTCGGTCCACCGTCCAATTGGTCTAGTCGGCGGTAGAGGGCGTCCCGAACCTGACGTGGCAGCCTGGTCGCCGCCGAGCGCGCCATTTGAACTCCGGTTTGCAGCTCCTGGCTGGGATCAGCCTTGGCCCTCAGCCAGCGGCGGTAGTTCTGGCGCCAGCTCCCGAAGTCGTCCCGCCAGGCCTCCACCTGGAACTCCGCCTCGCCCAGGTCGGGAAAGGTGATATTCCCGATCCAGAAGTCGTCGATCTGCGCCTCCAGCGGGGAGTAGGCCCACGGGAGGTGGGAGCTGCAGGCCTTCGCCCGCCAGCGCGCCCTGACCAGGAGCACTGGCTGGCCATCGCTGAAAACGCAGGCCCTGACCGGGACCTCCTCACCTACGGCGGCCTTGGCCGGGAATCGGCCGTCGTCCACCTGAGGCGTGACCTCGCTGATGACGATCCGCTCGATCCGGTCCGGTAAAGCGGGACCGGGAGTTGTCGCGGAGGCGTCAGGCACATGGCTAGATTGCCACCGGAGGGCCTCCTCATGCAGCAGGCCCCCACTTGAGGCCCTGCTGTACTTGGGTCCAGACGTTTGTTGCATCAAAGTCGCAACAGAGGTAGCATGCTAACCATCGGAGATAGGAGGATCTCAGGCATGGCCACCTTGGCGGTTAGCCCGGCCGGCCGACTGGCGCGAATCCGCAGCGGCCTCACCCCGGCGGAGTGGGGGAGGGCTGGTGGGATGGCAGCCTTCATCCTGGGGCTGCACGTGATCGGGTGGGGCTTGCTGTTCGTGGTGATCTTGCCCCAGCATCTCAAGGCACTCGGAATTGGGATTGCCATCACCGCGTACACCCTCGGGATGCGGCATGCCTTCGATGCCGACCACATCGCGGCGATCGACAACACGACTCGGAAATTCATGGCTGAGGGCAAGCGACCCTTGAGCGTGGGGTTCTGGTTCTCGCTGGGCCACTCCAGCGTCGTGTTCGGCCTAGCGGTCGGGATGACCGTCGCGGCGAAGGCCGTCTTCAGCGCTACCACCAACCAGCACTCGGCCCTCCAGGGCTTTGGGGGATTCTTTGGCACCCTGATCTCGGGTTCCTTCCTCTATCTGATCGCTCTCCTCAACCTGGTCGTGCTGGTGGGGATCGTCAAGGTGTTCATCGGCATGCGAAAAGGGCACTTCTCTGACGAGGAGCTGGAGCAGCAGCTCAACTCCCGGGGGATGATGTACCGGTTCTTCGGCAAGCTGATGAAGGCCATCAAGTCGCCGTGGCAGATGTACCCGGTCGGCGTCCTCTTCGGCCTCGGGTTCGACACAGCCACCGAGATCGCCTTGCTGGTGATAGCGGCCACCGTCGCGACCGCGGGGCTGCCCTGGTACGCCATCCTTTGCCTGCCGATCCTGTTCGCAGCGGGAATGAGCCTGCTTGACACCATCGACGGGTCCTTCATGAACTTCGCCTACGGGTGGGCGTTCGCCAAGCCGGTTCGCAAGGTCTACTACAACATCACCATCACCGGCCTCTCGGTAGCGGTGGCGTTCCTGATTGGGACCATCGAGATTCTGGGTCTGGTGGCGACCGAACTCCACCTGAAGGGCGCTTTCTGGCACAGCGCCGCCCATTTCAACATCAACGTGGCTGGCTTCATCATCGTGGGCCTGTTCGTGGCCGTCTGGGCTCTCGCGCTGGGCGTCTGGCGGTTCGGCCGCGTCGAGCACCGCTGGGAGCAGGCCGCCGCCCGAGCCAGGGCCGGCCCGTAGCGCGACCCGCCCAGGTCGGGTGGTGGGCCCCTACCTCCGTCCGGACCGGTTAGGCTGAACTCGTGCCCCAGAGCGAGAGTTCCGCGCGCCGGGGATCCCCTTCGTGGGCACTCGCCGTAATCGCAACTGGCGTCCTCATCACCGCTGTGGACACCACGATCGTGGTGCTGGCGCTGCCCCATATCCAGAGGTCTCTACACGCCAGCCTCAGCTCGGTGGTCTGGATCATCGTCAGCTACCTCCTGGTCATCACCCTGCTCTCGACCCAGGTAGGGAGGCTGGGGGACATCTTCGGCCGGGTGCGGATGTACGAGGCGGGATTCGCAGTCTTCATCTTCGGCTCGCTGCTGTGCGCTTTGGCCTGGAATGAGCAGTCCATGATCGGGTTCCGAGTCCTCCAGGGGCTGGGTGGGGCCCTCATCTCCGCCAACAGCGGAGCTGTGATCGCCGATACCTTTCCCCCCGAGCGGCGAGGCCGTGCCTACGGGTTCAACGCGGTGGGCTGGAACATCGGCGCGATCATTGGGATACTCCTGGGTGGACTTATCACCACCTACCTGTCTTGGCGGTGGGTCTTCTGGATCAATGTTCCGATCGGGCTGGCCGCGCTGGTGGTGGCGCTGCGAGTGCTGAGGGAAAGGGGGGAGAGGCAGGCCCGCACTCTGGACCTCTGGGGCATGGGACTCCTGGGTGCTGGGCTGTTCGGGATTCTCTGGGCGATGATCGAGCTTTCCTCCCGCCCTTTCAACGGCCCGATCACGATCGGCCTGGTGGCAGGCGGCGTCTGTCTCGTGGCGTTCGTGGTGGTGGAGCGGCGAGTGCGAGAGCCGATGATCGCGCTGCGCCTTTTTCGGATCCCCACCATGTCGCCATCCCTGCTGGCGTCGTTCTTTCAGGGTCTGGCCAACTTCGCCATCCTCTTCCTCCTGATCATGTATCTCCAGGGGGTGCGCCACCTCTCGCCCTTGGATGCGTCGCTGTGGCTGGTCCCTGGCTACCTGATCGGCGGCGTGGCGTCTCCCATCGGCGGGCGACTGGCGGACCGCCTAGGCCCGGCCTGGCCGGCCACCGGTGGGCTTCTGATCTCCGTTTTAGCGCTACTCATCTATACGCACCTGACGGTCACGACGCCGCTCTGGGTGGTGTCGGCGGGCAGCGTCGTGAACGGGTTGGGGTCGGGCGCGTTCTTCCCGGCCAATACCAGCGCGGTGATGCGAGCCTCGCCGGCCAGCGACTTCGGTCTGACCGCGGGTCTGCTGCGGACCTGCGCTAACGTCGGCATGGTGTTCTCGTTTGCGGCGGCTCTCGTGGCAGCCGCCCACAGCATCCCGCGAGCGCTGGCCTTCGCCATCTTCGTCGGCGGCGCCAATCTCTCGGGCGCCCGCGGCATGGCCTTCGTAGGTGGGATTCACACTGCTCTCTACTTGGCCGTCGCCCTGATGTTGGTCGCGGCGGTCCTGTCAGGTACGCGGCTCTTCTCCCGGCGACTCACCAGGGGACAGCCGGCGTCCGGAAGAACTACCTCCAGCGCCCGGCCGCCGCTTGATTGACCGCGCCTAGGGAGTGGCCGGCACGCCCCTGACGGCACCCGAGCTTCTAGCGGCCAGTGGGGCCGCTCCGGCGCAGCCGCGCGTGCACTGGCTACCTCGGACTCGGTTCCAGAAGCTCGGGGCACGGATGTTCTGGGCGAATAGGCCAGGCGGGGCTTAGTGGTGGGGAGCAGCCAGCGCCGACGGCGGCCGTCGCGAATGATCTCGCCGGCGGCTCTCGTCCGAGATCAGATTGTTAGACTTCGGCTGGCGGAGAGGGCCACGCTCCCTGCCGGAGCAATGGTCAACACGGTGCCCCAAACGGACGTCGGCGGTCACGCCAGCCGCGAAGTGGCGCTGCACAGACCAATGGAGCGCGATGATCACCTCTGGCGCGTGGCTGAAAGTGGTCGCCCCACTGCGAGAGCGGGACTTCCGGCTGCTGTGGTCGGGGAACCTGGTCTCCCTGTTGGGCGACGGCATCTTCACGGTGGCACTCGCCCTAGAGGCCTTGCGGGTGGACCACCAGCCCACCGGACTGGCTTATGTGCTGGCCTGCCGCGCTGTACCGGTGGTCGCGCTCGCGATCGTGGGCGGGGTGGTAGTGGACCGGATTCCGCGGCGGACCGCCATGCTGGTGGCAGACCTCGTGCGAGGCGCGGCGGTCGGGCTCATCGCCATTTTGGTGGTCGAGCATGCCATTGGTCTCTGGGAGCTGGCCGTCATGGCGGTCGCGTTTGGGACGGCCGACGCCTTTGCTGGCCCAGCCTTTCTGGCCGTCATACCAGAACTGCTACCGGCGGAGCTGATCACCCAGGCCAACGCGCTCAACAGCACCAGCGCTGAGCTGGCCGTCAACCTGATCGGTCCCGCGGTTGGGGGGCTAGCGGTCGCCGCCATCGGTACCGCAGCGGCCTTCGGCTTCGATGCCGCCACCTTCGCGGTCTCCGCCGGATGCCTGGCGGGTCTGCGCTGGCGGCACCGTCCCGGGCCCAGCGGAAAATCCCTACTGGCGGAGGCGGCGGAGGGAATCCACTACATCGTGTCCCGGCGCTGGCTGTTCCTGTTGCTGATGGGGGCAGCGGTCGCCAACCTGGTCGGAATGGGACCTTACGTGGTGCTGCTTCCGGTGCTGGTTCGGCACGTGTTACATGCCAGCCCGGTGGTCCTGGGATTGGTGTACGCCAGTGCCGGAGCCGCCGGCGTGGCGGCATCCCTAGTGGTGGCGCGGCTAGGGTCGCCGCGGCACCTGCTGGAGACGATGTGGAGTGCCTACAGCGTCGCCGGGATTCTGCTGGCGGCGATCTGCTTCGCGCCCAACGCCTGGGTCACGGCCCTTCTCAGCGCGGGCTCGGCTGGGCTGATCGTCTACGGCGACGTGCTGTACTTCACCCGGCTCCAAACTTCGGTCCCCAAGCATCTGATGGGCCGGGTGTCTTCCGTGTCATACGTCATGGTCTCGACCCTGACCCCGGTGGGCATGATCCTGGGCGGGGTCGTGGCCGCCGCCCTGGGAGCTCGAACGGCGTTTCTCCTGAGCGGGCTCTTGGCCGCCCGCCGCCTGTTGCCTGGTGCTGCTGGTGCCCGGCGCTCGGTCGCTCGACGCGGAGCCGGCGGCCACCTGAGATGGACGAGGCCTCTTGAGTTGTGGCCAGCTTCCGATCCCGAACCCGCTCGGAGGGGAGTTGGGGTCGGAGTTCAACGTTAGCTAGAGATAAGAGACCTTATCGTAAGCTACAGGAGGTCGGATGATGCGATGCCTCTCTTCCCTACCACTACCAGGGAAGGCCTGATCTGGGAACAGACCCGGGCCGCGAATCGCCTATAGACAACCACGACCCCTCCTTGACGGGATCCTCACTGAGCCGGCCGCGACTTGACCGGACCGCGAAATCGGCCTCCGGGGCCCGGCGCCGGACCGTAAGCTCTGGCGTCATGGCCCTGAGCGGCCGGGTGATGATCGTGACGGGCGCGTCGTCCGGGATCGAGGCCACCCCGCCCGGTTGGCCCATGGTCAGGGGGCCCGCCGGCGCTGGCGGCGCGGCGCCCTCAACAGCTTGGCGGTCTGGCGGACGAGTTGCCGGGGTCGCTGGCCGGGCCCACGGACGTGACCAGTCCTGCGGCGGTGACGGAGTTACGGGACCGGGCGCTGGCTGAGTTCGGCACCGTCGACGTGCTGGTGAACAACGCCGGACAGGGACTGCACCTTCCGTTGGCGGAGGTTGACTCGGATGACTTCCGGGCGGTCTGGGAGCTGAACGTGCTGGCCCCGCTGGCACTGATGCAGGCGGGGTTGCCAGCGATGCCCCCTCAGGGAGAAGCCGGTTCCATCGTGAACGTCAGCTCGGGCTCCTCGTTGAGGGCGATCCCCGGCCTACGCGCCTATGGCGCCACCAAGGCAGCGCTCAACATGCTGGCCCTGGTGGCTCGCTTGGAGTTCGGGCCCTTGGGGGCGCGGTGTCAGTCGTCTATCCCGGCGTCACCGCGACCGAGTTCCATCGGTCACTGCGGGCAGGGCGGCCCGCTCCAGGGGCTGCGGGGATGGCACTCGCGCCCCCCGAGCTGGTAGCGGAGGCGATCCTGGGAGCGGTGCGTAGCGGCGAAGCCGAGATTCGGGTGGCCCAGACCCGAGTAGTCGCGACCGCCGGGCAGTTGCTGAGGGGGGCGACCGGTCGTACGCAGGGGCTGTCGGCGCAGAGCGCCAGTGGGGCCGACCCCTGTCGGCGTGTGCCTGCCTAACATTGTTTGGATGGCAACCGCTGAACCGCTTGGGCGGGCGCCGACCGACTCTGCCTCGGTGCCTGACCAGGCGGCTGCTCTCGAATTGGCCCAGCGCTCGGCCGAGGAGATGTTCCGGGCGGATCGGGCCACCTGGGACCTGGGCACGGTCGTGGAAGAGGTCGGGCCTGGCCGGCGGTGGACAAGCGCTTCAATCGTTCGCGCTACGACGCAGAGGTAGCGGTGAGTGCCTTCGCGGTTCGGGTCGGCGAGCAGGTTGACCCGGGAGGCCATCAGCGCCGATCTCCTGGCTGCTGGCGAGCAAACGGTCCAACCGAGTCACGCCAGCTTGTGGCTGCGGAGCACCTTACGACGCACCTTAGGAAGACTGCCGGGCTCTCCTAGTGGGAACCTTTCGATAAGGCCCCAGGTCAGGCTGGCTGGCATGGCGCGGCCGTCCCCGCCTGCCGACACCGTCCATCCCGCACCTCTATCCCCTCGTCCGCGAGGAGCTGGCCTTGGCGCGCCTCCTTGCCGGGCGCCAACCTGCCTCGGCTGTTCACCACGCGCCACCAGGGAAGTCCATGGGATCGGGCCAGCACGTTGCCCACCGCTCGCGCCCCACCCACGTGACCGGCCAGCGCGGCCACCTCGCCGTAGGTGAGCAACTCGCCCGGCTCCGTCGCCCGGAGCACCTGCGCCACCGCCGCGGCCAGCGGAAGCTGAGGGCTCTGAATCACCCCGCGGCGCCGATGTTGCCACAACCCGTGAACGCCTTCAAATCCACCCACCACCAACTCGCTGACGTCTGCCTGCCCCTGCATTATTCCAGCCGCCTGGGCGTTAGGCGCTGCGGTTTGGCGAAGCTCCGCCAGACAGCCCCCGCGGCGGTTCTCTATCCTGGCCAGATGCCTTCCCCCGCAGCTGGTGCAGCTCAGATCAACATTGATGGCGCGATCGGGCGTCTCCAGGATCGGGTCCACACCACCCCCCTCCTCCACTCGCGGCTGCTGGACCAAGCGGTGGGCGGCCGAGTCTGGCTCAAAGCGGAGAACTTCCAGCGGGCTGGATCTTTCAAGAGCCGGGGTGCCTTCAACGCCGCTCTGGTGGGGCTGGAGGAGAAGGACTCGCGGGGGCTCCTGGCTCTCTCCTCGGGGAACCACGGGCAGGCCGTGGCCCTGGCCGCAGCGGAGTTGGGCCTCAGCGCGGTCGTGGTGATGTCCGAAGGCTCGTCGCCAGTCAAGATCGCCGCCGTTCGCAGCTACGGGGCCGAGGTGGTCACCGAGGGCGTGAACCTTGGGAATCGTGAGCGGGTCGCCTCTGAGTTGGCCGCGGAACGAGGACTCCGGCTGATTCACCCTCACGACGATCCGCATGTCATCTCCGGCCAGGCCACGGTCGGTTATGAGCTGGCTGGCCAGCTGCAGGCCCGGGGAGTTGAGGCGCCACTCGTGCTGGTGCCGTTGGGTGGCGGCGGCCTGCTGGCTGGGATGGCTATCGCCCTCCGCAGATGGCTGCCCAAGGCCCGGGTGGCCGGGGTCGAACCCGAGTCCGGCAACGACGGCGCGCTCTCTCTCGCATCAGGTCGGCGGGTGACACTTCCGGAGGCCCCGGTGACCGTCGCCGACGGCGCCGCTACCTTGAGACTGGGAGCGATCGACTGGGAAGTCATCAGGACCGCGGTGGACGACATAGTCACCGTCTCGGACCGCCAGATCGGCGAGGCCTGCTGGTGGCTGTGGAGCAGGTGCAAGCTGGTGGTGGAACCGACCGGGGCTCTGGGAGTGGCCGCCGCCTTGTCGACGGCCCGATCACTGGCGGGGCTGCGCCAGTCGGCCTCGGGAGCAGACCCCACTGAGATCGTCTGTGTGCTGACAGGTGGGAACTGTCTGCCGAGCCAGATCGCCGATCTGGTGGAGAGTGTCGCGGGGCAACCACCCCGGTTCTAGCGAGGCGGTGGGGAGCGGTTCCTGTGGGTTCTCCCTAGGCGAGGAGTCGGTGGATTCGCGCCATGCCCTCCTCCAGCTGGTCGTCCGCCAGGGCATAGGAGAAGCGGAGATGACCGGGGGCTCCAAAGGCTTCCCCCGGTACGACGGCCACCTTGGCCTCATCCAAGAGGAGTCCCGCCAGCTGCTCTGAGGTATCCACCGGACGGCCAGCGATGTTCCTCCCCAGCAGGCCGGCGACCGAGGGGAACACGTAGAAGGCGCCGTCCGGGGGTGGGCACTCGAACCCCGGCAGCCGCTCCAAGCCCGCCAGGATTGCCCCCCGACGTTTGGCGAATGCTTCTCGCATCCTCTCCACCGACGCCGTCCCCGAACGCAGGGCCGCCAGGGCCGCCCACTGCGAGACGTTGCTGATGTTGCCGCAGACGTGCGATTGCAGGTTTCCCGCTGCGGCCACGAACGGTTTCGGAGCGATCAGCCATCCCACCCGCCAGCCAGTCATGGCGTAGGACTTGGATGTTCCGTTGAAGCGGATCGTCTGATCGGCAATCGCCGGGACCACCTCCGGCAGCGAGTGGAATCGCACGTCTCCGTAGGTGAAATGCTGATAGATCTCGTCGCTGACAACCCAGAGGCCACGCTCTTCCGCCCACTTTCCGATCTCCTCCATCCGGGCCTCCGGGTAGACAGCGCCGGTGGGATTGGAGGGCGATACGAAGAGCAACGCCTTGGTGCGAGGCGTCAGATGCCGCTCGAGGTCGTCGACCGAGACCCGGAAGCCTCGGGCCTCGTCGGCGGGAACCACGACGGGGACCCCTCCCGCGAGCAAGATCGCCTCGGGAAACGTCACCCAGTACGGACTGGTGATTAAAACCTCGTCCCCCGGGTCGAGGAGGGTCGTGAAGGCGTGAGCTACCGCTTGCTTGGTCCCGCTGGTGACCAGCACGTTGGTGGCGGCGATCTCGGTCCCGGAATGGAGGTGGCTCGCCTCGGCGATTGCCTCGCGTAGCTCGGGAAGCCCGGACGACGGAGTGTAGTGGTGCATCCGGGGGTCGCGACAGGCCTCGATGGCGGCCTCCACGACCTCTGGGGGGGTCGGAAAGTCGGGCTCGCCGGCAGCGAAGGAGATGATGTTCTCGCCGGCGGCGCTCAGTTCGCGCGCTCGGCGGTCCATGGCCAGGGTCGCGGACTCGGTGACGGCGCCGACGCGGTGCGAGATGCCAAGCGGGGGTGTCGCTGCCGGACGCAATACACTTCTCCTGATGGCTACTGGTAGTGGATCAAGATACGACATACCACAGGATCTGCTCCCGGCCGATGGGCGTTTCGGGTGTGGCCCCTCCAAGGTACCGGCTTCAGCCGTAGAGGCACTGGCTGAGTCCGGGGTGCGCCTTCTGGGCACGAGCCACCGCCAGCCCCCCGTGAAGAAGTTGGTGCAGCGGGTCCGGGAGGGGATCTCGTCTCTCTTCGACCTCCCTGCCGGGTACGAGGTGGTCCTGGGCAACGGCGGAGCCACTGCCTTTTGGGATGCAGCCTCGCTCACCCTGATTGAGCGTCGAAGTCAGCACCTGGTCTTCGGTGAGTTCTCTTCGAAATTCGCCGCCACCACCACCGAGGCGCCGTTCCTGGAGGACCCCGAGGTAATCCAGTCCGAGCCCGGCACCCATCCCCTCCCCCGTGCCAGCTCGGACGTCGACGCCTACTGCCTCACTCATAACGAGACCTCGACCGGGGTCGCCATGCCGCTCCAGCGGGTCGGCAGCCAGGACCAGTTGGTTCTGGTCGACGCCACCTCGGGCGCCGGCGGACTCCCCGTCACCATGAGCGACCTCGACGGGTACTACTTCTCGCCCCAGAAGTGTTTCGCCTCCGAGGGCGGGTTGTGGTTGGCGGTGCTATCGCCGGCCGCCATCGAGCGAGTCCAGCGGATCGAGGCCTCTGATCGTTGGGTGCCGACCTCGCTGAGTGTTCGGACCGCGATTGAGAACTCGCGCCAGAACCAGACCTACAACACTCCGGCGGTCGCCACCTTGTTCCTGCTGGCGCACCAGATCGAATGGTTCCTTGAAATGGGGGGACTGAACTGGGCTGTGGAACGCTCCCGCAGCTCGGCGGCGATCATCTACGGGTGGGCGGAGGACCGGAGCTGGGCCTCGCCATTCGTCGCCAACCCGGAGCAGCGGAGTTCGGTCGTGGCCACCGTCGACCTCATCGACTCAGTCCCCGCCAAGGAGGTCTCGGCCATTCTTCGGGAGAACGGGATCGTAGACACCGACTCTTACCGCAAGCTCGGAAGAAATCAACTCCGGTTGGGACTGTTTCCCGCCGTCGAGCCCGAGGACGTCGCTCAACTAACCCGCTCCATCGACTGGGTGGTCGAGGCGCTCAGCGGGTGAACTCAATCTGACGACATTGTCACGCCCGGGATCGGCACCGTCACCTGCCAAGGCGGATAGTACCCAGGATGGGAAGGGTTCCCCTGGATAGGGGCGCCGCGGGCTTGGGAGAGGATGGCCAGCTGACCCCCGACGTTGCGTGGCGGGCGATCATGGCGGACCGTGAGGAGGGCGTTCCGGGGGCCCTCGAGAGCCTGCGACCTTGGCTGGTGGCGAGCGCGATCGAGCTGGTGCACGACCGCCAGCTAGCGGCTCTGGTCGCCCAGCAGGTGATGGTGGACCTGACCGCGCGGACCGGACACGCGGTTCGGGCCCCGGAGGAGCTCGAGCAGTGGCTGCGTGTTCGCCTCACCCAGACTTCAGCCCTCTTCACGGGTAGCGCCTGGATCGGAACTGGAGCGGATCCTGACATCTCCTCCAGCATCCCCTCCGCCCTGGCTCTCGGAGCCGGCTGGCGCTTGGCGGCCTGGACGCGCCGCTTCGTGCCGCACATGACCTTCCGGCCTCCTGCGGCTCTGGGGACGTCACTAACGGCTGCACTGGCGGTGGCTCTCGTCGCCTCGGGGGTCGCTGCCAGCTACTCATTGGGGTCCAACTCGCCGCCTCCAGGATCCCGGACCCAGACCACAATCAACTCGCCCTCGGGTGTGCCTTTCCTGATCTCTCCGATCACGGTGGCCCAGCACCCGACCCCCCCTCCCCCGTCCCCATCCCGCGCTCCGGCATCACCGCCGTCAGTCCCCCCCACCACCTTCACCGCAGTGGTCCAGCCATCCTCACCCTCCACTAACGGATCCTCGCCGCCGACAGGGCAAGGGACCGTTACCGCGCCCCCTCCGCCGCCCCTGCCCCGTACCCCTACTCCCACGCCCACCCCTACTCCCACGCCCACCCCTACTCCCACGCCCACCCCTACTC
>OCZT010001176.1_pt1 | contig 27103 bp, 24 predicted proteins | sample 1539031 | NCBI WGS metagenome assembly OCZT01 (sample SAMEA3539308, study PRJEB22396) | soil metagenome | biome: tundra; feature: field; material: soil | place: USA | collected 2010-05 | depth 0.15 m | reverse complement strand
GAGGAGTACCCGGTGCCGAAGTCGTCGATCGAGAGCCGGATGCCCATTGCCGACAGGTGCTCGAGGATCAGCTTGGTGCGCGTCGGGTCGGCGAGCATGGCCGACTCGGTGATCTCAAACTCGAGCAGGGCGGGCTCGACGTTCCAGCGCTCGAGCAACCCCGCCACCTGCGTCGGGAACTCGGCGTCCACGAGGTTGCGGGCGGAGAGGTTAACCGCGATCGCCAGCCGCAATCCGTCGTCCTGCCACGACCGGCACTGTCGCAACGCCTCGTCGATCACGTAGAGCGTCAGCGGCTTGATCAGGCCCGTCTGCTGGACCATTGGGATGAAGTCGTCGGGTGGCACGAGGCCGCGGACAGGGTGGTTCCAGCGCAGCAGTGCCTCCACCGCGTGGACCTCGCCGTCGGCGAGGACAGCCTTGGGCTGGTAGTAAAGGACGAGCTCATGCTGGTCGAGCGCGCGGCGCAGGTCACCCATCAGCGTCAGCCGCACGGTGTCCTGCCGGACGTGGCTGCTCTGGTAGAACGCCCAGCCCGACTTCTCCGCTTTGGCGTGGTACATCGCCCCGTCAGCGCACCGGAGCAGTGTCTCGACGTCCTTGCCGTCATCGGGATACAGCGCGATGCCGATCGAGGCCTCCAGGGACAGCGACAGGCCCTGGAGCGTAATGGGGGTCTCGATCGCCCCCTGCATCCGCTCGACTGCGCGCAGCACGTCATCGGGGACGCTCGCCTGCGGCAGCAGCACCCCGAACTCGTCGCCGCCCAGGCGGGCCACGGTATCGGAGGTGCGCAGTGCCGCCTTCAGGCGGCGGCCGAGTTCGACGAGCAGCTCGTCGCCCGCGGCGTGACCCAGCGAGTCATTGATCTCCTTGAAGCCATCGAGGTCCATCACCAGCACGGCGGCGCGAGCGTCGGTGCGGCGCCTGGCCTTGACCGCGTGGTCGATGCGGTTGCGGAGCAGCGTGCGGTTCGCGAGCCCGGTCAGTGCGTCGTGCAGCGCCTGGTGCTCGTTGAGAGCGGACTGGGAGAGCAGCGCCGCCTCGGCCTCCTTGCGCTGGGTGATGTCCTGCATCATGCCGACGGCGAAGCTCTTGTGCCCGTCCGAGTCCCGCACGAGCGAGGCGGAGGCGTCGACCCATAGGACCTCGCCGTCGCGGCCCACGAAGCGGTGCTGCATGCGGAGCGAACTCTCGCCGTCGGCAATCATCCGCACGTAGGCCGCCCGAGCCTCGTGGCGATCGTCCGGGTGCACGAACTCCGAGGTCCGGCGCCCCACAAGCTCGCCGTGGCTGTGACCGAGCAGCTCCTGGATAGCGGGGTTGGAGTCGATGATCTTGCCGTCCAGGTCCATCAACAGCATCCCTACCTGCGCGCCCGCGAAGGTGGCCTCAAAGCGAGCCAGCGCCTCGACCTGGTCTCGCTTCGCTTCGAATTCCGCGGCGTGCGCCATCGCGGCTGAGAGGACGACGGACAGCAGCTCCATCATGGTTACATCGCGCTCGCCGAACGCACCGGCCTCATCGCCGTACAACAGCAGAAGGCCGACGGCTTTCCCGCCGTGCAGCAGCGGGACCGCGATGATTGAGCGAACGCCGCGACTTCGCGACAGCGCGGAGTCGACTCGCTCGTCGGTCTCGGTGTCCAGGCAGAGCAGGGAGCGGCCGCTGCGCATCGCGTGGCCCGAGAGGTTGTTCCCGATCGGAAGGCGGTGCGGTCGCTGGATCTCGGGCGCACCGCTCGTCGCGCCGCAGACCAGGGCATCGCCGTCGAGTAGCCGAACCGCGGCCGAGGTGCCTGCCGTCAGCTCGCGCGTTCGGTCCGCGATGCGCTGCATGACCGCCTTGAGGTCGAGGCCCACGGCCGCGAGCTCGTGCTGCATGGCAATCACCGCGCGCAGAACCGAGACGTCCAGCGTCGGACCTCCGTCGGCGGCGCCGGGTTCAGCTAGCGTCTCCACGACCGGATCCACTTCACCTGGGGCATGGCCCGGTACACGCGGACCCTTGACAAGAGGGCACATTAGCCGTGACCACGCTCGCAGCCGAAAACGTACATGACCCATCCATCGGCTCGAAACCCCCGAAGGCTTAGCGACACCCGCACGGCTCCACGAAGAGCGCCTCGGCGCCGGGTGCGGGTGTGTTCAGGAAGCGGAAGGAGCGGTCGCGGCCCATACAGTGCAAAAGTTCCCAGCACGTCGCCATCGGATGCAGCGTGCTTGACTCCCGATCGAGTAGGACCACGCTGGGCATCACCGAGGGCTCGTAGCGCTCGATGCCCTCCACCAGCTCGCCGAGCACGTCCCCGATCGGAGCGTCCCGTGCGATCAGCTCATGCAACCTGTTATGGGATCTGACCAGGTCGCGGACCCGCGCCGCCTCCCGGTCCGCCACGCGCAACTCCATCCCGCGCGATGTCTCCACGCTTGCGGCTCGACGTCGTTGTGGAATTCGCGATCTGGTCAGGGCACTGATACCCCGAGATGGGCCTGGCTTTGCGGTGCCGTCCGCGGCTGCACGCTGATGGGTCCGCGTGACTCCTGAGCGCTCGACGCGGCTTCGATGATTTGCAGGAAAGCGGCGACGATGCGAGGGTCGAATTGGTCGCCGGCGTTGGCTTCAAGTTCGGCGAGGGCTACCTCGTGAGATAGCGCTTTGCGGTACGAGCGGTGGGTGCGCATCGCGTTCCACGAGTCACAGCAGGTGATGATTCGCGCTTCAAGGGGAATGGCCTCGCCGGCGAGGCCGTCCGGGTAGCCTCGGCCGTCCCAGCGTTCGTGGTGGGAGCGGACGATCAGGCCGACGTTGTGCATGAAGCCGCCGACTCGGTCAAGCATCTTCTGACCCTCAACGGTGTGGGTCTTGATGATCTTCCACTCGCGGAGTCAAGCTTGCCGGGCTTGTTGATGATCGCATTGGGGATCGCGATCTTGCCGACGTCGTGCAGCAGAGCCCCGAATTCCAGGTTCCGCCGCTGCTCGGCGTCGAGTCCGAGCTTCTCGCCGAGTGCGAGCGCGAGCTGGACGACACCCTTGCAGTGCTCACCGGTGTAGCCATCGTCGGCCTCGACTACGTCACCCAGAACAAGTGCGGTTCCGCGGTAGGCGTTGTTGAGCTCGAGCAGGCCCGCGATGCGCTCGTGGCGCTCGCGGGCGAACACCGCCAGCAGCGCCACCAGCGGAAGCGGCGCAAGCGCCGCGACCGGAGTCCGGTGAACGTCTTCCGCCACAATCAGCGCGATGCCCGAGAGTCCCGCGTCGATGGCGTAGACCCATGTTTCGCGGAGCTGGGCTGTGAAGGTCGCCGCTCGTTCGATCCAGTAACGCAGCGTTGAGACGACGAAGTCGACGGCAAATTGAGCCACGAGTGCGCCGATCAGAAGCACCGGACCGGCCGCGGCTGGCGCAACGTTGGCCAGCGCGAACACCGCCACCGGGCCAATCGCGAACCATGAGTTGCCGACTCCTTCACCAGCCGGCTAGGCCGGCCCTTCCCGGCCAGCACCTCAGGCAGCCGGGCGATCGTCAAGGCCGCAACGACCGCGATCGGGACGATCGCGACCGGCATCGCAAACAACAACGGGACGAAAGCCAACTGGGTCGCGACGGTGAACCCGAACGGGGTATCGAAGCGCACACGCGTGGCCAGCACCAATACCGCCAGGCACAGCACGGCCGGAGCGAGAGTGAACGCGTGCGGCGGGTCGATGAACCAGAGCGCGGCACGGCCGCCGCGAACCCGACCCCCACCAGCATCTCGGTCAGTCGTTCACGCGGGGGCATGCGAGAGTCCGCCTAACAAAACGTGTCGGCGAGCAGTTCCTGCTCCTCCAGGCTCAGTTTCAGAGACATCCGTCCTCCATCGACCAGATGCGCGTCGAGCGTAACCGCGCCTGGACGCCTGGCCGTCGTACATTCGTCCAGATTCCGGCTCGTGGAGCCTCGCTAACCTCGATTGTCGGTTCGTTAATTCGACTGAGCTTTCTGGGCTTGGATCAGCGGGCGGGGAAGCTGTAGCTGAGGGTGCGGGCGCCCCACCAGGGAACCTCGATGCGTTTGTCTTGGTAGCTGGCGTCGAGTAGCGCGGGGGTGTGGGTGCGGCGTCGGAGCGCGACTTCGATGTGGCCGGGGGTGAAGCGTAGTTCGCCGATTCCGTCGATCAGCTGGGCGCGGAGCGTGTCGGGGGTCTGGTTGCGGTAGGCGGCGTGCAGGCCGTGGGCGAAGTGTCGGTAGATGAGGTCGGCGAGGATCGTGAGCGCGACGTCGAAGTCGACGGCGAGCGGGACTTGGGCGCAGAGCGAGTCGAGGTGGAAGGCGCGGATCTGTTCGGCGAGCTGGTTCTCGATCCCCCAGCGTTTGGCGTAGCGCTCGATCAGCTGCTTGGGGGTGAGGTCTTGGCGGTTGGTGAGGAGCAGCGTTGGCTGGTCGCGGCCGAGGCCTTTGACGGCGAGTTGGCGGAAGCTGCGGCCTTTGAGCGTGACCGGGTGTTCGTGGTAGCTGGCGGTCTTGTGCTTGCCGGCGCGGTCAAGCCGGGTCTTGGTCCACCCGCTCGCGGGCAGCTGCTCGAGCGTGGCGATCAGCTTCGGGGAGCGCTGGCGCAGCGTGATGAAGGCGACGCCCAGTTCGTCGAGCTCGGCGAGGTGCTCGTGGGTGGTGAGCTTTCCGTCGAACACCAACAGCTTCGGCAGCTCGCCATGGGTGCGCTCGTAGAAGCGGCAGAACTCGATCACCTCGCCTGACTGCGCCCGTGCGGTCAGCTCGGCGTTGGCGTAGATGATCTTGTGCTGTTGGCCGTCTTGGGCGATGTACGTCAGCACCGAGCGGGTGCGCTGCGAGCGGCGGGGAACGTAGTGTTTGTCGAGGATCGTGTCCTCGCCGTAGCTCATGATCGCGTGAAAGTCGAGGTTGAGCCCCTGGTCGCCCAGCAGCCCCGCGTCGCTGAGGCGGGGCTGCAGCGCCTCGAACAACGCCACTTGCTGGGCGCGGGTGGTGCGATAGGAGTAGGTCTTCAAGCGCCAGGTCTTGGGCAGCGCGTTGAGCCCGCAGAACAGCCCGAGCGCTGGGTCATGAACCACGTTTTGCACGTGGCTGCGCCGGCGACGACCGGCGAGCTTGAGCGTCATCAGCGACAGCACCGAGCGCAACGCGGACAGCTGGCTGGTGGACGGCCAGCCGGCCGCCTCGATCAGCCCGGGCAAGTCGAGCTCGATCAGGTCGCCGATCAACAAAAACAGCCCGGCGTGCTGGGTCTCAAGCCTGCCCGACTCGGGCTACTCGGCGTCTTCGAGCACGTGCACCTTCGGCGCGGAGAGCCGCTCGGGCTCTCCCTCGCCGTTGGGCTTGGCGGGCGGCCTGGGCATCGGTGAGAGCCCGGCCTCTTTGAGGATCTCCCACACGGCGGTGCGCGACAAGGGGGTGCCCGCCCGCTCGAGCTCGGCCACGATCTCCTCGATCCCGTGGCGGGAGCGGCGCAACCCGATCACCCGCTCGCGGGCGGCGTCCTTCTTCGGCTGATGCTTGGGCCCCGGGCGCGATGAGGAGAACAGCTCCGCGAGATCGGCCTGTCGGTACTGGGAGATCAGCGTCTGCACGCTTGCCTTGCCGTAGCCGAAGCGCTCGGCGATCTGGGCGGCCGAGAGTTCCTCGACCCAGTAGGCGCGCAGCGCCTCATACCGACGCTGGGCGGCAAGCGTCGGCTCCGTAAAGCGCTCGTGTCCTGGACGGGCCATAGCTCAGTCGAATTGGTGAACAGAACCGCCGCGTATGGTGCATGATCCCGCGGACGGATCGATGCCGCGACCGTACCCCGGCCATCAAACCAACGCGAAATCCTGGCTATCAACCGGGCGAGCCGGCGCGCCGAGCGCCGCCGCCCGCAGGCACTACCCCAAGCAGAGCACCGCTCATCGTCCACCAATCCTGATGAACCAAGATCCCCATTCGCCGCCCAACGCCGCTCACAGACCATCCCGCTACAGGCGAATTAGTGAACAACCCCCCGCCGACAATCAGGCTAACTGTCGAAGGCCGAGTACAAATGGACGACCCGACACTGAAGAAGGGCAAACCCGGCGCGAGCCGGGGACGCAAAGCTAGAGGCCTCACGCGTGGTGTGAGATAGCTCGGCTGCCACTAGCACTAGGGAAGGTGCGTACCGATGACGCAGTGCCTTTTCAGCCGTCGCTCACGCTCAGTCGGCGCGTGCAGCGCTATCGCAGCCATGTCTGCCGGTCTCGCGGCCATGTCTGCCGGTCTCGCGGCCAGTCCCGCGCTAGCGGGCACCACCCAGAGCGGCCAGGCGCCGTGCTCGCCGCCGGACCTATCCCAGCCGTTCTATCCGCTGGCGACGCCAACTGGTACATGCTGACGCCCGGACAAACCGTCGACAACTTCGACGCCGGCGGATGGACGCTCAGCGGCGGAGCCAGGATCGTCACGACACAACTGGCGGACGGCCAGACCGGTGACGTCCTTGACCTACCCAACGGCTCAAACGCCGTCAGTCCCACCATGTGCGTGCAGTCAGGCTTCCAGGCCGCCCGCACGATGGTGCGCGACGTGACCGGAGCCGAAGGAGTCTCCTTCTCCGTCTCCTACGACGGCACCAACACCGCCGAGAACCCGCAGAACACAGGCCAGGTCAACGGCAACCGGACGGACTGGACGCTCTCAAATCCCGTCAACGTCCAGCCCAGCAACCGCCCCGGCTGGCAGCACATCCGGTTCACGTTCATCCCGGGCGGCAACAGCAGCGACTTCCAGATCTACAACTTCTGGGTAGATCCGCGCATGAGTCACTAGTCGAAAGCCTTGCGCCCGATCGTGCACCGCTGCTCGAACCAGGTTCGGTTGAGCTAGTTGAAATCTCCACGGGTGTGAGGCCCGCTCGGCCCGCTGGTCGAGAGGTCGTAATAGAAGCGGCGGCTAAGGCGAGGATTCCCACGTACACTTTCTGACGTGGCCGCCCTGAGGGGACGAGAGCCTGAGTTACGTCGCGCAGGAACCGCGCCGCATCGGCTCCGTACAAGCACACATGGCGCCGCTCGCACCCCAAGTGAAGGAGTCTGAGCGCAGCGCCTCCGATGGGGCGCACCCGGCCGCGGCGGCTGCCCGAGCCCCCGGCTGCGAGTGGGTCGTCGTCAGGCTGATTCGTGGGGGCGCGCCCAGTCCGGATCGTTTGCCGAGAGCAGGTGAGCGGCGATTGCGGTGGTTGCCAGCAGGCCGGCGGCGATCGCGAGCGGCAGGACGAGGTCCACGTTTATGACGAGCAGCGCGCCGATTAGAGCGCCCGCGAGCATTGCCGAGACCGAGATGAGACGGCGCGCTGGGTGACCTCCCGCGCCGCCGGCGGCGCGGGAGTCGGCCGCGATGCCGGTGAGGGTGAGCGTGAGGACGGTGGTAGTGAGGTCGGGGACCGCGAGCCGGCGGGCGGTCGCGTTCTGCACGCCCATAGCGATCGCCAAGGTGATGATCAACCCGTACCGGGCTGCCTGAGGTACGGGCTGTCCGGCTACTGCCGCCACGAGTACACCGACCCCTACAAGCGTGACGCTGGTCGCGGTAGCCGTCCGGAGGGTGTGGCCGCGGTGGGCTCCCAGACGCGCGCCGATGCGACCTCCGGAGAGCGCTCCGATCAGAAACGCAGCCAGAGCGGCGAGCGATGCTGTCGCCGACAGTCCTCGCGCTCCAGCGAGGGCGAAGCCCAGGAACACGACGTTGCCGGTCATGTTGGCGACGAACACGTGGCCGAGCGCGACATAGCTCACGGCATCCACTGTCCCCGTCACGACGGTGAGCAACATCAGGAGCGCTGGCAGCGGCCCGTGACCGCTGCCGCTCCACGGCCACCGCATTCGCGCAATGCCACGTAGGTCGTTAACTGGAGCCTTCTGGTCAGCGAGTGGTGTGTCTAGACTAGAAGCAGGGTAGAGGGTGCGCTGGTCGACCATCCGTCCGCGACCGTCGGTGTCGTCGCCGGCGCTGGCGCTTCATGTGCGCACCCCGATCGCCGCCGACGAGCGTCACGACCAGCCGTGGGGCGTCGTCCACGGAGGGCTCCGCCTACGGGCGTCAGCGGTCGGGTATCGTTCGCTCATGGACGATGAATCGATCCTCGGTCGTATCGAGTCGCTGGTCGAGGAGGAGCACGCACTGCTGGGTCGAGAGCAGGCCGATGCGTCGGAGGACGAAGCGCTCGCGGCCGATCGGCAGCGCTTGGAGCGGGTCTCTGTCGAGCTTGACCGCTGTTGGGATCTGTTGCGCCAGCGACGGGCCCGTCGCAGTGCCGGACAGGATCCCGACGAGGCTCAAGAGCGAGACGCCGACATCGTCGAGAAATTCCTGCAGTAGGACGACGAGGATGCGATCGTCGCCACGGTCGCCGAGGATGCGCCGGTAATCGACGCCCGCCGCGAGTTCTGGGGGGCTGAGGGCATTCGTCGCTGGTGGCCAAGGAAATCGTTGGCGACATGCCGGGCACCACTCAAACGAAATCGCCAGCAGCAACTTGCGCCCGGAGCGGTTCGCTTGCCTCTCGCGTGTACACCCGCGGGTGGAGGAGGATCAACCTTCCACGCAATGCATTTGTGAAGCAGCGGCGGCGCGCCCGTGTTGGGCGCGCCGCTGTCCCCGGGACACTGCTCCGAGGGGTGATGAGCAGGATTTGAGCGAGCGACAGCCGGGCGCACGGGCAGCCGCCGCGTCCGCGTAATCGCCCTAGCCGGCCTCGACGATCAGGCCCTGGGTTGTTCCGTCGTTCAGTCCGGATTCTTGGCGTTCATTTGGGCTGCGGGACGATGCGGATGTAGGGGCGCGGGGACTCCCAGCCATCGGGGTACTTGTCGCGGGCCTCCTCGTCGGAGACCGAGCCGGCGATGATGACGTCGTCGCCCGGCTTCCAGTTGACCGGAGTGGCGACCTTGTGCTGCGCGGTCAGCTGCAGTGAGTCGATCACGCGGAGGACTTCGTCGAAGTTGCGGCCGGTCGTCATCGGGTAGATCAGGATCAGCTTGACCTTCCTGTCAGGCCCGATCACGAACACGTTGCGCACAGTCTGGTTGTCTGCCGGGGTGCGCGCCGTCGGGTCACCCGAGGTATCGGCCGGCAGCATCCCGTAGAGCTTGGAGACCGCGAAGTCGGCGTCGGCGATGATCGGATAATTCGGCGCGGTGCCCTGGGTGTCCTCAATGTCGATCGCCCATTTCGCGTGGTTCTCGATCGGATCGACGGAGAGTCCGATGACCTTCACGCCGCGGCGCTCGAACTCGGGCTCGATCCGAGCCATGTACCCGAGCTCTGTCGTGCAGACCGGGGTGAAGTTACGGGGGTGTGAGAACAGCACCGCCCAGGAGTCGCCGATCCAGTCATGGAAGTGGATCCGGCCTTCTGTCGTCTCGGCCTCGAAATCCGGGGCGGTCGAGCCAATCTGCAAGGTCATTCTTAGTTCCCTCCGTCCGCAAAGTGCATAAACTGGATTGATTTTATTTTATTGTTTGGTGGGCAGCAATTCCCACGTAGCTGCTGCCATCGGCGAGCCCGCCTTTCGCCTAAAACCCTATTTTAGCCCATGGTTTATGGTATTTGACCGATCAAACGTTCTGAAGGCGACTCGGTCGGTGTGAATCGCGGTGCTCCTGGTGAAGACGATGCGCGATTCAAACCCGGTCGAGAACGGCTCGGAGAGACCGCGGGGTGCCATCGGCAACCAGGCGACCGTGGTCGAGGAGGGCAATGCGGTCGGCGAGCTGGTCGGCTTCCTCCAGGTTCTGGGTGGTGAGGAAGACGGTGGGTGGCCTCCAGCGCCGGCCGAACCGTGGTCGTGGTCATGCCTCGTCTTTTCGGGGGCCGGCGGTGGGATGAGTGGCGTTTCGGTGGATGGTGATGTCGCCATAGGCGGTGCGGGCGCGCACCTGCACCGTGTCCTCGCCCGGTTCAGGGCGCTCGGCGGCGTCCAGGCTGTTGTGCACGTTGCCGAATTGCGTATTGAGCTCCAACCAGGCCGCGACGCCGTCACGGACTCCGACATCGAGCTTGCCGAAGCCAGTCTGGACGAGGACCGCACCACGCGCGACCTCGCCGAGGCGGACGTCGCCGTTGGCGGTCTTGGCCGCAACCGTGGCGTGCGCCTGATCGACAGAGATCTTCCCGTTTGCCGCGTTCAACCTAAGGTCGCCGGTGACCTCGCCAATCCAAGTGTCGCCGTTGGAGTTCTTGATCACGGCGGTGCCGTCGATGCTGCCGATTTGCACCGCACCAGAACCCGTAGTGAGCTCAGCGTGGTCCAGCGCTCGATCCACGGTGATGTCACCCGCGCCGGTCTTGAGCGCCACCGGGCCAGCTTGGTCGAGTTGGATATCGCCGATGCCGGTCTGATAGCGGCATTCGCCGAGCCGACCTGCGCACCGCAACGCCGCGATCCCTGCATCGGCCCGCACGTGCGACCCCGCCGGAAGCGCGATCTGCACATCGATCGACTCGCGGCCTCCCCAAGGGGTGTACCTCCGCCATCCCTTGGGTGCCTTGATCAGCAGCCTGCCGCTGGCGTACTGGACGCGAGTTTGATCGGCGCCGGTCACGTCAGACTTCTTGGCACCGTCGCTCGGGCGCACCTCAACGATGGTGTCAGTGCGCTCAGTTGCCACGATCCGGATGTCACCGACCCCGAGCTCCACGGTGACGGAGATGGGTTCGGGAGTATCGAAAGCAGGCATGGCAGTCCTTCCGGTGGGATGGCGGGCGGTCCCGCTGCTGAGAGTCGTGGTGCGAGACATTCCCGGGCGCGAGCTCGGTTAGCGCGCCCAGCCCGTGTAGCGCTGAGCGCTCTGCGGGGCGCGTGGCTCGCGCCGACGGTCGAGATCGCCTCTTTCCAGAGCGGCGGTGGCTGCTCGTACGAGCCAGGTGTTGACCGAAAGTCCTTCGCTGCCCGCGGCCTGCTCGATCCGAGCCTTGAGGTGATCATGCATGCGGAGGTTGATCCGCGACATCGCGCCCTCGTCAGCCTCGACTGAAGCGCGCGGCGCGACACCCGTCGCGGTCACCGGCCAGCCGGTTGGCGTCTTGTCATGGTCGCCCTCGGACAGGTCGTCGACGGACGTATCGACAGGCGGCGGTGTCACCACGAACTCGGGGTTACGTCCGCGCAGGCGCAGCTCAACCGAGCCCGGAGCGAGCTCGCAGGTGATCTCCTCAGCCGCCGCCGCCAGCACGTCCTGCAAAGCGAGGCGGATCGCTGCGTCCAGAGGTGCGACAAGGCGCTCGGCGAGCGCACGAGCGTCATCACCACCGGCCTCGGCGGCAACCGCGAGCTGGTGGTGGATGTCATCGATGTAGAGCCGCAGATCTATGGTGCCATTATGGCACCATCATGGCACCATGTCAAGCTAATACGTGCCATGATGGTGCCACAACTGCGACGGTCGGTGGCCGAGCAGCCGCGCGCTTGCGGCGGCGGTCGCTCATACCTCTGGCTTACATCCCTCTCACGGCGTTGCGAGAGGTCACCGGGACCATCGGGCATCACGTCTCTGCAACTGAGTAAGAGGTAAGCGATGATCTCGGGAAGGCCTGGCCTCATCGGCGCACCCACGGGAAGGCGTCCGAGATCGTGACGGCCGGGCGATGACCGAGCGCTCTACACGCCTGGGCGCGATCGGACAACATCCATGGCGCGATCGGCAAACTGATCGGCGACAGAGATGCATGCCATGAGCCAGAGGAGATCGCGATGCGAGTGTTGGTGATCGACGACGACGACTCGGTCCGTGCCGCGGTGCGACGGGCGCTTCTGCTCGCCGGCTACGAGGTCCTGGCTGCACAGAACGGCCAGGAAGGTCTGCTCAAAGCCGAAACGGACGTGCCGGACGCGATCGTGCTCGACCTGGGCCTGCCCGACATCGACGGGATGGAGGTCTGTCGCCGGCTGCGCAGCGTCGGCAACCGGACCCCGATCCTGATGCTCACGGCCCGCGACGCGGTCGAGGACCGCGTCGATGGTCTGGAGGCCGGGGCCGATGACTATCTGATCAAGCCCTACGACGTGCGTGAGTTGCAGGCGCGGCTGCACGCGATCATGCGCCGGCACATCGATGGCGTCGACGGCCGATCGCTGAAGTTCAACGGGCTCGAGCTCGACGCGGATGCCCACGGTGCGCGGATCGGCGATCGGCTGATCGATCTGACCCGCACCGAATACCAGCTCCTGGAGCTGCTGATGCTCAATCCGCGCCGGGTGCTCTCCACGGAGCTGATCTATGACCGCATCTGGGGCTATGACTTCGGTCCGGGCGGCAATGCGCTGCGCGTGTACATCGGTTACCTGCGACGCAAGCTGGAGGCCGACGGGGAACCGCGGCTGATCCAGACGGTCCACGGCGTGGGCTACGTCCTGCGTCAGTCGTGAGCCTGCGACGGCGGATCACCGGGGCGGCCGCGCTGGCGGTCGCGGCGGTGGCCGTGACGCTGGGAGTCGCCGGATACCTCAGCACCCGCTCGCATCTGGTCGGAGAGCTTCAGCAGGAGCTGCACGGACGCGCCAAGCCGTACCTGCAACCGCATACCTCCGGCGGGGGCCAGTCTGGCGCAAACGGCGGCGGCGGGCCGCAGTTTTCCGGACGCCCCAGCCCGCCGAAGGCTCCGCCGCTGGGCGGAGCGCCCGGGTACTTCCAGATCGTGCGCCCGGATGGCCGCGTGGTCGCCGTGACCGGCGGCAAGGACCTGCCGGTCGATGCGCGCACGCTGGCGATCGCCAGACGGGCGCGCGGGAGCTTCTTCACGACCGCCACGGTTCACGGCTACCACGTCGAGGTGCTGACGGTCGGCGACCCCTACGACCACTACGCGGTCGAGATCGCACTGCCGCTGACCTCGGTCGATTCGGTCCTGAGCTCGCTGCTGCTGACCTACGGCCTGCTGATCGGGGGCGGGGTGCTGCTGGCGGGGGTGCTCGGCACCTTGATCGCCCGCTCGGCGCTGGCCCCGATCGAGCGCTTCTCCGAGCAGACCGAACAGGTGACCAGCGCGCTTGACCGGCCGCGGCGGCTGGAGGAGAAGGGGGCCAGCGAGCTTCGTCGCCTGGCCGCGAGCTTTAACCGGACCCTGGATGCACTCGAGCGCTCGATTCAGTCTCAGCGTCACCTGATCGCCGACGCTTCGCATGAGCTGCGCACGCCGATGGCCGCGCTGCGCAGCAACATCCAGATCTTCCTGGAGGCCCACCGGCTTCCCGAGGAGGAGCGCGAGGGCCTGCAGCATGCGATCGTCGCCGAGCTCGACGAGCTCACGCAGCTGGTCGCCGATGTCGTCGAGCTGGCGCGCGGATCGGCCCCCAGCGAGCACACGGAGGCGATCGAACTCGACCAGATCGTCAGTGAGGCGGTGGGACGAGCCCAGCGCCGGGCTTCTCAGCTGCAGTTCAGCCTGCAGCTCGAACCAACGGTGATCGTCAATGCTCCCGATCGCGTCAGCCGGGCCGTCACCAACGTGATCGACAACGCGCGCAAGTGGAGTCCACCGGACGGACGGATCGAAGTCCTTCTCCGCGATGGACTGCTGTGCGTCCGCGACCACGGCCCGGGCTTCAAGGAAGCCGACCTCCAGCACGTGTTCGATCGCTTCTACCGCGCCGAGGCAGCGCGGCGAATGCCGGGATCGGGCCTCGGTCTGGCGATCGTCAAACAGGCGGCCGAAGCCCACGGCGGGTCCGTGGAGGCCGCCAACGCGCCCGACGGCGGCGCGGTCCTGCGGATCTCCTTCGGACCCTCGACCGGCAGGGGTGAGACCACCGCGCCGGACGCGACCAAGGCTCCCGCGGCGCGCTGAGCTCTCGCAGCACTCTTAGATTCTCCTCACGGGTTTGCGACGGGGCGGCCGTAGAACTGAGGGTGTCGGCGCTTGCCGCAATCGCGCTGAAACCCACTGACCGCCCTGGACCAGGAGAAGCCACCATGAGCACCACCACCCTCCCCCGCCGGCTGTCGCCGCCGCCCCCATCGGAACGGGTCCGCGGCCGATTGCGCAGCCTCGTCCGCGGCCGCGCGCAGGACGCTGGCTGGGCGCGCCCGGCGCTGATCGCGCTGCTGGTCTGCACCGCCGCCGCCTACCTGTGGGATCTCAGCGCCTCGGGTTACGCCAACAGCTTCTATTCGGCGGCCGTGCAGGCGGGGACCAAGAGCTGGAAGGCGTTCTTCTTCGGCTCGCTTGACTCCTCGAGCTTCATCACCGTCGACAAGCCGCCGGCGTCGATCTGGGTGATGGCCCTGTCGGGGCGGATCTTCGGCTTCAGCAGCGCGAGCATGCTCATCCCGCAGGTGCTCGAGGGTGTCGCCGCCGTCGCGCTGCTGTATGCGGCGGTCAAACGTTGGTTCGGGTCAGGCGCCGGGCTGATGGCCGGTGCGATCCTGGCGCTCACGCCGGTCGCCGCGCTGATGTTCCGCTTCAACAACCCCGACGCGCTGCTCGTCTGTCTGCTGGTGGCGGCCGCCTACTGTCTCGTCCGCGCGCTGGAGGGCGCCTCGACGCGCTGGGTGATGGCGGTCGGGGCGATGGTCGGCTTCGCGTTTTTGGCGAAGATGATGCAGGCGTTCCTGGTCCTGCCGGGCTTCGGGCTGGTCTATCTGGTGGCGGCCCCGACCGGGATGCGCCGCCGGCTGGCGCAGCTGGGAGCCGGCGGGCTGGCGATCGCGGCCAGCGCGGGGTGGTGGGTGGCGATCGTCGCTCTGTGGCCGGCCGGTTCGCGCCCGTTCATCGACGGATCGCCGACCAACAACATCTTCAATCTGATCCTCGGCTACAACGGACTGGGGCGCATCTTCGGCGCCAGCGGCCCTGGGGGCGGAGGTGGGGGTGCGAACTTCAGCGGCACCACCGGTGTGCTGCGGCTGTTCAACGATCTGATGGGCGGCCAGGCATCCTGGCTGCTGCCGGCGGCGCTGCTCGCGCTCGTGGTCGGCCTGTGGACCAGCCGGCGTGCGCCCCGTACCGACCGCACCCGCGCGGCGATGCTGCTGTGGGGCGGATGGCTGGTGGTCAGCGGCCTCGTGTTCAGCCTCTCCAGCGGCATCATCCACACCTACTACACCGTCGCGCTCGCGCCGGCGATCGCCGCGCTGGTCGCGATCAGCACCACCGCGCTGTGGCGGACGCGCCAGACGATCGGGGCGAGGGCGATGCTGGCCTTCGGCGTGCTGGCTACCGCCGTCTGGTCCTGGGTGCTGCTCGACCTCACCCCCGGATGGGAGTCCTGGCTGCGCGTGCTGATCATCGTCACCGCGGTCCTCGCGACCATCGGCCTGCTCGCTGCCCCCGCGCTGCGCCGGGCTGGACGCCGAACGGCGATCGTCACCGCCACGCTGGCGCTGGTGTCCTGCCTGTCGGGTCCGGTGGCGTATTCCGCCCAGACGATCACCACCGCTCATACCGGTTCGATCCCCTCCGCCGGCCCCAGATCCGGGCTGAGCGGCGCCGGCCCTGGCGGCGGCGGCTTTGGCGGCGCGGGCCAGAGCACCCAGAGCAGCGCCCTGGTCAAGGCGCTCGAGTCAGACGCCGGCCATTACCGCTGGGTCGCCGCCGTCTCCGGATCTCAGAGCGCCGCCTCGCTGGAACTCGCCACCGGCGGCGAGCCGGTGATGGCCATCGGCGGGTTTGACACGAGGGCGGCAACCTCACCCTGACGCAGTTCAAACAGTACGTCGCCAGCGGCGAGATCCACTACTACATCGCCTCCGGCAACGGTGGTGGTGGTGGGGTTTCGACCCAGGCGACCGGTGGCGCGGCCACTGGCGCTCCGCCCAGCGGGGCCGGCGCCCGTCTGTCCGGTGGCGGGACGACCACCGGCGGACGCCCGGGCGCAGAGAGCGCTGGCGGATTTCCAGGAGGGGGGACCACCGGCGGATTCCCAGGCTCAGGAACCGCCGCCCGCCGCTTTGGCTCCGGCACGGCCGGCGGCCCTGGAGGCGCGGGCAACAGCGCCATCACCAGCTGGGTCAAGGCGCATTACAAGGCGGTGACGGTAGGCGGGCAGACCGTCTACGACCTCTCCCAGGCGCGCAGCTGAGCAGCCGCCGCTGATCGATCGGACGAAGGGCCGGGCGCCGCGCCGCGGCGCCCGGCAGCTGTCTTACAAGACACCTACAACGATCCCACATCTGTCTTCGCTCCCCCCACCAAGCTGTATCCAGCAACCAACCAAGGAGCCGACATGGCAACCGCACTCACCATCAACATCCTGCTCTCAGTAATCGTCTTCATCGCGATCATCGGCCTGATCAGCTGGCCGATCCTGACCTCCCGCCAGCCCCGGACGGCCTCACCGTCACCCGCCCGCAGCGTGCGCGAGCCGGCCTCCGATCGCCGTCGCCAGGGCGCCCTCGCCCGCTTGCAGTCCCAGGCCTGAGCGCGTGCATTCGCCAACCCCGGGGTGAGCAACGCACCGGTCACCCTCGGCCACGAGCGACCCGACGGGCCTCGCGGTTACCAGCCTCGCCCCCGCCGGGGGCCTCTACGCCAGCGCTTGGCGCAGGTCCGCGACCAGGATCGCGGCAATCCAGGTCGCGACTATGGCTGGGCGAGAGCCTGGCGGAGGTCCGCGACCAGGATCGCGGCAATCAGGTCGCGACTATGGCTGGGCGAGAGCCTGGCGGAGGTCCGCGACCAGATCGCTTGGCTCCTCCACGCCGCAGCTGAGGCGCACGAGATCGGCGGGGACGGCGGCGTCTGACCCCTCGACCGACTGGTGGGTCATCGCCTGGGGCACCTCGATCAGCGACTCGACGCCGCCCAGCGACTCGGCCAACGTGAACAGCCGCGTGAGCGATGCCACCCCCGCGGCGTCGGGATGGCGGAAGCTGACCATGCCGCTGAACCCGGGCCAGCGAACATCTGCCACGGACGGCGTGGCCTTCAGCAACTCCACCACAGCGGCGGCGCTGCGTGCGTGGGCAGCCATCCGCAGATGCAGCGTGCGCAGCCCGCGGTGCACGAGGAAGCAGTCAAACGGGCCCGGGACGGCGCCGACCGCGTTCTGCACGAAGCGCAGCCGCTCGTAGAGCTCGGGGTGCCGCGTGATCAGCGCGCCCCCAACGACATCCGAGTGTCCGCCGAGGTACTTGGTGGTGGAGTGCACGACGACATCGGCGCCAAGCTCCAGCGGGCGCTGGTTGGCAGGCGTGGCGAACGTGTTGTCGACCGCGACCAGCGCATCCCCCCGACGGGCGATCACGCCCTCGATGTCGATCACGTCGAGCGACGGGTTGGTCGGGCTCTCGACCCAGATCAGCTTCGTCTCGGCGCGAACCATGCGCGCCAGTGCATCCAAGTCGGTCTGATCGACGAGGTCGTACTCGAGACCCCAGCCGCTCATCACCTTGTCCACCAGCCGGAAGGTGCCGCCGTACAGATCGGCCGGCAGCACGATGTGCGAGCCCGCCCCGCAGACGACGGTGATCAACGCGTGCTCGGCGGCCATACCCGAGGCGAACGCGACGGCATGACCGCCCTCCAGCTCGCCCAATGCCCGCTCCAGCGCCGCGCGGGTAGGGTTGGCCGTGCGGGCGTAGTCGTAGTCCGCCACGAACTCCCCCGGCCGGCGCTGCGCGTAGGTCGAGGTCTGGTGGATCGCGGGGATCACCGATCCGTACGTCGGGTCCGGGGTAAGCCCCGCGTGGACAGCCCGGGTGGCGAACGCGTCACGCGGGCCCTGAACGTCGCTCACGTAGCCAGCGCTTCCAGCAGATCGGTGCGGGTCACCAGTCCTGCGGCGCGGCCGTCCTGGGTGACCACCAGCGCCTGCTGATCGCCGACCAGCAGCGCGACCGCCTCGCGCACCGGATCCTGGTCCGAGACGGCTGCCAACGGCGCCTCCATCACCTCGACGATCTGCGCATCGAGCAGCGTCGGATCCTCGGCCGCGTGCCTGAGCAGGCCACGCTCGCCGATCGCCCCGACGATCGTCGCCGGGTCATGGGTGCTGACCACCGGCAGCTGGGAGACGCGGTGCTCGTGCAGCAGCGCGACGGCGTCGCGGACCCGGAAGTGGGTCTGGACCGTGACCAGCGAGGGGATCTCGCCGGCCGCGCGCTTGCGCCGCAGCACGTCGCCGACGGTCAGGTCCCCGCCCCGCTCCAAAAAGCCGTACTGGCGCATCCAGGCGTCGGAGTAGATCTTCGACAGGTACGAGCGACCGCCGTCGGGGAGGATCACTACGATCAGCGCCGCGGGATCCTCGATCTCCGCGGCGACCTGCAGCGCCGCGTGGAGCGCCAGGCCGCCCGAGCCGCCGGCCAGGATGCCCTCGGCCTGGGCCAGTCGCCGGGTGGTCAGGAACGCGTCGCGATCGGACACGGTCACCCAGCGGTCGACGACCGACGGATCGAACGTCTGAGGCCAGAAATCCTCGCCCACCCCCTCGACCAGGTAGGGCCGCACGTTGTCGGCCCCGCCCGAGTAGATCGAGCCCTCGGGGTCGGCCCCGATCACCACCAGCTCCGGCTTGTGCTCACGCAGATAGCGGACGGTGCCGGTGATCGTGCCCCCGGTGCCGACGCCGGCCACCAGGTGGGTGATCCGGTCGCCCAGCTGCGCCCACAACTCGGGACCGGTCGATTCGTAGTGCGCGCGCGGGTTGGCGGGGTTGGCGTACTGGTTGGGCTGAAACGCGCCGGGAATCTCCTCGGTCAGGCGGTCGGCGACGCGATAGTAGGACTGCGGCGAGTCGGGTGCGACGTCGGTCGGGGCGAGCACGACCTCGGCCCCGTAGGCACGCAGCAGGTCGATCTTCTCCCGTGACATCTTGTCGGGCATCACCGCTATCACCCGGTAGCCCTTCAGTCGCGCAACGATCGCCAGTCCGGTGCCGGTGTTGCCCGAGGTCGGCTCGACAATCGTGCCGCCGGGCCGCAGCCGGCCGTCACGCTCGGCGGCCTCGACCAACGCGACCGCGACGCGGTCCTTGATCGACCCGCCCGGGTTGAACGCCTCGAGCTTGGCCACGATCTGCGGGCGCAGCCCGGCTCCGATCCGCGACAGCCTGACCAGCGGCGTATCGCCGATCGTGTCGAGGATCGAATCCTTCACGACGGGCGCGACAATTGTCTCGGACATGTGCAAAGTCTGATGATTATGCGGCCAGAACTCAAGCTACCGATGATTCTGCGGATAACAACATAACTATTTATATATTCTTCATTAGCAAGCCGTAGATATCGCTCCATGCCGAATCATCCACCGCCCGCCATCGATGCCGTCGACCGCGCGATGCTCGAGTTGCTTGCGCAGGACGCACGGATCACCAACCAGCGCCTCGCCGAGCGCGTCGGCGTCGCGCCGTCGACCGCGCTGGCCCGGCTGCGCGCGCTGCGAACCCGGGGGGTGATTCGCGGCTACCACGCCAAGCTGGACCTGGCCGCCCTGGGGCGCCCGCTGCAGGCGCTGATCGCGGTGCGCTTGGCCGTGCACGCGCGCGAGCAGATCGACGCGTTCACCGAGACGGTGCGCGGACTCACCGGCGTCGTGATGCTCTTCCACCTCGCCGGCGTGACCGACTACCTCGTCTGGGTGGCCGCCGCCGACGCCCAGGAGCTGCGGGATTTCGTCGTCGACCATCTCGCCACCCACCCGGCCGTCGCCCACGCCGAGACCTCGCTGATCTACGAGCACAGCCGCGGCCCGGGGATCTGGGGCGCGGCCGAACCGGCATGAGCCCCGGCCCTCCACGCGGGCGGCCGGTGGGCGCCGCGCGCCTGGACGGACTCGGGACGACGATCTTCACCGAGATGAGCGCACTCGCCGCGCGGACCGGGGCGATCAATCTCGGCCAGGGCTTTCCGGACACCGACGGTCCGGAGTCGGTGATCGAGGCCGCAGTCGCCGCCCTGCGCGGTGGCGAGAACCAGTACGCGCCGCTGCCGGGGGTCCCGGCGCTGCGTGAGGCGGTGCTCGAGCACCAGCGCAGCTATTACGGCCTTGAGCCCGAGGACGTGCTGGTCACCTTCGGGGCCACCGAAGCGATCGCCGCCGCGCTGCTGGGCCTGTGCGATCCCGGGGACGAGGTGGTGGTACTGGAGCCCTACTACGACTCCTATGCGGCCTGCATCGCGTTCGCCGGCGCCAAGCGGCGGCCGGTGACGCTGCGCCCACCTCGGTTCGCGCTGGACGGCGACGCGCTGCGCGCCGCGATCGGCCCTCGCGCGCGCGTGATGCTGCTCAACACCCCCCACAATCCGACCGGCCGCGTGCTGGATCGCTGCGAGCTTGAAGCGATCGCCGTGGCGTGCATCGAGCACGACCTGATCTGCATCAGTGACGAGGTATACGAGCACCTGGCCTACGACGGTCGGCACATACCGATCGCGACGCTGCCCGGGATGGCGCAGCGGACGCTGACCATCTCCAGCGTCGGCAAGTCGTTCTCGTTCACCGGCTGGAAGATCGGCTGGTGCTCAGGGCCGGCCGACCTCGTGGCCGCGACGCGCACGGTCAAGCAATTTCTGACCTTCGCCGGCGGGACGCCGCTCCAGCACGCCGCGGCGGCCGCCCTGCGCCTGGCGCCGGCCTACCTGGAGGGGCTGCGTGAGGATCTGCGGGCCAAGCGCGACCGGCTTTGTGCCGGGCTGTCGGCCGCGGGACTTACGCCGCTGATTCCCGCCGGCACGTATTTCGTCAACGTCGACGTCGGCACCGAGGCGACCGCGTTCTGCCGGGGACTGGTGGAGCGATGCGGCATCGTCGCGATCCCGACCAGCGTCTTCTATGACAACCCCGAAGCCGCCCCCACGCTGGCGCGGTTCGCGTTCTGCAAGCGCGACGAGGTGATCGCGGAGGCGTCGCGGCGCTTGGAGAGCCTGTCCTGAAAGGCTGTGCTTCTCCGGGACAACCCGGGCCACCGGGTAGTGTAGGGGCCTGGTGGACTTGTAGGAATGATTCCGCTTTTCCCCCACTGTCCCGCGAGGATCACGCATCCGCGCCCGGCCTCCGCGCTACAGCCCGAGCAGTTGTTCGGCGTTGCCGTGGGCGATCTTCTCCCGGTCGGCCTCGCTGATCGGCGCGCCGAGGATGAACTCCGCACCCTCCCGGTTGGTCGCGTAGGGATAGTCGACCGAGAACATGACCCGGTCTGATCCGAGCACCAGCAGCAGGCAGAGCAGCGGCGGCGGGGTGAACAGCCCGCTGGTGGTGATGTAGAAGTTCTCGGCCATGTAGGCCTCAAGTGGCTTGGGCAGGCCGGCGGCTTGAGTGAGGTTCCGGGAGGACCGCGCGAGCATGAACGGGAGCGCCTCCCCCATGTGACCGATGATCATCTGCAGGCGCGGGAACTCCTCGAACACGCCGCCGACGATCAGGCGCAGGACGTGCAACCCGGTATCGACGTGCCAGCCCCAGGCGGCGGTGGCGAGCATCTGCGCGGCCTGCGGTGGCAGCCCGTCGTAGTAGGCGGTCCGGACCGCGGGCGGCGGCTCGGACGGATGCAGGTAGATCGGGACCTCCAGACGCTGCGCCCGTTCGAAGATCGGCCAGAAGAACCGGTCGTCGAGAAACCGGCCCTGGGTGTGGCCGTTGATCAGCGCGCCCTTGAATCCAAGCGTCGTCACCGCGCGCTCCAGCTCGTCGGCGGCGGCTTGCGGCGCTGGGGTGGGCAGCGTGGCGAAGCCGGCGAACCGGTCGGGGTGTGCGCCGACGGCCTTGGCCAGATAGTCGTTGGCCGCCTGGGCCACGGTCACGGCCTCGTCAGCCGGGAACTGCTCGGCGGCCGGCACGGTGTGAGACAGCACCTGGACGTCGATTCCGGCCGCGTCCATGTCCGCCAGGCGGGTCGGGCCGATCTCGTCGAGCTTGGCGAGGTTCCTGGCGATCGGACTGTCGGCTGGCGGGTTGCCGAAATGGCCACCGCCGGAGCCGGCGGATTGACTCATTATCGGCGCGCGGTAATGCTCTTCAAGCGTGATCAGCCGCATTGCTCGGCTTCCTCTGGGTCGGTGACGTGTGCAGCATGAAGCGGTCAGCGCGCTTCTGGGTGCAGTCCCGGCGCCGGCGCCTGGTTGCTGTCTGAGCTGTTGCCGTCTACGCCCTGCGGCGGCGCGTCATCGGGGCCTTCGTCGTGGGGCCGGGCCAGGGGCGGGTGCGCCGTGTGGGGCTGGCCCTCGGGCTTCGGCCCGCCACTGCGCGCCGCCGACACCTCAAAGTCGCGACTGCGGATCAACACCAGCGTCAGCCCGGCGGCGACGAACGCGAGGATCGCGCCGATCAGGAAGACGTCGTTGAGACCGGCGGTGAAGCCCGAGCGGATGGCGTGCACGGCAGCCGGGCGAGCTTTCGCCGGCAGCGCGGCCAGACCCGAGCCGGCGCCGTTTCCCTGTGCCACGTTGGCGGCGAGCGTGTGGACCTGCGCGCTACTCAGATGGGCCGCGCCGCCGCTGAGAATCGACTCGATGCGGGTGCGCACGGTGTGGGAGAACAGCGAGCCGAGACCGGCAATCCCGGTCGCGATCCCCACCTGGCGAAAGGTCGAGTTGATGCCCGACGCCATGCCCGCGCGCTGGGGTGCCACCACTCCGATCGCGGTCGAGGCCAGCGGTGGGTTGATCACGCCCGTGCCCGCGCCGGCGACGATGAACCCGGGGATCAGATGGGTCCAGCCGGACCCGGCGTTGAGCCCTCGCATCAGGAGCAGGCCCACGCCCACCAGCGCCAGGCCGGGTCCGATCAGGAGGCGGATCGGCACGCGAGTGGTCAAACGCCCCGCCAGCGTTGAGGTCAGCAGGATGCCGCCCGAGATGACGAGCAGCCGCAGGCCGGTCTGAAACGCCGAGTAGCGCAGCACGTCCTGCAGGTAAAGCGTGAGGTAGAGCAGCAGCGCGAACAGCCCGGCGGACAGCGCGAAGGCGGCGATCAATCCGCCCGTGAAGGTGGGCTTGCGAAACAGCTTGAGATCGAACATCGCGCGCTCGCCCTGAACGGACTCGGCGATCACGAACGCCACGAGCAATGCCGCGGCGCCGATCAGGCAGGCAAGGATCACCGCCGACCCCCAACCCTTGGTGTCGCCCTTGATCAGCGCATAGACCAGCGCCCCCAGCGCGCCGCTGAAGGTCACCGCACCAATCACGTCCGGCCGCTGTGCTCCGGGCGGCTTGGACTCCTCGACGCGGAAATAGCAAAGCAGCAGCGCGATCACGCCGATCGGCACATTGACGAGGAAGATCCAGCGCCAGGACAGCCCGGTCGTCAGCGCCCCGCCGACCACGGGTCCGATCGCCACCGCGAGTCCGGTGATCGCACCCCACACGCCGAACGCCGTCCCACGCTCGCGGCCCTGAAATGCGGTTCCCAGCAGCGCGAGCGATGTGGAGAACATCGCCGCACCGCCGATGCCCTGCGCCCCGCGCGCCAGGTTGAGCCACAGCGGGTCCGAGGCCAGCCCGGACAGCAGCGAGCTGAGACTGAAGATCACCAGGCCGACGGAGAACAGGCGGCGGCGACCGAACAGATCCGCCAGCGAGCCGGTGGTCAGCAGCAGCGCCGCCAGCATCAGCGCGTAGGCGTCCACGACCCACTGCAGGTCGGTGAAGCTCGCCTTCAGCGAGGTTTGGATCGCGGGCAGCGCGACATTGACGATCGTGACGTCGAGCAACAGCATGAACGTGCCGACGCACACCGCGATCAGGGTCCACCACTTGCGCTCCATCAGAGAATCGGCTCCCTTTCGTGCCGGGCGTTCGCTACCCAGGCTACCCAGGTGAGTAACTGAGCCGCTGAACCGGTCCCCTGCGCGTCGGCCCGGTTTGGCGCCGCGATTCAGAGATCTGCAATCACGGCACTAGCTACGCTCGGTCAGGTGCACCGGCGCCCGATCCAAGTCCTGCTCGCACCGACCGTCGCGGGCCTGGCGCTCTGCGCCTGCGGCGCCACGAGCACGACATCGACAATTCCCACGACGTCGGCAAGTACCACCACCGCTCACACGCGCACCGCGCCGCCGCCGGGCCACCGCCGCCGGACAACGCCGCCACGGCGCAACGTTTCGCCGTCGGCGGCGCGCGCGCCCGGCGTCGGCCGCGCGCAACGGACGCGTGCCCTCGGCACGACTCTGGTCGTGACGGTCACCTCCGTGCTCGATCCACTACGGGGCTCGGGCGCCAGCGTGCCACCCGGGACCACGCCGGTGGGCGTTGAGGTCTCGGTGCGCAATGCCGGCCCGGGGGGTTATGATAGCTCGGCCACCGGTGACTTCTCGCTGCTCTCGGCGGCCGGACCGGCGGCGCCCGCGTTCGTCTCAAAGGGGCCGTGCCAAACGCAGGATCGCGACTTCATGAACGCGATCTCCGCGGGAGAGCTGAGGACTGGGTGCGTGTCGTTCGCGCTGCCCAACGGCCAGAAGCCGACCAGCGTGCGCTTCTCGCCCGACGGCGGCCGGGCCGGCCACCGGGTGACCTGGTCCGTGCGCTGATCCTGACTAAGCGCCGGGCAGCGCGGATGTCAAGAAGGACTTGGCGCCGTGGGCATGCGCGAGCAGCGCGTACCCGAACAGCTCCTCGACCGCGCGCAGGACCGAGTACGGATCGTAGGAGCCGGTCAGCGTCCGGTCGGCCTTGGCGTAGCGCGACAGGATCCGCCCCCGGTGCGGACCGGATGATCGGCGGAGGGGTGACCGGTGGTGGTGGCCGGCGGGGTCGCGGTGAAGACAATCATCAGGGCGCCATTGCGCTTGTAGGCCGGTGAGCCGAGGATCTTCGGCACCCAGAGCTTCAGGAATGCATCCTCGGCGGCCAATCCCCCAGGCTGATTAGGCGTGGTCGTGCTACTGGGGGAGGTGCCGCTGATTGCCGGGCATGTGAGCACCGAGGCGTCATCGCAGGCACCGGGGGAGATGAACGCATAGCTCGGCGTCTTGGAGACCGAACGCAGGTCGGTCGGCAGCCGATCCAGCGTGACGTCGTCGCTGCTGCAATCGCCCAGATCAAGCAGCGAATGGAAGTAGATGAACGGGTTGTGGCGCGTCGCGTACTGGCTTCCTGGTCCGGCGAGCTGGGTGTCGGCGAGGGCGTTTGAGTTCGGGTGCTCACACGTAGAGCTGCCCATCGCGTCGATGTAGGCCTTCCACCGCTTGCCGGCGCCTGTGACCTGGTCGCCGATTGTCAGGGCCGTGTCGGGATAGATGCAGCCGCGGCCGGAGACCTGGCCGTTGGCGGCCGCTTTGGCCGTGGACGGGAACTCCGCGTACGTTGTGCAGTCCGCCCGCGTATCGGCGTTGGGAGCCTGGCCGCTGACCATCGCCAGGTAGTCCGGGAGCTCAGTTGACCCGAGCGTCCGGTAATTGCTCAGCAGCGTTCCCTTGCGCCGCAGCGTGCCGTTGAGATAGCGAGCGAGCGAGTGCCGGCCGAAGACGGCCTGATAGCTCGTGGTCGAGAGCGCGATGATGAACACGTGCTTGACCTTGTAGGTGGGCTTGGCCGGCGTGGTGGCGGCCGGGGTGGTGGAGTTCGTGGGGGTCGTGGGGGTCGTGGCGGCCGTGGACGTGTTGGAGGTCGCGGGCGTGTCCTGCGACGCGCCGGCGCCCGATGACGTGGAGCTGGTCTGAGCCGGGGCGGACGACTGGGTCGCCGGGCTGGGCAAGGCCGCGGCTGCGGTGCGGACCGGCGTCGGCGTGGGGGCGCTTCTGGGGCTCCGGTGCACGACCACCTGGCGCGTGAGCGCCGCCAATTCGGCCGTCGGCAACCCGCCCCCGCCGCTCGCCGAATCGATGATCAGCGCCGTGGCGACCGCCGAGGTCGCCGCCACGACGAGGATCTGCGCCAGGGTCAGGCGGATGCCCCGTAGCCGGGAGATCATGGCTCGGCCAGTGGCTGGGCGCATTGGGCACAGAACGCGGCGCCGTGCCCGTATACGGCCCCGCAGGCGGGGCAGTTGCCGCCCACGCTGGTGGCGCCGGTCTCGATCATTCGCTGCAGTTGTCCAAGCTCGGAGTCGACCCGCTGGAGCTCGGCTGCCTTCGGGATCAGCACGTCCATCCTCACGTGATCACGGATCGCCATCTCGTAGAACAGTCCGCCGAGCTCGGACTGCATCACGGCAAAGCGCTCGATCAGCCGACCGCGCTGCGCGAGCAGCTCGGGATCGACCGCCGGTGGATCCGGCGGGCCCGACGATCTGGCCGAGGCGATCGAGTCCACGGACGCCGTCCGATCCAGATCCAGAGCGGCACTCGAGGTTCGCCGGCGCAGTGGCGTCATGGAACCGAAACCACGTCGGGCAGGCTGTTCTGCCCGTTGACGTAGCCACTGTTGGTCTGCTTGCTTTCCTTACTGGCGATCTGTCCGCCGGCGGCGAGCTGGCTGGCGGTCGGCTTGAAGCCGGTCACCTGGTGAGCGGATCCGTACGAGCTGCTGGCCAGGACCTTGCCGGCCCCTGCGGTGGCGCTCGAACCCGGGCTCGAGCTCGACTTGACCGCGATCACCTTGGCGCCCGGGAACTTGTGCCCGAGCTTGGCCAGCGCCGCGTCGGCGGCCGCCTTGGACTTGTACTGGCCCGAGTAGATCACGTAATCGCCGGCCGGCGGGCTCGGTGTGACCTTGAAGTCGGATTGGCTGATGAGCCCCACGGCAGTCGCTCCCTTGGCTCGCGCCGCCCGCTCATCCCCCGTCACCGTGGACTGCGTGGCGCCCGCCGCGAGCGTCTGCAACTGCACCGCATAGCCCCGGGTCAGCGAGAAATCGCTGCTGAGCTTCGTCGCGACTGAGGTCGAGACCGGCGTGGCGCCCGAAGCGGCGGCGGCGGTGCCGTTGGCCTCGCCGACGTTCACCACGGTGGGCTTCTGCGCGCGCAGCGCGGCCAGCAGCCTCTGATCGGCGCTGTCACCGCTATGGCCGACGAGCACGCCGACCGCCACCGCCAGCGGGATCGCCGCCAGCACCGCCGCCGTTGCGAGACCGAAGGACCGGCGCCTGCGCGGCCCGCTGCCGCGGACGGGAACCGCCGCCGCCCGCGCGCGGCTGGTGGCGCCGGAGAGAAACTGTGCCGCCGGGTCATAGGCATGCTTGCGGCGGGTTCCGCACACGACGCAGTAGCGCTGGCTGGCCTCCACCGGCGCGCCGCACTGGTCACACGCCTCGTAGGCC
>OCZT010001175.1_pt1 | contig 27105 bp, 22 predicted proteins | sample 1539031 | NCBI WGS metagenome assembly OCZT01 (sample SAMEA3539308, study PRJEB22396) | soil metagenome | biome: tundra; feature: field; material: soil | place: USA | collected 2010-05 | depth 0.15 m | reverse complement strand
GAAAAAGGCCGCCGAGGCCTGCGCCAGCGCCAACCGGCCTTGTTCCACTTCCAGCGCCGGCAGGCCCGCCTGGTAGACGAGTAAACGATCAAAGGTCGGCGACGAATCGGTGATGATGCCCAAGGCACCCGCGCCAATGGCCCTGTCAACGTACTTGTTCCCGTCGGTCGACCCGCCCTTCATGGCCACAAACACGGTGCCCGGCTTTACCCGCCGCGAATCGTACTCGACGCCCGTCACCGGCTGCCCGGAGTCTCCGCCAGCGCCGACGGCCACCACTTCTTCGATCAATTCTTTCCATTTCATGTCGTGCTCAATTGTAGATTGGCGGGGCATGCCCGGCTTCTGAACCGGTCCAACCTCCGCGCTCAGGGGCAGGATTGGACAAATAAAGTTGCGCCGCCTTCGAACGGGTGCCACGCTACCTAATCCATGGCCTGAGATTAACCCGGCGAGCAGCAAGGGGGGCACTGCCCTTCCACAAGGAACGGGCCAGCCAAATAATGGCCCGTTCTTGGACTCAATGAGACAAATCAGGGTTAGTTGGGCAGTAGTTCAGACCGAGAGAAGGTCTGATTTCGCGTAGGGCCGGATGGACTATCTCTGGCTGCACATTCGGGACGACGATGATGTAAATCGGTTGGCCGAAACGGGGTGTTACAGGGCAAGGTTGAGTCGTGAGTTGTTCAGGAGTGTTGGCCGGCTGAAACGCTTCCAAAGGCGGCGGTGGTTCAATGGAGGCGGATTCCTCTGCCAACGTTTGAATTGAGTCAATGGGCGATAGGTGTTGACGAATCCTGTTGCAGGGGGGGCAGGTTTGATTTGTTGTTCGGGACTTTCCGCATCCTGAGTCGAACTCTGGGACGGGACAGGCGTTTGTTTTGGGATTTGATTTGGGAGCTGTGGGTTTTTGTGGAGTCTATCGTAGAGATTCAAACCAAACGTCGAGACGGCAATCATCATTGTGACGATGGCGGCGATTGCGGCTACCGTCTTGAACCGCTCAGAGAGATTGAAGGAACGAGTTGTGGGTGGAGGATCAGGCTTCATCGGCCAGATCGGGTAGGAATACCGAGAGGACGAGGGCGAACGGCAACTCATATCACCTCCAAAAGGCATAGAAGGCTTATACGAAGTCAGGTTGTCAAACAGCGACCCCCGATCAAAAGTTGTCGGGTTCAATTTCCTCAAACGTCGAACAGCGAATCAGGCAACCACTGTAAGAGAATATTGCAGATTCTTATCAGCATCGCCGTGACGAACATCACCAGAGTTCAAAATGCTTGAGTCATTAATAAAGCAGATGCGTGTGCGCATAGGTGTTTAGGGTGTAGTTATGGTTTAAACCCGGCATTCAAGCAGAAGCGGAGCCGTCTACGCGCGCTGGCTGAACTCAAAGCAAAACTGGAAGGAGATACCGATGGCTAAGTCGGAGTTTGTCTATGTCACCTATATCCGCACAACGCCCGAGAAACTATGGCGGGCGCTGATGGAGCCCGAATTCACGCGCCAGTTCTGGCACGACACAATCCAGGAGTGCGCATGGAAGCCGGGAGCATCGTGGCGAATTGTAAAACCGGATGGGAATACTGCCGACAGCGGCGAAGTGGTCGAGATCGATGCGCCGCGGAAGCTGGTTCTCAAGTGGCAGAATCAGATGTTTCCCGAGATGACCGCCGAAGGTTTTTCGCGGCTAACTTACGAACTCGAGCAGAAAGGCGACTCAGTCAAGCTCACCCTGACGCACGAAATGGAGAGGAACGATTCCAAGCTCATCCAGGCCGTGTCCGGCGGATGGCCGATGATTCTTGCCAGCCTCAAAAGCCTTCTCGATACTGGCGAATCGATTGAAGCAACCCGCCGCTGGCCTGAGGGAATGTAATCTCGCATCTACCGCCCGCAGCGAACCACAATGCGCGTGCCCGGCTCAACCATGGTTCCAGCTGCGGGGGCCTGTTCGCGTACGCTGCCGTTGCCGGTGATCTCCACTTCAAGCCCCGCAGCCGAAGCCAGTTCAATTACCTTGCGTACCGGTAATCCAATCAGGGATGGTACTCGAAGGCCCTTGGCTTCTGAGACGACAACCTCGGCTCCGGGTTGTTGTTGCGCCTCTCTGCCCGTGGGTGGAGTGCTACTTTGCGTAGGCGCAGTTGGACTGCCAGGCTTGGCGCCGCTGGAAGCGCTGGCCGTCTGCGCCGCTGACTGGCTTGCAGGCGAAGCCTGAACCTGGGACGCGCGCAAAGGATCGTCATTCGGCAACTCGTTGGCTGCGGAGTTGAGCGCGTTAATGTCTCCGGGCTGGTCATGCGCGTCGTCCTCCGCCAGGCGCACCGTCGACTTCGACCCGGCGCGAGTGGGGCGCACATCAATGTCATGCGGAACGCCGAGATACTCCAGAATCTGCTGCGCAACCTCGGCAAAGACCGGGGCGGAAACTGCGGCGCCGTAATACTCGCCTTTGGGCGTATCCAAGATTACTGCGACCGCAATGACCGGATTGTTCACCGGCGCAATCCCGGCAAACGAGGCAATATGCATGGTCTTTGAGTAGAGATGCGTGGCGGGATCGATCTTCTGCGCGGTGCCCGTCTTGCCGCCCGATGAATACCCATTGAGCTGCGCGCCCTTGCCCGTGCCGTACAGCACCACGCCCTCCATCATCTTGCGCATCTGGGCCGCGGTCAGCGTGGAGAGAACCCGATGCGAGCCTGGCGGCAAAGGATTGGGCAAATCGCCGCCCGGCTTGAACGGCGCCCCTTGAAGGGGGGCAGGCTTTTGGATTGAAGCGGTGGAATCGACCTGTCCCGGCATGAGCACATGCGGAGGCAGATACACTCCGCCGTTGGCAATCGTGGAGACCATGCTCACCAGTTGTAGCGGCGTGACTCCAATTTCCTGACCTATTGCAATTGACCCGATCGATGACGAACCCCACTTGTTCACAGGCCGCAGCAGGCCGCGTGTCTCTCCGGGCATCTCGGCGCCGGTACGCGAGCCAAAGCCAAGGTCGCGGATGTACTGGTAGAAGTGGTCAGGGCCCATTTTCAGCGCCAGCTTGACGGCGGCCACATCGCTTGAGTGCTCCAGCGCCTCGTGAACCGTGATGCGCCCATAGTGGTCCGATTTGTCGTCGTGAATCACGCGGCCGGCAAGCGTGATCTTGCCGCCCTGGCAATCGACCATGTCATCCGGCTTGACGGCATGCAAATCGAGCGCAGCCGCGTATGTAACCAGCTTGAAGGTTGAGCCGGGCTCGTATACATCGCTCACGGCGTGGTTGCGCAGCAGCTCAGGAGTGGTGCGGCGCGAGTGGTTGGGGTCGAAAGTGGGGCGAATGGCCAGGGCCAGAATCTGCCCCGTGTGCACGTCCTGTACAACCACGGTGCCATTATCTGAATGTGTACGCTGCATGGCGTGGTCCAGCGCGCGCTCGGCCAGGAACTGGATGTTCTTATCTATGGTTAGTTCAAGGTTCTGTCCAGGAACCGGCTCGCTTTCGATGGATCCCATGACGTGCCGGCGCGCGTCCATGGCTTTGTTCATGTGACCCGGAACGCCGTGCAGTTGCGGTTCGAATTTCTGTTCGAGCCCGCCTAGTCCGTTGTCGTCCGCGCCCACGTACCCCAGCACCTGCGCCGCGATCTCGTTGTCCGGGTAGAAGCGCTCGAATTCCTTCTGGACATAGAGGCCCTTGAGTCCCAGGGCCATTACGCGGGCACTTAATTCAGCCGGAACGCCACGTGCCACGCGGATTGAGCTGTGGCTTGAACCCAGGCGTGCGGCAATTTGCTCTTCGGTTGTCTGCGTGTCTTCCGGGTCAGTATGCACCAGTGCTGCCAACTGATTCGCCACCGCCTGCTTGTCGCCGATGTCAGATGGAACAGCGTAGAGCGAGTCAATCTGGACGGTCATGGCCAGTTCGCGCAGGTTGCGATCATAGAGAACGCCGCGGCGGGGAGGCACTTCAAGAGTGGTCTGCTGCTGTTTTCTGGCGCGCTCCACAAACTCTGCGTGGCGAACTACCTGCAGCCAAAAGAGCCGCCCGCCGATCACTCCTGCCCATATCAGGAAGAAAAGACAGACCAGCCAGAAGCGCATCCGCTTTAGAGGTATGGAGCGCTCCGCGTAGATGCGATGCTGGTTTGCTCGAACGGTCGACTGCATGGCGGATCGCTCCGGGATCAAGAACGCTCCCGACTCAATTACTGCGTGACGAGCGCCGGAGGTGTGGCCTGCGCAACTACAGGCGCGCCTGCGTCGGGACGAGCATTGGGATGAACCACCTGGTCGGGCTGCGGATCGGCGAGACCCATCTGCCGGGCGATGGAGTCAATCCGGCCCGGCTCAGTAAGCTGAGCTTCGGCCAGGCGCAACTGGCGGTTCTCCTCGCGCAGTTTGTCGAGCATCTGCTTCTCGGCTTCCACCTTGTAGCCACCCTCGATAGCGCTGAAGTGCTGTAACCCGTAGATCATGACCAGCGAGAACAACAAGGCGATGGCGCCGCAGAATATGCGCATCTGGCGGGCACGCGCCGGATCAGGCGCTTTGACCAATCGGCTGTTGTCAAAGTGCTTGGGGAAATAGAACTCCGGCGTCCGGGCGCCGCGGCGGCGCGCGTGCTGCCGCTCAAAGAACTTCCGGTTCCACTCGGCGACCTCGGGAGGCCAAACGCAATTCTCTCCGAAATAGTTGGTCGTACATGCCGCCATGGTCGCTCCTCCTCGCCGTTTCCCCAGCCCCTGGTCCCTGCTTTACGTTCTCTCCGCAGCCCTCAGCTTCGCGCTTCTCGAGCGGGGGTTGCGGCCTGTTTCTTCCTCGCCGGCGATCACCGGCTTCTTTGTCAAAATCTCCCAGATGCCTTGTCGCGCACCCTCGCGCAAACTGTCTTTAGCTATGCGATCTTCCAATGAATGAAAACTGATAACGACCAATCTGGCGGAGGGCTTAAGCAACTTTGGTGCGGCCTCCAGCAGGGCCCGAATCTCGTCCAACTCGCGATTTACATAGATACGCAACGCTTGAAAAGTCCTGGTTGCGGGGTGTATCCGGTCTTTCTTATTTATCGCGGGAGAAACCGATGCTACAATTTTGGCAAGTTGAGCGGTCGTTGTAACTGGTTTCTCCCGTGATAATGCTCTGGCGATTCTCCGCGACCTCCTTTCATCTCCAAATTCGTAAATGAGATCTGCCAACTCGCGTTCGCTTAGCTCATTCACCACCTGCGCGGCTGTCGGTCCGGAGCGCCTGTCCATGCGCATATCCAGCGGGCCGTCTGCCTGAAAACTGAAGCCGCGATCGGCTTCGTCAAAGTGCATGCTGCTCGTGCCGAAATCGGCTAACAAACCATCCACCGCGGCCGGCTTCACGTGACGCGCTATGGAACTGAATGCTTCGTCCACCAGCGTTATCTTCGGCGCCTCGGTGCCTAGCTCCTCACAAACCCGTTCCAGTCGAGCCTTTGCAAGAGCCAGCGCCTCGGTGTCCCGGTCAAACCCGATCAGGTGTCCTTTGGGCCCTAACTGCCGAACCACCCCTTCGGCATGTCCTGCAAAACCAAGCGTGCAATCGACGATGGTCCCACCCGGAAGAACCCGGAGAAAACTCAGCACCTCGTCATACAAAACCGGCACATGGCGTTCATTCGTATTCGTCATGCGCTCCCCCTGGGGGGCTGTGGAACTCAATCCAGCTCGTCCAAAATTGCGGACATCCCGGCGCGAGCCTGCTTGCTCATCGCACTGGCCTTGATACTCTCCGCGAGTGTCTCCAGGTTGTAGATTTCCAGGTATCTCGCCTTGCCCAGAATCGCCACATCGCCGCTGAGTTTGGCCTTTTCCCGCAATATCTGCGGCAGAACAAACCTTCCGGCCGAATCCATCTTTACTTCCAGCCCGTAGAAACTCGTCTGCTCCATGTAGTCCTGCACATCGGTCCTGGAGCTATTTGCCGCCAGCCGTTTCTCGACCTTCTCCCATTCGCCGAGGGGCCAGACCTCGGCGCTCGTGCCATTCGGGCTGGTCACGTAGAACTCGGTGACCTGCATCCTGTCGACGGCCTCTTTCACCGCGACGGGGAGCTTGATTCTGCCCGACTCCTCGACCTTGGCTTGATGGTTTCCGCGAAACACCGTTTTGCCTCTTGTCTCTTGGCGCCCGATTCCCCGATTGCTTCTGATTCCCTGCCCTCACCGGCTTGGTCCGGTTGCCTTAGCAGGTTCCCAATCCCCCCCGGAGCCCCAATTCCGTGTTGCTGGAGAGAAATCCGGGTAAAATTGCAGGGAAAGCAGTTGGTGCTTGAGGCCAAAACCGAGTTTTGAAGGCCGAGGGCAAAGTCCAAAAAAATCCAATTGCTTCCAAAAAGTTCTTTCAAAAGCCATCTTATCCCTGTAATTGGTGTGTGCCAAGGGGAAAATGGATATTTTTGGAAGAATTTGGGAGACAAGAAAATTCGAGATCGGGGCCGCCGGAAGAAAAGTCTACTAATATGTTCGGGGCAGATTGCTAGCACAAGATATAGTGTTTACGACTTTGATTCAGGGGCTGGACAAAACGGAAATATAATGCTAGCGAACAAAAAGCGAATCTCCAGCGCCTCGATTATGAATAACTAACCGGCCGGACCCCAAACCACCTTCAGCCAGAGCGAAACCACGATTCCTGTGCCATCAAAGGCCTTGTGCATGGTGTTGATTTCTTAAGAAAATCAACACTTTAGAGTAGCGGCTCTGGCTACACCTATCGTGATTTCGCTGTAGAGTCGTCTTCCGTGTCTGCAAAACGGCGTCTACCGCGCTCTATGACCAGCTTGAGCAGATACACAAGGACCATCGCGTTCACTGCCAGCAGACCCACGCGGACTGGCGTTACTCTGCGGAAGATCTCGAAGACCTCCCAGGGCAAGAACGAGGCGGTGATCGCCAGCGTCAGGTACTCCGCCCACACCTGCTCAAAGTAGAGGCCGATTCCCTCAATCAGGTCGAGGGAGGCGTAGATAAAGACCACCGCGCCAATTCGCCGCAACAACCTGTCGTCGAGGATCGCCGACTTCTCAATAATGAAGTCGATAAAACGCGACTCGGGATTGAATCGCAGGTGATGCGCCAATTTGGTCAGTTCAACGTCCACGTCCTTGTGGAGCATCTTCAGCGCGCCCACGCCAATGGCAACAAACAGAAGCGCCTGGACCAGCTTGAAGGCCGAGATGAGAATTAGCCATCGATTGCGTTGCTCTGGTTTAGATAGGAATTTTGATGGAGATTCGGTCATTGAGTTTATGGATAGAGTTGCGCCACGCACCTTCTTTCTCTTAGGTTATCCGATTCGCACCGTTTCTGCTCGCAAAGAGCCGCGGCGGCAGCTATTACCATCAATCCATGACCCAGCACTTCCAGGCTCTCCAATGGGTTCCCTTCCCGGTGGAACTGGTCTTTGCGTTCTTTGCCAATCCGGCAAATCTGCCTCACCTGATGCCGCCCCGGTTGAAGACACGGATTGAAGACGCCCGGCTCAAGCCTCCGCCTCCGCGGCCTGTGTCGCCTGACCCCACGCGGCGCTTTTTGAGCGTCGCCGCGGGCGTCGATTCCGAGATTCTAGTCAGCTTCGTCCCCATCCGATGGGTTCCAAAGCGCGTGAGTTGGATGGCCCGCATCACCGAATTCGAGTGGAACAGCCATTTCTGTGACGAACAAGCGCGGGGGCCGTTTACGGAATTCCGTCATCGTCACGGCATTCAGACGGAGACGAGGGAGGGGCAGGAGGGCACGCTGGTGACGGACGACATCGAGTTCGCCTTGCCCTATGGAGTCATCGGAGATGTGGGCTGTCAACTTGTGAAGCGCCAACTGGCGCGTTCCTTCGCGCATCGGCAAAAGCGCTTGCCTGAGATTTTGGCGGCTGCCGCCCGTCAGGCAGCGCGGCGGGGGTGAAGCAGGAGCCTCACTTCTTCAGAAACAGCAACCTGTCCCTGTCTAACACTTCCCCATCCAGAATCAGTCCCGATATCCGGCGGGCATTCCATATGTTCGCCGTGGGATCGCCGTCCACAATCAAAATATCTGCTCGGCGGCCGGGAGCAATCTCGCCAAGCTCGTTCCAGCCGAACTGCAGCGCGTAGTTGTTGGTAGCCGCTGCCAGCGCCTCGCGCGGCGAGAGTCCCAGGCGCACCAACATCTCCAACTCGGTATGCATTGAGATACCCGGCATGGTGCCCATCACCGGCGCGCCAGAGCCAGCCAGGTAATGCGGATAGGCTGCAAAGATGGTCTCGTTGATGTTCCAAAGCCGCAAAGCGGACTGTTCGGTCTTTTTCACATTGCCGACATCCATCCAGCGCAGGGTGAAACCGGGCAGACGACGCAGCCAGGGCGAGATGGAGTACACCATTTCGCCGGTACTCCGGTCTGAGGGCTGAACCATCTGTGCGGGGTCGAGCAAAGATGCGGCAGGCTCCTTCCAAAGGTTGCGATGGTCCGGCAACTGCAGGTAGAACAGGCTGAAAGTGGGCATCAGCGCGGCATGATGCTCGGCCAGGAAATGCGCGTATTCCCGCAGGTGCAGGTCAGTCGGCGGCAGGCGCTCCGCGTAGTCGTAGGCTGTGTTTGCGGCCGTACCAACAGGTTCTTCGACAAGCGGCCGCTGCAACTCGGCTGGAATCACACCGAGTTCGTAGCGGCTCATGTGCAGCAGCACATCCACGCCGGCCTCAACGCCCACCCTGTAGGGCGTGGAAATGAACTCCCCGTAGGTGATCAGCCCCAGCTGGTGGGCGTGGGCCACGATCCACTGAGTATTGGCCGCGGTCAGGTTGTGGCCCAGCCACAGCACGCGCGTGCCGAGCCGGGCTGTCTCGGCAAGCTGGCGGGCTGTGTCATCTGGACTGAGTTCCACGGGGCGGACGCCCTCTTTGAGTTTGGCAGCCCAACTCGGCTCCCTGGACAACCGGCATTCGTTGTCCGTGGTGCCGATTGAATCCACCCTGTAAAGATGGGGACTGGGATTCGCGGTAAAATCCACAGGGCCGCGATGGCTTAAGCTGTTGGCCACCACCGTGGTCACGCCCATATAAAGGTCAGCGGTGGCCTGGCCCTGCGAGTTCACTCCGGCAAAGCCGTCCACCAGCCCTGGAATAATGTACTTCCCCGTGCAGTCGATGACGCGGGCGCCCTTGGGGATGGGTATCTCCAAACGGGAGCCCACTTCCGAAATGCGCCCGTCCCGCACTATAACAATTGCGTCCTGTTCGTCTTTGGCTGAGTGTCCCCAGTCGGAAACGTCTACGACTGTGCCGCCGGCGAGAACAAGCGGAATCGAGGGCGAAACCTTGGGCGCGACCGGGGGCGGCGCCTGCGCGCAGGCAAGCACGACTGCCAGAACCGATCCACCGACACCTAACAGAGCGATTCGCAAAGGTCGCATATCAATTTCGGTCTTTTGAGGATTGTCGCACAGTGGCCGAACTGGAATCACCATGCAATCTGCCTCCCGAAGGCCGAGAAGCATCCTCGAGGGGATAACCTGACGCACAGCCCAAATTCCAACACCGGCTTGAAGCACCCCCGGGCCCCTCGGGGCCCTCGATCAGCAGGAGATGTCTCAGCCCAAACTTTCACTTTAAATCGCTGACAGTCGGACTGTCAGAACCTGTAAACCGCGCCAAAGGCCGCACGCGAATTACCGCGCCTGTGTGGCGAATATCCAAGATGATTTGGATCCTCGACAAACGACGAATAAATATAGTCGCCAGAGGCGCGGAGGGAGATGCGCGGAGTCCACTTGTACTCCATTCCGCCGCCCAAACCTCCGGCAAACGAGATGTTGGGAATTTCGCCGGCGCCACCCGTATGTGCTCCACCAATCAGCACGCGAGCAAACCCGCTATAGCGGCTGTAGAGATCCACGTGAAACACGGGTCCGGCCAACGCCAAATACACTTTGGCATTCACCGGATTGCCGGTCTGAATCGCTTTGAAGTAGTAGCTGCCATCGGCTGTAAGGCCGAAGTATTTGCCAAAATCGCGGGTAAGGGATGCGTTGACGCCTTGCAGGCCGTAGCGCACCTGGTTTACCTGGTTCAGGCTGGTGTAGCCGTAACCCGCGTAAGCTTCCCACTTGTAGGTCTTCTCCGTCTTTTCGGGAGCAGGGGGCTTATCCAGAACAATCTGGCAAGATGCCGCCAGGGGGACAAGCGTGCCCGCAACCAGGGCCAAAATCGAAAACAATAAATTCCTCTTCAACTTGAAACTCTCCTCAAAACCGTGCTGGAGCCGCAGTGCCGGTCCCAGGCTCTGCCGGGAAGCAACCGCCGTGATTGTCAGGTACCTCCATAGACTATCCTCTCCACCCCCTTTCGATGAAGTCCGCCCTTGTCCCGTTAACGGGTTTGGGCAGGGACCGGGGACGAGAGCGGCATAACCTTGCCGGATCTATCAGTTACCGTAACGTTGATTCCGTGGCCAAGAAAGCGGTCCAGGCCGCCGGGACGCGCCCAATCCAGCTCCCAGCCATCTTCGATCGCCACCACTGTGTATTGTCCGGGAGCCACGTCGCGCAGCGAGAAGCTGCCGTCGGAGTCGGACTGGTCGCGCCGAGCCAGCGCCCGCAATGCAGCTGGATCTCTCGGCACAAGCACTACCATGGCGCCCGCTACGCCCTTGCCGCCCTTGCGAACAAAGCCCTGAACGCGCGCTCCATTCTGGTTGAGCGTGACCACCATGGAGAGCGGCCGATTCTTTATCGTCACCCTGTTGCCGGCCTGCACCCGGCCTCCCGCCGACGTTGACAGAACAGTGAACTGCGTCTCAACGCCCGCGACCCACATCTCCCATGATCCCGGAGGAACCATGGGGAAGCTGAACGCGCCCTTGAGTGCGGCGGCGTGCAATGGCGCGCGCCGGCCCGCGTCGTCAAGCGGATCGAGGGTGACGGTCACATTCTCTGCCAGGGCTGAGCCTGAGGTGGTCCGCAGCGTGCCGGAGACTGAAAATACCGGCACCCCAACATCGGTGTCCACTTGCTCGCTGGCCGTCGCTTCCAGGTTCGCGATTCTCGGCGGATCGCCCTGCACCAGTTCATAGCGGCCAGGCGCAACGCCGTTGAACTCAATCGTCCCCGCCGGCTTTGTATCCAGAAAGCCTGCAACCTCATTCGAGGTTACGGCTCCAAAAATGGTCTGCCGCAGTGCTGCCCGGGCAATCGACCCGTCTGGCTTTTGCGGCGTTTCCACCACCAGCCGCAGCGCAGGAACGGCATGCAGGTTGATATTCGCTTCTTGGCGCTTGCCATCGGCAAGCTGGATGCGTGTCGCCGATGCCTCGTCGGTAGTCGAGTCAAAAAAGGTCACCGGGTAGGCCACGTCGAGCGCCGCATTCTTCTCGTCGGCTTCCCTGGTCGCTGTCCGCTTGCGCCCCCCGGAGTGGTGCAGCGCAAACCATGGCTCTGCCGTCACAGCCAGCAGATACTCGCCCGCCGCCAGCCCGTCAAATTCATAAGAGCCGGTATCGTCGGTGGTAGCCGAGTCCACCTGCGTGATGCGGTCTCCCTTGCCAGGCGTGGATGCGGGTCCTCGCGGACGCTGGAAAAGCAGCACTTTCGCGCCTTCCAGGCGGTCGCCGCCGTCACCCGCAATCGTGCCGTAGAGTACGGCTCCCGGCATCAGCCGGAAAGTCAGGTTCTCCGTGTCCTGGTCTTCTCCGGTCACAATCGCCGTGCTGTACTCCTCATGCTCCAGGTAAAAGGCAGTCAGGAATCCGCGCTTCGAGGCAGTCAACTGGTACTTGGCCGCGGGAAGCCGCTCAAGGCTAAAGCGCCCCTCGCTGTCAGTCTCGACGGATTGGACAGTGTGACTGTCAGCCTCAGACAGCACCGCCACGGTGGCGCGGCGCACGGGATCCCCGGTCAAGGCATTCACCACCGTCCCGGTGATGCTGTAAGGACCAACGGCCGCAGCCGGAGCAGCAGTCTGCGCCATCCCAGGCAACCACGCCAGAGCCATCATCAGCGCCCAGCACTGCCGCCTGTTCCAGACAAAGAATTGTTGGCCTGGTGAGCCCGAAATCATCGACCTGGCACCTCCAACGTCAGGCTGGTCGTTAATCCCGAAGAAAGCGTCAACCACTGGCCGCGGTTCGACAGCGCCGCAAGAACCGCGGGATTGCGATACTCCAGTCGAACCGGCGAGTCGAAGACATACACGTGGTAGTTTCCCGGCGTAAGCCCGTCCAGGGTGAGATACGCGCCGGAAGAGGGATGAATGTTCATGGGCGGAGTATCTGCCGTTGTATCGAAGTCCGGAACCACGTAGACGGTGTAAAAAGGCTCCTCGCCGGGAAGAAACGCCGACAGCGCCGGCGGCAATTCCAGCGTCAGCGTAGCGCAGTCGGAACGCAGAGTCAGTTCCATCGGCAGCGGGGTGGCAGAGGGGTTCAGGTTCAACGGCTCGCGCGCCAGGTTGATCCCTCCGGCCGTAAACGAGTCCACGCACAGGCTTCGGTCGTTCACCTGGGCGTCGATCCAGAGCGGACCAAATCCTGTACCGTTCAGATCCAGCTGGTTCGGCCCCGACACGACTGAGTTGGCGCTGTCGCTGGCGCCGCTCGCAGGCGCCTGTCCGGCATCCGTAGTCGAAATGGTGACCATGTTCTGCAGCCCCTGTCCTGCCATCATGGTGGACTGCGGCGGCCGCATAGCCGATTGGGCGGTCTTCAAGTGCACCGGCCAACTGGGGACAGGCGAAAGCGGAATCCGCAAGTTGGTGACTGCATGTCCTTCTATCGAGAACTCGGCAAAGCCGGTAAACGGAACCTGCTTTCGGCTGGCCTTTGTCTCCGCGGCGCCTGCGCCTGCAATGTTTGGATCATTGGTCGTGACGTTCACCTGAAGGGTGTAGATTCCGTCGGGCAAGTCGGCCTGGATGGTGTGTGTCGCCTGGTCAAACTGCCCGGTGTAAGGCAGCCTTCGCCCTGCGGCGTCCAGCACCGCGGCCGACACAAAGGCCGTAGCGGATCCGCTCTCAGAGCCCTGTTTGGGCGCGAACTGCCGGCCGTCCGGAAAGAAAGCCGTAGCCGTAACGGTCTGGAAAGGCTCAAGCGTCAGCGACAAGTCCGCCTGAGCCTGCTCGCCGATCGAGAGCCGGATAAGCATGGCCGAGGAAAATTCGCGCGAGTTTGGATAGAACACGCTGGAATAGCCGCTGCGAGTCACCTTGTCGGCGCTGCCGGCCGCCACCACAGTGATTGCCGGCTCACTCTCCAGCACCGGCTGCGTATAGACCGCGTAGACGCCTTCAGGCAATCCGGCAAAACGATACGATCCGTCGCCGTTGGTCCTCACGTTTGCGTCCTGTGCCCACACCGCCCTGCCGTTCCGGATTACCTGCTTGACCAGCACTACGGGAATGTCCTGTCCCGGGTCGCCGGTCGACAACTCCACATAGCCATGAATCGCCCCATTCGGGACGAGCGAATAATTGAGATCCGGCATCCGGGGCGCAACCAGCACGCTGTGCGCCGGACCGTCTGACTGGTAGTCCACGTCTTCCGTTGCATAAGGTCGGTCGTGAAAGCCGGGCTTGAGAAGACGGACGGTTTGAGGGCCGACCGGAACGCTTGGAATCTCGAAGCGCCCCTCGCCGTTGGTCAGCACGCCGGCATCCGCTTCGCCTTCAATCCGCACCAGGACCCTCGGCAGCGGTTCGCCGGTGGCTGCGTCACTCACCGTGCCCCGGACTGTGACCGGTGGCCCCGTAGGAACTGGCGCCGCTACTTCCTGCGATTCAGTTTGCGGTTGCTGCGCGGGGTCCTGGTCCTGCGCCGCCGCAAGGTCAGGCGCCAGCAGCAACAGGGCAAAGACAATGAGGCCAACCTGCTGGAGAGTATTCTCCCCAGAGCCATTCTTGCCGCCCGCGCGGTAGTTCATCGTCAAAGGGACCACCCACTATTGTGACGGGTCTGCCCCCCAATGGGAATCCGGGAAAACCAACTCACTCGATATACCAGGGAATATTTACCACCACGATGCGCCGATTGCCGTGGACCAGCAGGATGAACTTCAGCATGTCAGCTCGCCGATTGTGCAGCAGGTTCTGCCACCAGTGGCGTACCACCAGTTCCGGCACCAGGACGCAGACCTTGTTAAAGCTCGACTCCCGCTCCACCGCCAGGATGAACTCAACCACCGGATGCAAAACATAGCGGTAGGGTGATTGCAGAATCTCGAGCTTCGGCACACACTTGCCCGCAGCGCGCAGTGGTTCCGCCACGTTGCGCTCCCAATCGCGGCAGATCGGGTCCAGTTCCTCGACGGTCTGCACATGCACGCATCGAATATCCTTAGACATCGACAGCGCAAACGACAGTGCCTTCTCGGTAATCCTGCTCCACTTGTCGATAGGGATCACAACAGTCGGCTGGGTCACCTCGGCGGGCACGATGGGCCGGTCGAGCGCGGTTTCGCGGTCTACGCGAACGTAGTGCCGCTTTACGGCGTGCATGGCCACGATCATGAGCGCGATCAGCAGCGCCGTGATCCACGCGCCCTCCGCGAACTTGGCCACCAGCACCACCATCGCCGTAATGCCTGTAGCCACAGCGCCCAGGCCGTTGACAAATATCCGGCCTGAAGCACCGCCTTTCCGCTTCCAATGCATCACCATCCCCGCCTGCGAAAGCGTAAACGCCAGGAACGCGCCTATGGCATAGAGAGGAATCAGCCGGTCCGTAATGCCGCCAAAAATGATCAGCAGCAGCGCGGTGAGCGCCACCAACACATAAATGCCCCACGAATACAGCAGCCTGCGACCGCGCAGCAAAAAGACGTGCGGCATGTAGTCGTCCAGCGCGATGGCGCGCGTTAGCCGCGGAAAATCGGCAAACGCCGTGTTGGCCGAGAGAGCCAGCACCAGCAGCACCGAGCCGATGGTGACGTAGTAGAACCAGCCATGCCCCATCACCGCGCGCGTCAGCATGGAAAGCACGCTCTCGTAGCCGGCCCCGCTCGGATTGGTGGCGCCAACGCCATACGCGCGGCATAAGAGCGCGATGCCGGCCAGCAGCGTGGCCAGCAGCACGATGATAATAGTCAGCGTGATTTTGGCGTTTCGCCTGGTGTCGTCGCGGAAGGCCATCACGCCGTTGCTCACAGCCTCCACGCCGGTCATGGCCGTGCAGCCGGACGAGAAAACCTTCAGCAGCAGCCACAGACTGATGGTTGCCGAGGCTGCAGGCAGCATGTGCAGAGGCGTGGCGGGAGTTGGATGGCCTCCGCTGTGAATCACATGCCACGCGCCAACCCCGATCACAATCAGCAGCGTTGCCGTAAACAGGTAAGTGGGAATCATGAACACCACACCGGTGTCATGCACGCCACGCATATTCACAATGGTCAGAATCAGCAGCACCGCCAGGCACATTGCAAGCGTGTGCGGTTGCAGGCTTGGCGCAGCCGAGATCAGCGCACCCACGCCTGCGGAGATGCCCACGGCGGCGGTGAGAATGTAATCGATCATCAGCGCGGCGGCGGCCAGCAGTCCCGCACCTTCGCCCAGGTTTTGGCTGGCCACCGTATAGGAGCCGCCGCCCTGCGGATAAGCATCGATCGTTTGCCGGTAACTGAAGAAGACAATCACCAGCAGCACCACAATCGCCGCGCTCACCGGAACGATGTATCGCACCCCGAGTAGCCCAAGCGGGATCAGCAGCGTCAGCGCAGCTTCAGGGCCGTACGCAGCTGAGCTAAGCGCGTCCAGCCCGAAGATGGGAATGCCCGCGATGGGGCCGATGTGCTCGGCGCGCTCTTCGCTGGTTGCCAGCGGGCGTCCGAAGAGCAGGTTCAATATGTTTGCAGATATGGCCATGAAGGTTCGTTCCGGCAGCCGTGGGCTCGCTGAGGGGAAGAGCCGCCGAAGGCATTGTCTCATGTTAACCGGAAAGAAACGGGCCGTAGCCGCAACCGCGCTCTGCGACCATGTATAAAGGTTGCAGATTCCAGATCAACCCAGGAGCTATGCATGGGCACCTCCTTCTCTGCCGCACGCGACCGGATCCTCGCGCTACCTCGCTGGCTAACAGGCAGCGGGCTTGTGGTGCTTTGCGCAGCAGTTGCCAAGCTGGTGATTCACCTCTATGCGGACCGCCACTATGGCTACTTCACAGACGAGCTTTACTACCTGGCTTGCGCACGTCACCTTGCCTGGGGTTATGTTGATCAACCTCCGTTGATCGCCTTCACCACCAGGCTAGGGATGTTCCTGTGGGGAGATTCGCTGGCCGCCATTCGGTTTCTCCCGGCTCTGGCAGGCGCCGGCAAAATCATCCTTACGGGAATGATCGCTCGCGAGTTGGGCGGTGGCCGGTTTGCCCAGGGACTTGCGGCAATATCTGTCCTTATGGCACCGGGCTTCCTCGGCATCGACAACCTGCTGACCGTGAATGTTTATGAGCCGCTGTTCTGGCTCGGTTGCGCCTACCTGATCCTCCGCATCGCAAATACGGGCAACCAGAAATTATGGTTGTGGGTTGGCCTGTGGTCGGGCCTGGGTCTCTTGAACAAGCACTCCATGTTGATCTTTGGTTTTGGCATGGTGGTAGGGCTGGTGTTGACCCGCGAACGGCGCTGCTTTCGCTCGCCGTGGATATGGCTTGGAGGACTGATTGCCTTCGCGATCTTCCTGCCGAACCTGATTTGGAATATTCAGAACCACTTTCCTTTTCTCGAATTGATGGCGAATATCCGCCACGACGGACGCAACGTGGACCTTGGGCCCATGGCTCTCTTCTCACAGGAAGTGCTCACGATGCTTCCGCTAACCTTGCCGATTTGGCTCGGCGACCTGTGGTTCTTCTTCACGCAGAGAGGAAAGCCCTACCGCGTGCTCGGGTGGGCCTGCGTGGTCACCTTCACTGTAATTATTGTGCTAAATCCGCGCATTTACTATCTATGGCCCGCGTTTCCTATCGTGTTTGCAGGGGGCAGCGTGCTTTGGGAGCCGTGGCTCATGCGACCCAGGCTGCGCTGGCTTCGTTTTGCGTATCCCGCGCTCATGATCTTTTTTGGGGCGGTCTATGCGCCCATGAGTCTCCCCGTTCTGCCCGCTGAAACTTATATCCGCTATGCTGCCGCACTGCATATGGAACCCCTGGCGATTGAGAAATGGAAGCTTGGCCCCCTGCCGCAGATGTATGCCTCGCAATTTGGCTGGGAAGAGATGGTGGCCACGGTCGCACAGGTGTATCAAAGCTTGCCGCCCGACGTGAGGCCGAAGACTGCGATCTTCGCGCAGAGCTTTGCGCAAGCCGGCGCCATCGATCTATTCGGACCGAAGTATGGCTTGCCGAATGCCATCAGCGGACATCAGAACTATTTCTTGTGGGGTCCGCGCGACTACACCGGTGAGAGCGTGATTGTGATTCAAGGCCGGCAAGACAAGTTGGAGCAGGTTTATGCCAGTGTCGAGAAGCGTGCTCACGTTTCTCATCCTTATTCCATGCCGCGGGAACACGGTGACGTCTTCTACTGCCGTGGGCTCAAGGCGCCGCTCAAGCAGATGTGGCCGATGGTCAAGAACTGGCATTGATGCATTGCCGGCTGTGAATCGTGCTATCCCACCCCCGCCGGAAAAACAAAAACGCGGCGAGGGTGGGGCACCCACACAACTTTGTGGACCAGCAAACTATCAGGCTTAGAGACACTCTAAGCCTGCGAATTCTGGTAATGGTCAAGTTTGAATCTTGATGCACTTGCCGTCCCCTAGTGTTTCGTGGATGATTATGGCATGGACGTAAACACCCTGGCGTACAAGATCGTTCAACAGTCGATAGGCGAGCTACCCATAAAGAAGAAACAGCCCGCCACTGCCCAAAGGGGCTTGAAGCGGGCTGCTGCATTAACACCCGAAAGGCGCACGGCAATCGCTAAGAAGGCTGCTGCGAAACGTTGGGCAAAAACACCGCCGGATTCAGAGACACTCGCTGAAGATTTGTCTTGATTCTCCAGCTTTCGCCTACCCTTTCGGCGATCCCTTTTTTCTCAAGCTGAATGAGAGTTGCCGAGATTACGCCAATAGGCTTCTGTGCGTTCGTGGTCCAGCCTCCTGCGCTCAGCCTATCGTAAATCTCTCGAGTATTGAGGGTGGCGTTACTCTCTCGCAAAAACACATGAATAGCTTCAGTGGCACCCATTCCCGAATATTTTCCGATTCCAGGCAGCAGCCTTTCAGGCGCTTTCTGCTGCGAATCTTCAGTGCGGATGTTTCGATTCCTCAGCACTATCATTGCTGGAATAGCTGCACGGATTTGTGTGAGTTCTTCTTCAAGCCGTTTCTCTTCGGCGCGCAACTCAGCAATAGCCTCGTCGTAATTGAGTGCCATGATTCCCTCCTCTTGTGTTAAAGTTGAGGGGCGGAGGCATGTGTCAGCATGCCCCTCACCTTGGACTGGGCTACCTCATCGCCCAACGGTTAATATTTTCATCACTAGCCGCATAGTCTGAGGACCTCACAATCACCCGACAATTTGAGCCAAAAGCCCATCACCCGGTCGGGTGTATCTATAGTACCAATCTCATAGTCTGTTTGCAAATCCCTCTCTTTTTTCCATTGACTAATTTTACAGAATGCTTGATAATGTGTTTATGAACAGATTGAGCAATGCCGATAGAACTCGCATCGTAGCCGCTTTGGTAGAGGGATGCGGTATCAATGCCACTTGCCGCATGACGGGGGTATCGAAGCCCACAGTTCTCAAGCTGCTCGCCGATCTGGGAAGGGCATGCTACGCCTATCACGATGAGCACGTTCGCGGTTTGAACTGCAAACACATTCAGTGCGATGAAATCTGGTCGTTTGTCGGAGCGAAGCAAAAGAACGCCTCCGAAGATAAAATCGCTGAGGGATGGGGGGATGCATGGACATGGACAGCCCTTGATGCGGATTCAAAGCTGATGGTCTCGTATCTGGTAGGGCAGCGTGGCGCGGCCTGGGCAAAGGCGTTTATGGAGGATGTGGCATTGCGAATCAACAGCCGTGTCCAGATCACCACCGATGGCTACCGGGCGTATGTGGAGGCGATTGAGGGCGTGTTTGGTATGGATGTAGATTACGCAATGCTGATAAAGCAGTATGGAAACCCCGTAAACCCGGAATCGCGCTACAGCCCCGGCGAAGTGATCGGCACCGAAACGGTCCAAGTGACCGGGAGTCCCGACCCGAAGCACATCAGCACATCCTATGTGGAGCGCCAGAACCTCACCATGCGCATGTCTATGCGTCGGTTCACACGGCTTACCAATGCATTTTCAAAGAAGCTGGAGAATCACGAGGCCGCGATTGCATTGCACTATATGCATTACAATTATTGCCGCATTCACAAGACGTTGCGCGTCACCCCTGCGATGGAAGCGGGGATTGCCAATCACGTTTGGACTGTTGAGGAATTGGTTGGGCTGCTGGAAAAGCAATGATTCCTATCTTGTATATTCACCTCGGTCTGATATGATTCGCTGTCATGGGTGCCGCAAGGTTTGTAAATAGATTGCTGTGCAGATTCCAACGACACCTATCGCGATAACGAACCAATCCAAAAGACCGAGGTGATTCAATCGTGTTCGGAAGTCGAAAGTGGACAAAAGTTGCGCTCGTAATGAATGTGGCTGGAACTTTTCTATTGTTCTACTCATTTCAAGCTACCTCCTCTGACTTCCGCCTTGTCACTGCGAAAACCAATTCTGCCGTTGCGGGCGAGTTTAGGCAATACGCCCTGTGTGTCAACAACTATACGCTTCTGGAAACAGACAGTCGCCACAGCGTCATGATTGGATCGAACGGCTGTCCTGATTGGCAACATGCGCGTCCAGCCGCTGTGGTCAATATTGAGCACCCGTCTTTCCTTACTCTCGGCTTTGCTCTTCTTTTCTTCGGGTTTATTATCCAGTTCTTCGCTGTTCCCGAGCCAAAAACGATAGCAGAACTGCGCTACCAGATAAAGATTCTGAAAATCAAAGAGAAGGCTAGAGAGGAGCAAGATCAAGCCACTTGAACAGTGTTTCATAGGCTAACGATAAATTCTGCAAATTTGAATGACGATTTGGCCCTTTTTTCGACCCAAATTCAAACTTGACCACTACCCGAATTCTTCCTCGCTTTTCAGGAATCGTTTTAAGGTTTACGATGTTCTCACCAGCCACCTGAGGAATTCTAATGAAGCCGAGCAAGACCTCCCGCCGCGCTTTCCTGTCCGCCGGGCTGATTCTTCCCGTCGCCGGCGCTGGCGCCCGTCTTGGGCTTGCCAGCACCACCGCTGGAATGTTGAAGCGAGCCGAGCCAACCTTCGAGGACACTCCAGCTTCCCCCGTCAAGTTGCCGATGAGGACTCTGGGCCGCACCGGCCTCAAGGTCAACCCGCTGGGCTTCGGTTGCGGATACACCCCCGATCCCAGCGTCATTGAGCGCGCAATCGATCTCGGCATCAATTACTTCGACACCGCGCGCGCTTATCTGCAGGGCAACAGCGAGCGCCTGCTCGCCGCGGGACTCGGCGCAAAGCGCAAGCAGATCGTTCTCACCACCAAGACGCTGGCTTCCGACAAAGCGAATGCCCTCAAAGATCTCGACACCAGCCTCCTCGAGCTCAAAACCGATTTCGTCGACGTGTGGTACTACCACGACAAGCCGAGCCCCGACAAAATCACTGACGGCATGCTCGAAGCCCAGCAGTTCGTCAAGCAGCAGGGCAAGGTCCGCTTCAGTGGCCTCAGCTTTCACTCGAACCAGCAGCAGATGCTCGCCTGGATGGCCAAAAGCGGCCTCTTCGACGTCGCCATGGTCGCTTACAACTTCTCCATGGACGCTTCCATGGACCAGGCCCTCGAGGTCGCAGCCAAGGCCGGCATCGGCATCGTCGACATGAAAACCATGGCCGGCGGTTTCCGTTTTCAAAAGCCCAGCAGCCCGCTCTACGCCAAACTGAAACAGGATGGCGTTCACGTGTCCGCGCTCCGGTGGGCACTGCATCGGCCCAACGTTCACACTACCGTTCCAGGTATTTGCGACATGGATCAGCTCGACGATGCCGTCCTCGCCGCGTCGGCAGTCTTCTCCCCCGCCGATGAAAAGACACTCGCCGCGCATCTCGAGAGGATCAGTCCGCTTTACTGCCGCATGTGCGACCAGTGCGAAGGCGCGTGCCAGAAGGGCCTGCCGGTCGCCGATGTTCTGCGCTACCTGACTTACGCCGACGGCTACCGCCAGTTCGCGATGGCCCGCGAGAGTTTTCAAACGTTGTCTCCTGAGCATCTTGCTGTCCGCTGCGGCGACTGTGCCGAATGCACGGTCCAGTGCCCGCACGGCGTCAGGGTCTCCGACCGTATGGCCCGCGCCCAGGAGTTGTTTGCATGAAGGCTAACTTGCTGCACTTATTGAATGACTCAAGCCCTGCAATGAAGCAAATGTTTCTTGGAATGAAGCAAATGTTCACCGAGTTTCGTCACATCAAGTGAGGTACGACCATGAAATCGAAAAACACGTCTCGTCGCGCTTTCTTATCTGCCGGTCTTATTCTTCCTGTCGTCGGCGCCAGTTCCCGCATGGGACTCGCAGACGCAGGCATGGGACTTTTTAAAGCTTCCGATGAGTCCGTCGAAAAGCCCGCCACTCCCGCCAGGCTTGAGTACAGAACCCTTGGCCGCACCGGGTTGAAAGTTACCACGCTCGGCTTCGGTTGCATGATCACCTCGGACCCCAGTGTCGTCGAGCGCGCCGTTGACATCGGCATCAACTATTTCGACACATCCCGCGGCTATCAACACGGCAACAACGAGCGCATGGTGGGCGCGGCTCTTGGCGCCAAGCGCAAGCAGGTGGTCCTGTCTACCAAGACGGATACCGGCACGAAGGACTCGATGCTCAAGGAACTTGAAACCAGCCTGAGCGAGCTCAAAACCGACTACATCGACATCTGGTACCTGCACGGCAAAGACAAGGTGGCCGACGCTACTGACGAGATGATCGAAGTGCAGCAGATTGCCAAAAAGCAGGGCAAAATCCGCTTCGCCGGAGTGAGCACACACAACCCCCGGCAGTTGCTGCCCTGGATGACGCAGAAGGGCGTCTTTGACGTGGCTCTCCCGGTCTACAACTTCACCATGGACGCCGGCGTCGACCAGGCGATTGACGCCGCCTCAAAGGCCGGCATCGGCATTGTCGCCATGAAGGTGATGGCCGGCGGATTCAAGAGCGTCAAGCCCACCGATCCTGTCTATCCAAAGCTGAAGCGCGATGGCGCCTTGCTGGCCGCGCTCAAGTGGACCCTCAAGAATCCGCAGGTTACCACGACCATACCGGGCATGACCGACATGGACCAGTTGGACGAAAACCTGATGGCCATGGCTGACCATTTCTCGCCGAGCGACGAAAAGGTGCTGGCCGCGCATCTTGAAACCATCAGGCCCATCTATTGCCGCATGTGCGGCCAGTGCGATGGCGCATGCCAGCAAGGGCTGCCCGTTGCCGATGTCCTTCGCATCCTTACTTATGCCGATGGGTACCGCCAGTTCGCGCTGGGGCGGGAGAGATTCCAGCAGCTGGCCGCCGCGCATCGCTCGGTCCGCTGCGGCGATTGCAGCGAATGCACAGTAGAGTGCCCTCACGGCGTAAGGGTCTCCGATCGGATGGCCCGCGCGCAGGAGCTGTTCGCATGAGGGCTGTAACACTGCTACTCGCCATTCTGGCCTCCGCCGGGATGGCGAGCGCGCAGGAGTATCTGAATTGCGCCTTCGCGCCCGGCTGGGAACAGACCGGGCCGAAGCGCCAGTACACCCCCGACAATCTCTACGACTACAAGGATGGCGCGGCTGAAGGCTACCTGCTTTACGGCTTCGTCACCATGCAGGGAATCGACTGCAAATCAGGCGGGGACACCATGTCCATCGACGTCTCGCAGATGAACGACGCCGACTCCGCCTACGGCATGTTCACGGCCAACCGCGACCCCACACTGCCTGAAGCCAAAATCGGAATGGGCGGACAGGTGCAGATGCAGAGTGCCATCTTCGCCAAGGGCAAATACTTCGTTGAAGTCGCGCAAGTCGCAGCCAACCCCGCCAACGACAACCACGTCCTGTTGCAGGCCCTTGCAGCCAAAATCGAAGCCCGCCTCGAAGGCAGCAGCACCCCGCCCGAGACGCTCGCGTGGTTTCCAAAGGAGGATCTCGTCTCCTCCGTCCTGATCCCCGAGAGCGTGCTTGGCCTGAAGCTCCTCAAGCGAGGCTACGTGGCGAAATACAAGCAGGGGCAGGCATTCATTGTGCTCGAGGCTTCGCCGGAATCCGCCGCGGAAGTGATGAAGAAACTCCGCGCGCGCTTTGACGGCGCAACCGATGCGAAGATCGCCGATGAAGCGTTCCAAGCCAAGGCGCAGTACCTGGGCGGGCTCTGTATCTTCCGTAAAGGAAATTATCTTGCCGGCTACGCCAACTTACCGGATGCTCAGGCCGCGGTCTCCCTTGCAGCTCAGCTCGCCGAGCGCATTCCCTAAAGCGAAGAAGCAAACCGCGCACCCGATCGCCGCGCGGATAGTTTCTCCTACCGAATCGCGGTCACCGGAGTCGCAGCAGGCAGCGTGAACACGAAGCGGCTGCCCTTGCCCAAGGAGCTTTCAGCCCAGATGCGGCCCTGGTGTTGTTCCACAATACTGCGGCAGAGAGCCAGTCCCAGTCCGGTGCCCCCAAGCGCGCGGGAGTCCGAGGCGTCTCCCTGCTGGAAACGATCGAAGATGCGGTCCAGTTTTTCCGGAGCAATGCCGCGCCCCTGGTCCTCGACAGTGAAGCAAACTTCCGCAGCCCCCGAAAGACCCACCCCTGAAGGTTGTGCCGCCAACCGGATCACCGTCTCCGGCGCCGAAAACTTGATTGCGTTGGCCACCAGTTCATTCAGCACTTGCAGAATGCGCTCCTGGTCGGCCAGCACCTGCCCCGGCTGGGCGTCAATGCGGAAACTGATGTGTACCTGGGTCGCCGCATTGTGGGCCACGTCCGCCGCGCGGCGCAGCAGGTCAATGGCTTCCACCGGCTCGCGATGCAGCGGCAGCCTCCCACGCTCCACGCTGTCGAAGTCCAGGATGTCGTTCACCAACCGGACCAGTCTGTCGCAATTGCCGATAGCCATCTCCACCATCTGGCGCTGCTTTTCCGGTCGCTTGTCCAGCGAACCTGAAGAAATCAGTCCCAGTGAAGCGCGCAGCGAAGTCAGCGGCGTCCTCAGCTCGTGGCTCACCGTGGAGATGAACTCGTCCTTCATCTTTTCGAGGCGCCGCCGTTCCGAGACATCCTGGAACGCCACCACCATGCCGGAGATCTGCCCGTCCTGAATCAGCGGGCTGGCGCTGTACTCCACTGGAATCGCCGTGCCATCCTGCCGCCAGAAAACGTCGTCTCTCATGCGAATGGTCTCGTTACGGCACATGGCCTGGAGAATCGGGCTGGTGGCCCTGGAGTAAGGCGTTCCGTCGGCATGGCTGTGGTGGATCACTTCATGCACATCGCGCCCGGTCAACTCTTCCGGGGTATAGCCCAGGGAACGCGCTGCCGCCTGGTTGATAAATGTCAGCCGGCCATCCAAATCAATGCCGTAAATGCCGTCACCCACCGACTCAAGAATCAGCTCGCGCTGCCGCGTAGCCAGGTGAAGCGCTTCCTCGGCTTCGTGCTGCTCCGTTACGTCGATGCCGTGGTTCAAGATGAAGGGGCGCTCGCCGGGCAGCTCCATGCGGCGGCTGCGGAAGGCGATGCGGCGGTAGACGCCGTCGCTGCGGCGCAGCGGCAATGAACCCTGCCACTCGTCGTTATTTACCAGTGTGCGCAGGCAGTCCTGGAAGACGGCCGCTCCCGGCGCATCCAGAAGGTCGGTGACGGAGCGCCCGCTCAGGTCTTCGACGCGATAGCCGAGAGTCTCCGCGGTAAATGCGTTCAGCGAGGTCAGCCGGCCTTCCATCGAGCAAGTGAAGACAAAGCCCAGGCTGCCTTCCACCACTTCCCGGTAGCGCGCTTCGCTGGAGAGTAAGGCCATCTCCATCTGCCGCTGGTCAGTTACATCCTGGCCGCTCACAATTAAATATTGAATCTCGTCGTTTGGCCCCTTCAGGGGACGAAGTGTCCAGCTGATTCGCCGCGTCAGGTTCAGTGCGCCCGGCTTGTCGTGGCCTCCTGCAATTCGCCATGCTGTCTCGTGAGGACCGGACACCTGGCCCGTTGCAGCCTCGCGCAGTTTTCCCGCCGCCCAAGACCGGTCATCGGCTTCCAGAACCTCTTCAATAAACGCCCGGCCCACCGCGTCCGCAAGGCTGAGCCCCGTTAAGAGTGCGCAGGAGTGATTCATCCGCACCATGCGTCCTGCGGTGTCAAGCACCACCACCAGCGCCGGAATCGAGTCCAGCGTCGCGGCCACAAAACATCGTTCGATGGCCAGCGCGCGCTCCGTCCGTTGGCGGGATCGCTGGGCCTGTTCCTGTGCCTGGATGCGGCTGTAAAGCTCCAGGCGCGTTGTCGCCTGCCGGCCCACAATCTCCAAAAGCGCCAGGTGTTCTTCGCTGAATTGGTTTGGCTCTCGCGAAAGGATGGCCAGTGTGCCCACAACCTGCTGCGCGCCGGTAATCAGTGGGGTTCCCGCATAGGAGCGACAGGGCTTGGCGCCGGCCAATTCAACTCCTTCCGGGGGAAACCGCGGGTCTTGTCCGGTATCCCGCACCAGCAGGGGTCTGCCCCTTTCAAGAATCCACTGGCAGGCAGTCGAGGCCCGTGGTTGTTCAGTGGCCTGGAATCCGTGTCTCGACTTGAACCAAAGCCGGTCGTAGTCCATCCAGCCGATGTAGGCGTAGTCCGCCCCGCCCAATACCGCGGAGAGTTCCGTCAACTCATCCAATGCGGGATCGGGATTGCGATCGAAGATGTCGAATTCTGACCGCGAAGCCGTCATCGAACGTACCCCGGACTGTTGGCCCTGTAAAGCAAACATGGGACGCACACACCCGATTCTTAGTATCGGGCAAAAAGCGTGCTTTGGCTCTGACACAAAGGGGGCAATTCGGCGCAGTCAGATTACAACTGAAGTGCGTTACTTTTGGAGTGATTGTTCAAACGAGATGTTACCAAGGCGCTCAAGACCATTTGGCTTCGTGATCCAAATCACAATGCATACGCAAAAGACGAACCACCGAATCCGTCATCGCTCACAACACAAGCAGGTTCGGTGCCCCTTACGCTTTCAGTTCCCCGCCGGAAGCTTGCAGCAGTCCCCGGCGGCCGCAGGCTCGTTTGCCCCCGCGTCAAGCACCACCTTCCAATTGCCGTCCGCCTGCTTGCGCCAGATGGTGATGTAGCGGCCGTTGGTGACCACCGGGTTTCCCGCGGCATCCTTGCTGTGCCCCTCAAAGTGGCCCCAGGTGTAACCGATATCCCCTGACGGCCCCAACACAGCATCCGTCGGAGTCCAGATGAGTTGATAGACCTTGGGCGACCAGTTGGCCGATTTCACGATTGCCACCTTGCCCACCAGAGGAGCGGCGCCGTTTCCCAGGGCCACCCCGTCCTCGGCAAACCAATCGGCAAAGGCCGCGCCCCCGCGTTCCAGCACATCCTTGGCAAAGCGGGCTTCCAAGTCAAAAAGCAGCATCTTGCCCGGCTTCACCGTCGGGTCGGTCAGCGGGTTTGGGGCGGTTTGCGCAGACCCATCGGGAAACGCCAATTGGGCCAATGCCGCCCTCGGCGTCACGGCGGCTACGACACCCCCCAGCACAACTCCGTACAACAGGCTTCTCCAGGTTCCAGGCACGTTGCTTTCCCTCTCTAAACTGCTAACTCTCTTCCATGCTCATCCTACAACCATGGGAATCCGACATGCGCGGGCAAAGACGGCCAGCCCGGGCGGCGCCTTCCCCCGGACTCCCGTTCCATCTCTCAAATCACCTTTCACTCATCCACCCGCCCGTGGACAAAGGAAGTTTTTCGGCATATCAATGGGTTGCGGGATTTCTTGGGTTATCTGAAATGGAGTGACTTTACTAACTAGTCGCTAAGTAAGGCGACATTTATGTAGTAATCAATGCTGCGGTTTCGTATCATAAGACAT
>OCZT010001174.1_pt1 | contig 27116 bp, 28 predicted proteins | sample 1539031 | NCBI WGS metagenome assembly OCZT01 (sample SAMEA3539308, study PRJEB22396) | soil metagenome | biome: tundra; feature: field; material: soil | place: USA | collected 2010-05 | depth 0.15 m | reverse complement strand
ATTGTTGATTTGGTGCGCAATGATTTATCCCGAACAATTCCTCCACATTCACGCTGCCTGTTTTTGCTGTTCTTGATAAATCATTGCGCACCAAATCAACAATCATCACATTTTCCGAACGCTCTTTTGGGTCATTAAATAATTGTTGTTTTAATTGATCATCGTGGTTTTTATCATTCAAGTCGCGTCGGATTGTTCCTTTTATTGGTTGAGAGATAATTTTATTTCCCTTCTTCATCAGAAATCTTTCGGGGCTGGCACAGAGGAGATATTTATCATCCAATTTATAAAAACAAGAAAAGGGAGTAGGTGAAATTTGATTGAGCTTTGAATAGATTTGATAAGGGTCGCAAACAAAATCCTCGGCAAAAAACTCCATGCAATAATTCATTTCATAAATATCGCCCAAAGCAATATGCTGCCTGATTTTTTCTATTGTTGAAATATAATCCTCCTTCGAAACTCTTTGTTGAATGATGGGTTTGGTTGGATGATTATTATTTTCGATAATTATGGAATTTATTTCATCGAAAAGATGATTTACTCTTTCCTCACTGATTTCATCAGGATAATGGATGATGACTTGCGAATCATTTAACTCAATAACAAAATCAGGATTGAAGAAATGAGTGAGTGGCATTGAAATGTTATCAAAGTTATTGGAATAAAGTTTCTCAATTTCGTTTTTCAAATCATACGTCATGAACCCAAAAGCCCATTTATTCGGAATTCGGGATTGAGGATTGGGGATTAGGGTTATGGAGGAATTTGAAACTCCCACCAAACACTCATAATTCTTATACGGACTCCCATCATAATACCCATTGCTATCCAAATAACAAACGGTGGAATACCTGGAAGTCCAGCTCAGAAGCTTCGATTTCCACTCCTTATTATATATAGGAAAAGTTTTCGTTTTTCGCACGATTCAAAAGTAGTTTAAAAGTTTGGAAGAATAACAAACTTTCTGCTAACTCAAAAGGAATCCGTATCTTTGCCTTGAAATTTTCGATGGAACCTCCCAATTATAAATATCTCTTTTGCCTGGTAATATTGCTTTCGCTTTTCTCCTGCGAAAATGATATGAAAAAGGTCAATATGCTTACCTCCAGAGTTAAATCACCTTCTGAATCTGCCACGAATATTGAAATTTTATACAGCGATTCGGCGAAAGTGAAAACAAAAATCACTGCGCCGGTTATGAATAAATATTATGATATTGATACGCCATATCTTGAAATGCCTAAAGGTGTTAAAGTTGTTTTCTACAATGATAGTTTGATTGAAAACTCGCGCCTGACGGCTAATTACGCCATCCGATATGATAAAAAGAATATCATGGAGGCAAGATATAACGTGATTGTGGTGAATGAAAAAGGGGAGCAATTGAATACGGAGCGGTTAATCTGGGATGAAGATTCGGCGAAGATAAAAACGCCTGCCTTTGTGAAAATCACTACCAAAGATGAAATTATTATGGGAACAGGCTTGGAATCGAATCAGACTTTCACCAAATACCATATCTTAAACGTCACTGGAACATTTCCATTAAATAAAGAAAAATAATGCTTAAAGTTTTAGAAAAGTTTTGGCTCACGATAGCTTTCCTCTCCTTTTTTTATGGGATTTATGAATCAATTGTTTCTGGTCCTATGGATGGACTGCTGGTATTTGGCATTACCTTAATTTCCACTTTTGTTTATATTCTTCGCAGGAACCAACGCCGTAGGATGGAGAAAAATAATCTCAATAAAAGTCAGGGCGTTTAATTTCGATTCATGATATTTACGATACTCATCACCATAGCTTTCTGCGCTTTCTTTTCCGGTTTGGAGATTGCTTTTTTATCTGCCAATAAATTAAAAATTGAGCTTGATAACAAGCAAGGCAAGTTGCCTGCAAAGATTATTTCGAGATTTACCAAGTCGCCTTCAAAGTTTATTGCGGCTTTGCTTGTCGGAAATAATATTTCGCTGGTTATTTATGGTCTTACGATGGCAAAGCTTCTCGCATCACCTATCCGCCATGTTTTGCCCGATGATTTTAACTCTGAAATATCTGTTTTATTAATCCAGACATTTCTTTCCACCCTATTGATTCTTTTCACTGCCGAATATCTGCCAAAAGCAATTTTCAGCCTTAATCCAAATGGAATATTGAACTTTCTTGCCATCCCTGTTTTAGTGATTTATTATATTTTATCGCCGATTGTTTGGGTGATTATTGGCTTATCAAACATCGTTCTCATCAGGATTTTCAGGGTAAATTATACCGATACCAAACCTGCTTTTGGTAAGATTGACCTCGACCATTATATCCGTGATATTTCATCGCATGGAAGCAAGGAATCGGAGATAAATAATGAAATCCAGATATTTCAGAATGCCCTTGATTTCACAAAAGTTAAGGTGCGAGAGTGCATGATTCCTCGTCCGGAAATAGTGGCTTTGGATATTAATGAGCCTGTCGAAGTGCTGAAAAATAAGTTCATCGAAACGGGGCTTTCCAAGATTTTAATTTTCCGAGATTCGATAGATAATATCATCGGATACATCCATTCTTACGAGATGTTCAAGCATCCGAAAGACATCCAATCTATCTTGTTGCCCATACATATTGTGCCCGAATCCATGTCTGCCAACGAACTTTTATCCATCTTCACCAAACAGCATAAAAGCGTTACATTGGTGGTTGATGAATATGGCGGAACATCGGGAATGGTGACTTTGGAAGATGTGATGGAGGAGATTTTCGGCGAGATTCGTGACGAACATGATACTGATGACCTGACCGAAAAGAAATTATCCGCCAATGAATATCAGTTTTCGGGCAGATTAGAAGTTGATTATCTGAATGATAAATATAGTTTCAATATTCCGGTGGATGAAAATTATGAAACGCTGGCAGGATTTATCGTCAGCAAACACGAAAGTATCCCTGAAAAAAATCAGACTATCATAGTTCCTCCCTTTATTTTTCGAATTATTGAAATCACCGGAAATCGAATTGAGCAGGTTCAGATGAAGGTGGATGAGGAGAAAAGTTGAGAGTTTAAGAGTTTTTAGCCTTAAATTCTTATAAATCGCCGACCTGCGGAAGGTGTGCGCAGTACTGCGGATGATATCAGTTTACCTGCGGACGTTATCAGTTCACCTGCGGATAGTATCCGCCGTCCTGCGGATGGTGTCAGATTACCTGCGGACGTTGTCAGTTTACCTGCGGATGCCGTCCGCAGGACTGCGCACACCTTCCGCAGGTCGGCGATTTTCATCCAATCATAAGCCCCAATCATCGGCAAAATGCTTATCTATCTAAGGGTTTCGGCAATCCTCCCACCCAAAAAACCTCTTTTAATAATCCAAAATCCTCCACCCAAAAACCTTTTTAAGGGAATTTCATGAGGATTTAAGGTTTATCAATCTGCAACAATTAATGTCGAACTATTTCCTAATTCGTATAACTATTGTATATTCGCACCCTTGTTTAAAAAATTAAATACTATAATATAATGGCATTAATAGGAAGTATCAGAAATCGGGCGGGATTAATTATCGGCGCTATCGGGGTTGCAATGGTGGCGTTTATCGCCGGTGACCTGATAACGAACAACAGGTCGTTTTTGTTCGGGAATAAGAACGAATTGGCTACAATATCAGGCGAATCGGTAACCCCCCTTGAGTTTAATAATAAGGTTGAGGACCTGACAAAACAGTTCAGATTGAACTCCGGAAAAGACAATCCGGATGCTCAGCAAGCCGACCAGATAAAAGATCAGGCTTGGGACGAAATTGTTAAGGAAATCGTTTATGGCAAAGCCTATAAAGCTTTAGGAATAGTGGTTTCGGATGAGGAAATTGCTGATATGCTGTATGGTAAAAACGTAAATGCACAGGTAAAACAAGCTTTTACTGACCCGAAAACAGGAATTTTTGATCCTCAGACAGTAATTAACTTTTTGCAGAATCTTGACAAGCAAAATGATACCATCCGCACTCGTTGGTATGCTTTTGAAGCCAATATGAAGAAGGAAAGATATGAAACTAAGCTAAAAGATATGGCTAAATTCGGACTTTATTCTACCACTGCCGATGCAAAGCGGTTTTTTAATTATTCGAATAAATTGGCTAAGATAAAATATGTTGCTGCTGATTACAGATCAATTCCAGACAGCACTATAAAAATCAGTGAGGAGGATTATAAAACCTATTATAACGACCATAAATACGAATTCAAACAACAGGAAACTACCCGAAAAATGGAGTTTGTTACTTTTGATGTGAATCCATCGGAAGAAGACCGTAAAAAGGTTCAGGATTGGGCTGATACGACATTAGCAGATTTAAAAACATCAACAATTGAGGATAGTTTATTCGTGAATCGAAACAGTGATACCAAATATGATGGAGCAACTTCGCTTTATAAAAAAGGAGTGCTTCCTCCAAATTTTGATACGTTGATGTTTCATGAGAAGGTAGGTTTTATTTATGGTCCTTATGAGGAAAATAATTCTTTCAAGCTTGCTAAGCTGAGCAAGATTTATTTCATTCCTGATTCAGTAAAAGCACGACATATATTAATTAGTGTTGCCCAAGGTCAGAGTCCTGATTCGGCAAAAGCTGTTCTTGATAGTTTGAAGAAATTGATTGTTAGCAAGAAAGCGAAATTCGAAGATCTTGCAAAGAAACATTCGCAAGATGGAGGCTCTAAAGATAAAGGTGGAGATTTAGGATGGTACACCGAAGGTAAAATGGTGAAGCCTTTCGAGGATTCTACTTTTTACAATAAAAAAGGAGATATTGTAATTGTTCAGTCTCAGTTTGGATATCATTTGATTGAAATATTAGATCAAAGCAAAGGAGAAAAGAGGGTGAGAGTTGATTTTATTGATAGAAAAGTTGAGCCCTCTACCAAAACTTTCAATGCTGTGTTGGCAAAGGCTAATGAGTTTGTTGCGAAAGTTCCTACCGGGGATAAATTTGATTCGGCAGCAAAAAAATCAGGGCTTCGTGTAACTCCAATTGAAAATTTAAAAGAGATTGATAAGACTCTTCCCGGATTAGAAAATGCAAGAGAAATTGTTTCTTGGGCTTATAGAGCAAAACAAAACGAAGTTTCTGCTGTAAAAGCAGTTGGAAGCAAATATGTGATTGCTCATTTGATGGAAATAAAAGAAAAAGGAACCCTTCCAATGGAACTTGTGAAACGTAAAATGGATCCGCAAATCAGACGAGAGAAAAAAGCAGCAATGCTGATGGAAAAAATGAAGGGCACTACCTCTGTTGAAGATGTTGCATCGAAATTAAATCTTACTGCCGATACTGCTAGTAAAGTTAGTTTCGCTAGCGGAGGAATTCCAGGAAAAGCTTTCGAGCCAGAAGTTATTGGGAAACTATTTACTTTGAAACAAGGAGAAACTTCTAAGCCATGGAAAGGAAATGGAGGTGTTTATATGATTCAGGTTACAGAATATTATGATAACGAGCCGGCACCTGCTGATTACAAAGGAATTCAGGCAAGAGTAATGTCGGCTTATCAGCAAAAAACCGAAAGTGCATTCTTAGAAGCACTGAAAGAACTTGCAAATATTATTGATAACAGAGGAAAATATTTCTAAGAACAAAAGACCCTACCTAAAAAACCAAACCCTTGCAATAAAATTTTATTGCAGGGGTTCTTTTTTGATTTAACCTTAAAAGGTTTTCGATTAATCCTTTGATTTGTTCTTGTTGATATCTGATTCTTTTAAAATCATAATAACAGGTTTATCTTTATAGGATTTTACTTTTCCAGCAAAGCAGATATTTTGTCCTTTCAAACTCGATAATGGATAATCAAGTTTCTTTATTATTTTATCACTGACCAAAACTGTGGATGCTTCAGAGTTATTTATTATTATCGTAACTGATCCCGAATTTGATTTATCGGGAGCTTGCACATCTTTTACAATTCCACAGACGGTAATGGTTTCTCCAATATGTTTTGATAAATCAATTGGATTGGTCGGTTGTCCTTTGCAAATAATGAGGGAGAAGAGACACGCAGTTAATGTAATTAATTTTGCTTTCATTTTATATTTATTTAGTGTTTAACGTTTCCTTTTAAATATTATTTCAGGTATCAGCATTTCGCATTTTTATCATGATATTCTTTTATCTGCCATTTTTTATCAATCAGATAAGTATCGCCATCAATTGATTTATCGTTTTTCTCATCCCATTCAAATTTTATTTTAATGGTCATTATATAAGTCTTGCCTTCTTCTAAGCGTAGGTATTTTTTTATTTTATTGAATATATGTTCATGCTCTTTGAATAAAATACTATCGAGTTTATCTGTTTTTTTATTGACATCTAAATAGTGAAACATATAGGAGGAGAAGCCGTTGACCAACTTTGTAGATATCAAACTGCTGGCAGTAAAAACAAAATCATATTCAACTGGACCTTTAAAACCTGCAAATTCTTTTTCCTTTATATCGGGTATGCAAATAGATTTGAGCGCTTTGGAATGCATATCAGATTTTGAGATGGCCAGGATAGAATCAAGAATAATTTCTTTTCTAGCTCCATTTGCTCCCAACAATTTTATACTTATCTGAGAATAAGAACTTACGGAAACAATAATCAGCAAAAGGGATATTATTATATAGTGTATCTTGATTTTCACATTACAAAATTACGCAATTTAGATGAATTATCGTTCAATGATTGCTTTAATATTTTGAAGGAGAACCTGCTAACCACCTTCTGAATGTTTGTATCCCTCCTCATTTGCAAATCCTTTCTGAATCCATGATAATTCTATTTGATTATTGCCTTTGTCAACTATGGTATAAGTTATCAAAGAATAATTTTCGGGCTTATCATCCAAACCGGAAAAGGCAGTCCAGTAGTTATAACTGATACGTTGGTTCAAAATATTTTCGCGCACAATTCCTTTGCCACGATATTTATGTCCCTGATATTCTCCCTGAAAAATTATTTCACTTCCGACTTTCTAATCGGTAATTGTTTCTGTTCCGAAAAGATATTCTTTAATGATTTCAGGATTTGTGAGCGCATCCCAGACTTTTGCCACATCGGCATTCACGATGATTGATTTTGATACTTCGAGATTATGATTCATGTTTTTCGATTATTAATTTATAAGCCCATAAAAATAAATAAAAGAACGATAACAAAATTTGTAGCTTTGCATGATTATCCTCAAAAATGATAAATGCAGAACAATTATCTTTGGAAGCCGAAATTTTCGGAGCTTATTTTTTGAAGAAAAAGCCCACCGCTTTTGTCATTGATTTATATAAAGAGGCGAATGAAAAGCTGAAAATTGTTTTGGATAAAAAAGAGGAGCGGATTTTGAAATTCATACTTCGAAACCGATGGTCGGTGGGGATGATAGATTCTGGTTTGGTGTTTATCAATCCAAAATCGGAAGTGAGGCATAAAATGTTTATTATGCTTGCCATTTTGGAGTGCCAACCCGATTATACCAACTTATTTTTCACCAAAAATCAACCAAAAACTTATTTCTTTTATATTTTATGGGTGGGAATTCGGGCTTTTCTCAAGGCAGCCTTAGGAGTTATTTTGGTTAAATTGGTTTGATATTCAGATTCGGAGCACCGATTCGGGTCAAAACAGTTACTTTGTCTAAATTCGGAGCACCGATTCGGGTCAAAACAGTTACTTTGCTCAAATGTAGAGGTCCGATTCGGGTCAAAACAGTTACTTTGGCAAATTCGGAGCACCGATTCACATCAAAGCAGTTACTTTGATAATTGTGGAGCAGCATATTCATGAATAATTGGTTACTTTTCCTTTTTCGCGACTATTTAAGATGAAAAATCATACCTATATATAGCATCACAAAAAAGAATCCCGATTATTAACGATTCAATAATTAATCATTAACAATCCTCGCCCTAAAAATCGTAATAATGATTGGTGAGGGAAGTTTTGATGCCGAAAGTGAAAATAGTGGTATTGGAAGTGATATTATTTACGAGACTTCGGAAGCTAACTCCTAATTCAATATTCAGATTATATGCAGGGTTGATAAGATAGGAAACCCGAAAATCTTTATAAGTCAGGGTGTTGAATAATCCTTGGGTTGTGTAATTATAATAAGTATGAGTTTGTGATGGAGGGATGTAGGATTCGAAAATATTCTGCCCGAAATCAGTGCCGCCCGAATCGGTTCCGAAAGCTGCGTAATTGAATTTGAATTCGAAGAAAAATCTTCCTGTTCTATAACTCAGGAAAGAAATGGATTCATAGAAATTTGCTCCCAATGGGTCGGCAAGAGATTGGTTATAATGACTGTAACTTTGTAACGCTGTTTCGTGAGAATAGGTATAAGGACGTACCCAATTCCACTCGGTTTGGAAACGTAATTTCGATACGCCAAACACATCATTATATTTTATTCCTGCCTGAATTCCTTGCTTGTTTCCAAACCATCCATGACTATAATTTCGGACTTCCTTGATTTCGAATTCATCAATAATTAACTGGCTATAGAACTTAATATTATCTGTAAATTTAAAATTAAAAGCCGCTCCGATAAGGGCATTATTGGGCGAACCGATTGAGAATTCTACCGGGCGATAAAAAATTATCGGGTTCAGATAATCAATCCTGAAACTATTGTTATTAATGGTATCGGAGAAAATTATGGACTCGAAAGCCCCGATATTTATTCTTTTCGAAACATTATAACTTAGGTAATGGATGGTGGCATATTTACGAGTGAAATATTGTCCGCTTCCTTCCGATGGTTGAGAAGTTGGATAGGAAATCCTTCCGATATCTTCCAACGAACAATACAAATTGGTGTATTGAAACTTCCAAAGATTGGTGGTGATTTTAAGATAAGGATAATTAAAAGCATTGTCGGAAAGGAAAAGAGAACGATACCCTTCGCCAATAAAATTTTTATCAGTGCCCAATTGGAAGTTGAAATATTTTGATGGAGAATAAGAAATATATCCCGATGCAATGGCATAATCAAAGCCCCCTTTATTCAATTGCTTTACACGCCCCTGCCCGGGAACAATTGTATTTGCAGTATTATTAACATACTGAGTCAGATAGGCAGGAAAAACTGCTTGAGTTTCATAATAATCTGCATGAAAAGAAAAATTCTTTTCGATATTTCCCTCGAAAATTATTCCTTTAGAGTTTACATGAGTGCTTTTATTTGCTGCATCATCTATACCTCCCTCAAAATCAAAAACCGGATCGAGATGAATTTGATAATCGGCAGAGTCAATGGAAATAAAATGTTCGTATAACAGTTTCCTTTTGCCCCATGAATCTCCATCAACTCTTTTTTGAGGAGCATAACAGATATCCAAGGTGTCGGTGTTGATTGCTTTGTTGATATCACTCATATTATATGGCTTGAACGAAGTATGGAAATTAACATCCAACTTGTTCAGACAGGCATCATATTCCTGGTAAATATCTCTGTTGAGAGGTAAATTAAGTTGTTGAGAAAAAGAATTAGAAGTTAAAATAGAAAAGCAAAAAATACTGAAAACAAAAATCTTTTGTGTGAGTTTTATCATCTGAAAGGATTTATAAATGAGTTTCAAACAACAGAGCTTTTAGAGTTTTTTGCTCTATAGTTAATTATCAATGAAGGAATTTGACTTAATATCATTGCTAATCCAAAAAAGATAAGGAGTATTTGCCCGGAGTGAAGTTTTCTAAGTAATAAAGCCAGGATTACGAAAAAAATGTTCACGGTATAAAGAACAAAGCTTGCTTTTTTATGGTTTAGTCCAAGCTCTAATAATTTATGATGAATATGATTTCTATCAGGAAGGAAAGGAGATTTCCGACGAAAAGCACGCAACATAAATACACGCAAAGTATCGAAGAGCGGAATGATTAAAAATCCAACAGCAATAGCCGGAGCCGATGTGGATAGATCGAAATTAACTTTTGAAATATGTAAATGAGTTTGAATGAAATCAGAGAATTGAACTGAAGTAAGGGGGCTATTAATATTAGTTTCGATAAAAGTAATGGCAAGGATTGATAAAATAAGTCCGACAACCAACGAGCCTGTATCACCCATAAAAATCTTTGCCGGAGAGAGATTGAACCACAAAAATGCAAGCAATGCGCCGCTTAATGCAAAAGATAATCCTGCCAGAACAGCATTATTTAGCATGAATAAAATTATTCCAAAAGCGGTAGATGCAATAATTCCTATTCCCGCTGCTAAGCCATCAATTCCATCAATTAAATTATAAGCATTTATAATCACCAGAATTGTAAACATGGTAAGGATGCAACTCACATTATAAGGGATTTCATAGATGCCTAAAATTCCTACCATGTTGGTGAGTCTGAAATCGGCAAAGAAAACGAGGATACCTGCTGCAACTAATTGTCCGATGAATTTTTTTACAGGAGAAAGTTCGACAATATCATCCTTCAATCCTATGAAGAACATAATTATCAATGATGAAATAATATATTGCCTGTTTGCATAAAAAGAACTTGCTGACCAGAAGGTAAATGAAAAAATTACCCCTGCAAACAAGGCAACTCCACCTAAAGTGGGCACCATTGAGTCAGGAGATTTACGTTCATCGGGTTCATCATAAAGATGCTTCATCAACGCCACTTTTATGATGGATGGTATAGCTACGAACGTAACTGTGAAAGAAGTCAGAAGAGTTAGTATTACTTTAATCATTTCAATTCAAGTCGAGCAAAAGTAGAAATTTTTTATTGGAATGAGAAATTAACCTGAAAATTAGATTAAAAACTATCATAATTTAATGACTTTGGCTTTATTCCAATCAATGTTTTTATCGGTAGTTCTGATGTCTTCAAATTTAAAATCGGATAATAATCTTTCCAGTTTAGATAATGCAGAATTTAATCCATAATAGGATTTAAACTTGCGGGTAACGGGCAATTCCTTAATCATAGGTTGCTGAGCATCAAAGTCTCTTGGATGAAAATAGGTCATCACGTAAGGAGATTTTTTTGTTAATCTTTTGATAATCGGATAAGGTAAAAGCCTGAAATATCCTCCACCGGAAAAAATAACCGGATAGGACATGAAATTGTAAATATTTATCGGGAACTCCTTAATTTGCTCCCCATTTATATCAATCAAACAAGGTGATGCCTCACCAAAGCTCTCAAAACCACCATGCCCTCTTTTTGCAGGAAACACCGAACTATCTATTTTTATTCCATGTTTAATCAGGATTTCAAATGCCCATTTATTACTCTCCATAATCGAAAATCCGGGGGCGCGATAGGTAGTGACTTTTTTCCCAATCGTATCTTCAATAGTTTTAATAGATTCTTCCAAATCTTTTTCAAATGCTTCTGGAGTTTGTTCATAAACGAGTTGATGCATGGTTGAATGGGATGCAATCTCAAATCCCAACCCATCAATTTTCTGAATAACTTCAGGATACTTTTTTACTATCCATCCCAAACAAAAAAACGTTGCCGATTGATTTTTCTGAACCAATAAATCCAAAATCCGATCCATATTCTTATGAATCCTTACCTCAAACTTTGCCCAATGCGCCTCCGTTTTGGTAGATTCATTATCGAGGATATGGAACCACTCCTCTATGTCAAATGTCAGAATTCTAATCATCCGGCGGCAAAATTAGGATATTTCCATCAGCAACATAATAACCTGCGACATTCATAATTAAATAAAAAAGAAGTAATTTTACACCCACAACAAATAAACATCAGATGGAAAATGAAGTATTAGAAAAGAATTTTCAGGATAAAATAGATCGTGGAATAGTTATCGAACCCAAAGACTGGATGCCTGAACGCTATCGGAAACAATTGATAAGAATGATGTCGCAGCATGCGCATTCCGAAGTCGTCGGTATGCTTCCCGAAGGCAATTGGATAACACGCGCTCCAAGTTTGAGAAGGAAATTAATCCTCCTCGCCAAGGTTCAGGATGAAGCCGGACACGGACTATATATATATAGTGGTACCGAAACTCTGGGCATTGATAGAAAAGAAATGATTGATGATTTACTCTCGGGCAAGGCAAAATATTCGAGCATTTTCAATTATCCAACACTCACTTGGGCTGATATGGGTTCCATCGGATGGCTAGTGGACGGTGCGGCAATTGTCAATCAAACTATGCTCGCCAAATGCTCCTATGGTCCTTATTCAAGAGCAATGGTGCGCATCTGCAAAGAAGAAAATTTCCATAATAAACAAGGTTATGAAATCCTGGCTACGCTAATGAAAGGTACTCCCGAACAGCGCGCCATGGCACAAGAATCTGTCAATCGCTTTTGGTGGCCCTCATTGATGATGTTCGGTCCTTCTGATAAAGATTCTCCAAACAGTGGCGAATTGATTCGTTGGAAAGTAAAGAAGCAATCCAATGATGAACTTCGTCAGCGATTCATTGACAGAACTGTCGAGCAAGCCCATGCAATCGGCTTAACCCTCCCCGATCCCGAATTAAAATTAAATCCTGAAACAGGGCATTATAATCACGGCGAAATAAATTGGGAAGAGTTTTATAATGTGATAAAAGGCAACGGACCCTGCAATAAACAACGCCTCAAAGCACGCCGCGACGCCGATGAAAACGGTCGTTGGGTGCGCGAAGCCGCCGAGGCTTATGCGGCAAAGCATAATTAAACAGGTTATTATTATTTTTATCATCATTTTATTGCATTCCCTCCAAAAAGGGAAATATCATAAAATGAAAATATTTAAGACCTTGCACTATTGAAACATTCCAAAGTTTCCCCTCAATCCCTCCCCTTCCAAAAAAGCTGCCTATAATATAGGTATAAGCCCAAAATCTGTCAATCATCCCCAAAAAAAATCTATATTTCTATTAAAAGCATTGGTTATGAGCATAAACAGAATTTTATTGGGGGTTTGCAAACATCTTTGTGACTCTTACAAACATCTTTGTGACCCTTACAAACATCTTTGCGACCCTTACAAACATCTTTGTGACCCTCACAAACATCTTTGTGACCCTCGCAAACATCTTTGTGACCCTCGCAAACATCTTTCTAACTCCCAAAAAGATGTTTCTGAACGCCAAAAAGTATTTTATCTAACCCAAAAAATATTTTATTTCATCGGCAAATTGTCTTTTTAGACCTAAAAAGACCTTTGTTTTTCAAAATATCAATAATAAGTGATGGATACTTGATAGGTTTGAAAAATACTTGTTTGTAAAGTACGGGAGCTTTCAGATAGTGCGAGGTTTTAAATTTTTCATTTTATGATATTTCCCTTTTTGGAGGGAATGCAATAAAATGATGATGATGAAAAAGAGTTTAAGGTTTAAAGTCTAAAGTTTAAAGTTCCCAAACGTCCTCCAATAAATTAAACTTTAAACCTTAAACTTTAAACTGTTTCCTATCTTTGCCGCATGAAAGTCTCTGGTTTTAGTTTTATAAGGAATGCTTTGAAGTATGATTATCCGATTGTGGAGGCGATAAGTTCCATCCTGCCGATTTGTGATGAATTTGTTTTGGCGCTCGGCAATTCGGATGATGAAACCGAGGCATTGATTTCTTCGATTGGGTCGGATAAAATAAAAATCGTTAAAACTGTTTGGGATGAATCGCTAAAAGAGGGTGGAAAAGTTTTGGCGGATGAAACCAATAAAGCATTTCGGCAAATTGCTCCCGATTCGGATTGGGCATTTTATATTCAGGGCGATGAGGTGGTTCATGAGAAATATTTGGGTGAGATAAAAAATAAAATGCTTGAATATAAAGATGATAAACGCATCGAAGGATTGCTGTTTGATTATCTTCATTTTTATGGGTCGTATGATTATGTTGGCGATTCAAGACGCTGGTATAGAAAGGAAGTGCGGGTGATCAGGAATAATAAATCAATAAGTTCTTATAAAGATGCCCAAGGCTTCCGGATTGATGGTCGAAAGCTAAATGTGATGCCAATAGATGCCTGTATTTATCATTATGGATGGGTTAAACCTCCCGAATTGCAGCAGGCAAAACAACAGTATTTTCATTCTCTCTGGCATGATGAAAAAGTTGTTGGAAAGATGGTGGGCAATGATTCAGTTTTCAATTATTCAAAGATTGATTCCTTGGCATTATTCAAAGGAACCCATCCATCAGTAATGCAAAAAAGAATTGCAGATAAGAATTGGAAGTTTGATTTTGACCCGATTAAAAAGAAACTTTCTATGAGATATAAATTCCTCAACCTCATTGAAAAATCTACCGGCTGGAAACCTGGGGAGTATCGGAATTATAGGGTTATTGACTAATCAATTACCTCAAATAATAAATCAGCTAAGATGCAGTGGCAATCTTTTCCACTGCCTTAACAAAATAATCAAGATCAGCGATTTTGGTATAAACATGCGGAGTAACGCGCACTCCCTTGAATTCATCGTGAGTAATTGGAGTGGTATAAATCTTATATTTCGAGAATAATTCCTCCTGGATTTTGGTATGCTCTTTTCCTTCGATATAAAAATTACATAATGCACAACTCATATCCGCTTTCAAAGAAGTATTGAACTTCACTTTCGGGAACTTACTTATTCTCTCAGCCCAATAATGTGTCAGATAACGAAGACGTTCTTCCTTTCTCTTTGAACCAATTCCATTATGGAAATCTATAGAATTACCAATTGCAAGCTCTATCGGGAAAGAGCGCGTACCAAGGTGTTCAAACTTGCGAATATCTGTTGTTGAGAAATCTTTTGGAGCACCAAACAAGGGATATAAACCTTCTATCTTTTCCTTCTTAATCCACATTAATCCACTTCCAAATGGGGCGCATAACCATTTATGCAAACTCGTTCCGAAATAATCGCAATGCAAATCTGAAATCTTATAATCCAAATGAGCAAATGAATGGGCACCATCGCAAATAACATCAATACCATGTTGATGCGCCATGTCAGCAATTTCCCGAACAGGCATAATCTGCCCTGTCATGAATATTACATGGCTCACATGGATTATTTTTGTTTTTGGAGTGATTGCCTTTTTATAAGCTTCAACTATCTCTCCCATATCCTTTGGCGGAACCGGAAAAGAGATGGTTACTAATTTAATTCCATCACGTTTCTCCCTTTGATGATAGGCATTCATCATGTTTGGATAATCCTGGTTGGTGGTCAGAACTTCATCGCCGGCTTTTAAATCTAAGCCATAAATAATTGTTTCCAAACCTTCCGTAGTGTTTCTGTTCATTGCAATTTCTTCTGCCGAAACCCCTGCAAGATCAGCAAGTTTATTCCGAACATTCTCGCGTCCTTGTCCCATAACATTCCACATATAATATGCAGGACCTTCATTGCAAATCCTCACATATCTATCCAATGCATTTTGAGTAACAACTGGCTGAGGACTAACGCCGCCATTGTTCAGATTGATGATTTCCGATGAAACGGAATATGCCTGCTGGATAGTGAACCAATAATCCTCATCCATAGCCGCCTGAGACGGAGAGAGGTGAGAAATCTTTCTGGAAGCTGCCTGAACATCCTCAACAGAAATCATATCTAATAATGATAAAGTCGCAACTGCACCAGTGATTGCACCTGCTTGTCTGATAAATTTTCGTCTTGTATTTTCCATGTTATTTATTTTGCGGTAAAAGTAGGAAATTAATTGTCATGTATCAAACAATGAATGAATTATAATTGAAAAGATGGAATATTTAAATAAATTTTCAGCAATATATTGCAGAATAAGTAATTTAAAGTATTTTTGCACCCCAATTATTAAAAACATTCCTCCTTAGCTCAGTTGGTTAGAGCATTTGACTGTTAATCAAAGGGTCCCTGGTTCGAGTCCAGGAGGGGGAGCGAAAAAATCCTCAACTCTATAGTTGAGGATTTTTTGTTTTATCTTCGCACACTTAATTTAAAAATACTTCTATGAGTTTATTAGTTGTCGGGACGGTTGCCTTTGATGCCATCGAAACCCCTTTCGGGAAAACGGATAAAATTGTTGGCGGAGCTGCTACTTATGCATGTCTTGCGGCATCTTATTTTACAAAAAAGATTAATCTTGTATCTGTTATAGGGGATGATTTTCCAAAAGAAACCATTGATTTATTCCATAAGAAAAACATCAATACTGAAGGGCTTCAGATTAAAAAGGGTGAGAAAACTTTCTTTTGGTCAGGGAAATATCATAATGATATGAATACTCGTGACACGCTTGCAACTGAACTTAATGTGTTGAGTTCATTTGACCCGATTATTCCTGATTCGGCGCAGGATTGTGAGTTTTTGATGTTGGGCAATCTGATGCCTCAGGTTCAGAAATCGGTTATTGAAAGATTATGGACGCGACCGAAACTTATAGTTTTGGATACGATGAATTTCTGGATGGATATTGCATGGAAGGAGCTTCATGAAACCTTAAAAATGATTGATGTTCTTACCATAAATGATGCTGAAGCAAGGCAGTTATCGGGTGAATATTCTTTGGTGAAGGCGGCTCAAAAGATTTTACAATTAGGTCCTAAATATTTAATAATAAAGAAGGGTGAACATGGTGCTTTATTATTTAATGAGGACCAGGTTTTCTTTGCACCAGCACTTCCATTGGAAGATGTTTTTGATCCGACTGGTGCGGGTGATACTTTCGCAGGGGGCTTTATTGGACATCTTGCAGCAACAAAAGACATTTCATTCGATAACCTGAAAAGAGCTATCATCTTTGGCTCAGCGATGGCTTCTTTTTGTGTGGAGAAATTCGGAACCGAACGGTTAGTTGATTTAACTCAAGAGGAAGTTAATGAGCGCGTTCAGGAGTTTATTGATTTGGTGCAGTTCGATATTTCTTTGGTTTAAGATAATTAATCTCTTACCTTTTCCTGCCTTTGTGGAAAGGTTTCTTTCCAAAATTTCTTTCTTGTTTTTCAGGATTATATGCTGGTGCTTCTCCAAATTGTGCAGGTATAGCGGCTTTTGGAATCGGATGCCCCAATAGTTTTTCAATCGTGAATAATTTTTTCTGTTCTTTTTCGCTTACTAAAGTATAGGCAACTCCATTAGTTTCGGCGCGGGCTGTGCGTCCTATGCGGTGAACATAATCTTCGCCATCATGCGGAACATCGTAATTAATAACCAAATCTATATCTTCAATATCAATTCCTCGGGAAAGAATATCTGTTGCTACTAATATTTTGAGTTCTTTGTTTTTGAATGCTCTTAAAACTTTTTCTCTTTCATTTTGTTCTAAATCGGAATGTATCTCTTCTATTGATAAACCTGCACGTTTGAGGTCTTTGCTTAGTTGCTTTACATTATCTTTTGTGGAACAAAAAACAAGGACGCTTTTAAAATCTTTGCTCTTTAATATATGTTTTACTAATGGAATTTTTTGTGCTTCATAGACAACAAATGCTTCTTGCTTTATTCTTTCGGGTGGTTTTGAAATTGCTATATTAATCTCTACCGGATTATGTAAAATCTTTCTTGCTAAATCACGGATAGAATTGGGCATGGTGGCTGAGAACAAAAGGTTTTGTCTTTTCTTTGGGAGGTAGGAAATGATTTTCATGATGTCGTCGTTGAAGCCCATATCCAGCATTCTATCGGCTTCATCGAGGATTAAATATTTCAAGCCATCCAACTTTACATAACCCATATTCAAATGGGTAATCATTCTTCCTGGAGTGCAAATAACTAAATCAGCACCATGAGATAAGGCTTGCTTTTCGGTGTTGAATGAAGTTCCATCTCCACCGCCATAAACAGCTATCGAACTGATATTCGTAAAATAAGATAAGCCCTCCATATTCTGAGAAATCTGAACCGCTAACTCACGGGTCGGAACAATTACAAGTGCATTAATATGATGCTCTCCATGCTCCATAGTGAGCAATTTATTCACTATAGGCAATAGAAATGCTGCTGTCTTTCCTGTCCCTGTTTGGGCGGATGCAATGATATCTTTTCCCTCTAAAATGAGGGGGATAACTTTTTCCTGAATGGGTGTTGCAGTGGTGTAACCTGTTGCTTCAATCCCTTCCAGTAAGCGGGAATCGAAACCAAATTCTTTAAAATTCAATTTATAAAACTAATTTAACATATCGCTCTTTGATAACTCCAATATGATGAACTTCGTGCCCGAGAATAGAATATCCTAAAGCGCGGGGAGTCATCGTAAGTTCATTTGCAACGCCTTTTTCATCAAGCATCTTTTCATCAAAAGTTTTGAATAAATGTATCGTCGTATTTCGAACAATATCATATTCACGCATCAAGTCCATGATATCGCGACTTCCTGCATTGGATGTTTGTGCATATAAATTTTCATCGAAACCAGGAAGCGGCGTTTTATCCTTACGGGCAAAGCGAAGTGCGCGATACATAAAAACTATTTCGCAATCCATCAGGTGACCCATGATTTCCTTGATGGTCCATTTATCTTTTTCATATCTGTAATTCAAAACATCTTCGGGCAATGAGAGAATATATTGTTGTGTTTCGATATGCGTATCGTGCATTCCTTTCATAAGGTCAACACAATTTGCTTCGGCAATATATTTATCATAGTAGCCGAATTTTTCTTTTGTTGGTGGTACGATTATCATATTATTATTTTTAGTGGTGCAAAGATAGGAAAAAATGTAAGAGGTAAGATGTTCTCGTTTAAACAGGAGGCTGATATAGAGGATTTTTATCTATAAAAAACTCACTGAACGAGAGTAAACAGGAAGTTTTTGATCGAGTTAACAAATGGGATTAATAATCAGAATTTTAAACCTTAAACCTACCTCTGCAATTTCCCATCTTACATTTTCCATTTCTTTCCGTATCTTTGCCCCATGAAACAGTATTTAGATTTATTAAATCACGTCATCTCCGACGGCACCAAAAAAGCCGACAGAACAGGCACCGGAACCTATTCTGTCTTCGGTTATCAGATGCGGTTTAATCTCGAAGACGGCTTCCCGTTATTGACCACAAAAAAACTCCATACCAAGTCCATCATACACGAATTGCTGTGGATTTTGAAGGGCGATACCAACATAAAATACCTGAAAGAAAATGGCGTAAGTATTTGGGATGAATGGGCGGATAAAGACGGCAACCTCGGACCGGTTTACGGGCATCAATGGCGTTCCTGGGATGCAGGCGACGGAAAACATATAGACCAGATTTCGCAACTCATCGAGCAGATAAGGAAAAATCCCGATTCGCGGCGCCTCATTGTAAGTGCCTGGAATGTGGCTGATGTGCCCCGAATGGCTTTGCCACCGTGTCATTTGCTGTTTCAGTTTTATGTGGCTGATGGGCGATTATCGTGTCAGTTATATCAGCGCAGTGCCGATATTTTCCTTGGCGTTCCGTTCAATATTGCGTCTTATTCTTTGTTCACCATGATGATTGCGCAGGTTTGCGGTCTCCGTTGCGGCGAGTTTGTTCATACCTTCGGCGATGCCCATATTTATACCAATCACATGGAGCAGGTGATGCTTCAAATGTCGCGAACACCAAGGCATTTGCCCACCATGAAGATAAATCCTGAAGTGAAAAATATCTTTGATTTCAAGTACGAGGATTTCACTATTGAGAACTATGATCCCCATCCGGCTATCAAGGCACCGGTGGCGGTTTAGGGGGGAACTTATCAATAATAATATGAAAAATATATTTAAACTTTGTACTGTATTAATTCTTCTGATAAATTGCAGTAGCTCTCAGACATCTGAAACAAAACACATATTTTCAGGAAATATTAAAGCCGATTTAATTTATCTTTTACCAGAAGGAAAAAAGACTGTTGATATCCTTGACAGTGTTAAATTAAGTCCTCGACAAACTGAGTTAACATTAAAGTTTCAAAAGGGAATTCAAGAGAATCAGTCGTGGTTTTTGGAATATATGAAAAAAAATCAGAATGGACAATCTATGCCATATCATCCTAATTTTGGTGTAACAGAATCTGAATGGAAAGAATTACAAGATCATATACATGATATTGAAATGGTTTCGTCTGGAAAGGAAGAGGTAAATGTTATGAGAAAAGATGACATTATCAGCTTTAAGTCAAGTGGTAAACTTGCATTTATGAACATAATTAAAATTGATTTGAAAAAAAATATTGTTTCGTTAGAAAATTATAAGCTTCCTTTTATTGATACATTAAACATAACTGAAGAAACAGGTGCATTTAAAAGTAAATGGAAAGGTTATGAATGGGGTTTTGAAGAACCAAAGGATTTTAATTTAGATGCTTTAAAGGACTTATCAAGTTTTACAGCAAAGGATTATAAACTTATTATTGGACGCATTGAAAAAAGTGATAGAACTTTTTTGAAATTAAAAGGTCAAGAATATGAGAATGGAAAAGCAATTGTTAACTTTGAAATTCCAATATTGTTTTAATAAAAACTTATCATCCCCATGACCATCTCCCTCATAGTAGCAAAGTCAAACAACAATGTCATCGGCAAAAACAACCAATTGATATGGCACCTTCCCGCCGATTTGAAGCATTTCAAAACAATTACGATGGGTCATACCGTTGTGATGGGCAGAAAGACTTATGAATCCATGATGAAACCTTTGCCCGGCAGAACAAATGTGGTTATTACAAGGCAGGATAATTATCATCCCGAAGGAATCACTATTGAGCCCTCTTTGGAGGATGCTTTGAAGGATTTAAAAGTAGAAGAAGTGTTTATTATCGGAGGAGGAGAAATCTTCAAACAAGCTATGGCTGTAGCGAATAAGCTCTACATCACCGAAATCCATGCCGACTTTGAAGGCGATACTTTCTTCCCCGAAATCAACCAAAATGTATGGGTAAAAACAGAAGAAGAAAAGCACCTCAAGGACGAGAAAAATCCTTACGATTATACCTATATTACTTATCAGCGAAAATAAGCCCCTTTCTTTCAAATAATCAACGTTTTTTCATTTTTAAACATCTTTTAATCAACGATAGCTTCCGTTGAATCAACGATTGTTATAATTGATTCAATGATCGCCTCGGCAGGTTCAATGATCGCTATAATTGATTCAACGATCGCCTTCGTTGGTTCAATGATCGTTATCATTGATTCAATGATCGCCTCGGCAGGTTCAACGATCGCTATAATTGATTCAATGATCGCCTTCGTTGGTTCAATGATTGCTATAATTGATTCAACGATCGCCTCGGCAGGTTCAATGATCGCTATATCTGATTCAATGATAGCGATCGTGGGTACAAGCATCGCTCCGCCGAGCATTTTCCCGTTGAGAATTTGAATTTTTGTCAATAATTATTAACCCAAAAGTAAGGCTAATGTTTAAGATTTTAAAGGTTAATGTAATACCTCCTTCTTATGTTTGCATTCCTTTTGGTATATTTGCAGCCCTTAAATTAAATAAACATGCTGAAAGATTATGATGTTATCGTTGTTGGTGCCGGTCATGCAGGCTGTGAAGCCGCTGCAGCCGCTGCCAATTTGGGTTCATCAGTTCTTTTAATCACCTCCAACATGCAGACTATTGCCCAGATGTCCTGCAACCCTGCAATGGGTGGAATAGCCAAAGGTCAAATAGTTCGCGAGATAGATGCTTTGGGAGGATATTCAGGGATTGTTACCGATAAAACGATGATTCAATTCCGCATGTTGAATCGCTCGAAAGGACCTGCCATGTGGAGTCCCCGCGCTCAAAGCGATAGAATGCTTTTTGCACAGGAATGGAGATTGATGCTGGAACAAACTCCAAATGTTGACTTCTGGCAAGATACAGTAGCTTCAATTCTTTTGGAAGGAAAAAAAGCGGTTGGAGTAAAAACAATGATGGGTATCGAGATAAAAGGAAAATCCGTAGTTCTCACCAATGGCACCTTTCTTAATGGAATTATTCACATTGGCGAAAAACAATTTGGAGGAGGACGAACAGGCGAAAGAGCGGTAACAGGAATTACTGAACAATTAATAACTCTCGGCTTCGAAAGTGGTAGAATGAAAACAGGTACTCCACCACGTGTTGATGGTCGTTCCTTGGATTATTCTTTGATGGAAGAACAGTTTGGCGATGAGAATCCTGCAAAATTTTCCTATACCGATACCCCAAAGCTCCTCAAACAAAGAAGTTGTTTTATTACTCATACTAACGCCAAGGTTCATGATGCATTGAAAGAAGGGTTTGATAAAAGCCCCATGTTTAATGGAAGAATTCAAGGCATCGGACCAAGATATTGCCCATCAATTGAAGATAAGATTAATCGTTTTGCAGATAAAGAAAGACATCAAATCTTCGTTGAACCGGAAGGATGGAATACAGTTGAGGTTTATGTTAATGGATTTTCAACGTCATTGCCTGAGGAGGTTCAATATATAGCTTTGAAAGAAGTTAGAGGCTTTGAGAATGTAAAGATGTTCCGCCCAGGTTATGCAATAGAATATGATTACTTTCCACCAATTCAATTGGATTTAACATTAGAAACCAAGCTAATTGATAACCTTTATTTTGCCGGTCAGATAAACGGAACTACAGGTTATGAAGAAGCAGCATGCCAAGGATTAATGGCTGGAATAAATGCTCATTTAAAGATTAATGAAAAAGAATCCTTTATATTAAGAAGATCAGAAGCATATATAGGAGTTCTTATTGATGATTTAGTTACAAAAGGAACTGATGAACCCTATAGAATGTTTACTTCAAGAGCTGAATATAGGATATTATTAAGGCAAGATAATGCTGATATTAGATTAACTGAAAGAAGTTATAATCTTGGGTTGGCAGATGAGAAACGACATATTGAAGTTCAGAAAAAGATTAAGAACGTTGAAAAGGTTATAGATTTCTTCAAGAAAAATAGTGTTAATCCTTATGATAGCAATGATTTATTAACTAATCTTGGTACAGATACCATCATTCAAAAGACAAAATTATTTAATCTCTTATCAAGACCTCAAGTATCCTTTTCTGATTTATCAGGAAGCTTCATGGAAATTAAATCCTTTTTAGATGGTCTTGAATCTGATAATATTGAAGAAGTCATTGAGCAAGCCGAAATATTAATGAAATATGAAGGTTATATTGAAAAAGAGGGAGAAATGGTTCGAAAGGTGGCAAAATTAGAGAATATAATATTGCATGAAGATTTTAATTATTCTCAATTAACCTCCCTTTCAACAGAAGCCAGACAGAAATTATCTTCTATTAAACCTCAAACTTTAGGGCAAGCTGCCAGGGTTAGCGGAGTTTCCCCATCAGATATTAGTGTATTAATGATTTATTTAGGACGTTAACAATCTGTTTCACGTGAAACGAATTTTTTATCTATAATTTTATAAATCCTTGTTTCACGTGAAACATAAATAAAATCCAATGGAAAATATTTCAACCTGTTTTGTTTGTGGAGGAACTGAATTTAGTCCCTTTATAACTTGTAAAGATTATACAGTAAGTAAATCCGAATTCAAAATTGTATCCTGTAACAACTGTGGATTCAAATTCACCAATCCTCGACCAGATACGAATGAAATTGGAAAATATTATGAATCTGATGATTACATATCACATTCCGATTCAGGGAAAGGAATTGTAAATTCATTATATAAAGTAGTAAGAAACTATACGATTAATAAGAAAGTTAAGTTAATGGATAGTCTTTCCAAAGATAAAACCATATTAGATATTGGATGCGGAACGGGTGCCTTTCTAAATGCCTGTAACCAAACAGGATGGAAAACAAATGGGATAGAGCCAAGCGAGAACGCCAGAAAATTTGCTCAGCAAAACTATAATTTAGAAATAAACCCTGAAAATGAAATTTCAAATCTTAGTAATAATTCATTTTCAATTATAACAATGTGGCATGTATTAGAACATGTTCATTCATTAAATGAAAGGATTAAAGATTTAAATAGGTTATTAAATGATGATGGAACAATAATAATTGCTGTTCCAAATTGTAATTCTTATGATGCTGGTTACTATAAAGAATTCTGGGCAGCGTACGATCTTCCAAGGCATTTATATCACTTCACTCCTGATTCAATTGAAAAACTTCTTAAAAAACACAATCTTAAGATCGTTAAAAAGCTTCCAATGGTTTTCGATTCTTATTATGTAAGTCTTTTAAGTGAAAAATATAAATCTGGAAAAACAAATTTGATAAAAGCCATTTTAACTGGTTTTAGGTCAAATTTGAAAGCAAGAAGGGATATTAACACATTTTCAAGCATTATTTACATCATTAAGAAGGAAAAAACCTAATCCTTTGCGATATTTCGCACGTTTATACCTCCAAAGATACTTTGCCCCTAAAAATTTGAGATCGTGCGTTTAAACGCTTCTAATGAAGCCCGCTTTTTCAGTAAAACTGCTCAATTATTGAAATTAGTTCATTTGCGGTCTTAAAACCATTCATTCTCCAAAACACATTTCCATTTTTAAAAATGATTAAAGTTGGGACACTTTGAATATGATAGGTTGTTTTTAGAATCAAATTGCTCTCAATATTGATTTTAAGAATATTCCCTTTGCCATTAATTTTTGTTTCAACTTCATCTAGTATCGGAACCAACCATTTACATGGATCACACCAATCAGCATAAAAGTCAACAAGGATAGGTTTATCCGAGTTGATTAACGTTTGAAAATCGTTCAAAGAAAAGATAGAATAATTTAAGAAACTAAATTGGAAGGTGCTCCTGTTTCTATTGGAATATCGGTTAGTTTCATCTTTGCCCAACCACCATGAACATTGATAACATTATCGAAACCATTGGCTTTTAGAATTGATGAGGCAATCATTGACCGATAACCTCCAGCACAATGAACATAATAAGGTTCTGATATATCTAATAAATTCAAATTTGTATTAAGATCTGAAAGAGAGATGTTTATGGCACCTTTTACATGTCCATTCTCGACTTCAGTGATTCTTCTTACATCTAAAACATTTTTATCACCCGATTTTATTTGCTTTGCGAATTCATCCGGACTTATGGAATTAATTGATTCCGTAGGGTTTCCAACATTTTTCCAAGAATCAATCCCTCCATCTAAATAGCCCAAAACATTTTCATAACCAACTCGTGCTAATCGTCTGATAGATTCCTCCTCGTTACCAATATCAGTAACAAGAATAAGAGGTGTATTTATATCAATAATTGTCCCAACCCAAATGGCAAATGTTCCATCTAAACCAATGTTTATTGAACCTTTAATAAATCCCTTTTCAAAGTTATCCTGATGCCTTGTATCAAGCAATAAAGCCCCATTGTTATGGGCTGTTTTAAATTCTGAAATTGATAGTGCTTTAACGTTATTAAACATCACATTATCAATACTTTGATAGCCATTTTTATTAATCTTAGCGTCATCAAAAAAGTAGTTTGGCGGAGGTGTTAACCCTTGTGTCAAAATATTAACAAATTCTTCCTTTGTCATATTTTGCAAGGCATAATTATTTGTCTTTTGCTCACCTATTGTTGACCAAGTTTCCTTACCAATATTCTTTCCACAAGAAGACCCTGGTCCATGCGCTGGATAAAGGATTACATCATCCCCCAATTTCTTAATTTTATTATTCAATGAATCATACATCATCCCAGCCAATGCCTCTTTTGTCATCACTCCATCCAATAAATCTGGTCTTCCAACATCTCCAACAAACAAAGTATCCCCTGAAAACAAAGCATATTCCTTACCATTTTCATCTATTAACAAAAAACAAGTAGATTCTAAAGTATGTCCTGGGGTATGAATTGCTTTTATCGAAACATTTCCGAGTTTGAAAACCTCGCCATCCTTGGCATTATAGACCTCATAAGATGTTGTTGCCTCAGGACCATAAATGATTTTCGCACAAGTCTTTGCTGCTAAATCTATATGTCCGGAAACAAAATCCGCATGGAAATGAGTTTCGAAAACATATTTAAGTTTTGTGCCTTGTTCTTTCAACAATTCCAAGTATGGTGCGATTTCTCTTATTGGATCTATGATTGCCGCTTCCCCATTTGATTCGATGTAATAGGCGGCTTCGGCGAGGCAGTTGGTGTATAATTGTTTTACTATCATTTCTACTGGATTTAATTATATCGTTGCAAAATTACGGAATTTCAAATTAACTTGTGTAGTTTTACGCCTTAATATTATGCAAAATAACGGTATCAATCATTTTCTCCACACCAGCATCTACGGTAAATTAACCGTAGTGAAACTGGTATTTTTTATTTTACTTTCATTGTGTATAATCTTCAATTTCGCTCCTGGAATTGCGCTTGCAATAGGACTTGCTTTCGGTTTATTGGCGGGCAATCCATACAATAACATCACCAAGAAATATACTAAATATCTATTGCAGGTTTCGGTAGTGGGACTTGGGTTTTCGATGGATATAAATGAGGTTATGAAAGCAGGTGAAAGCGGTCTCCTCTATACCGCAGGAACAATCATCATTACATTGATTCTTGGAATATTAATCGGGAAGTTTTTATCGGTAAATAAGATTACTTCTTATTTAATTTCGACGGGGACGGCGATTTGTGGAGGTAGTGCAATAGCTGCAGTTAGCCCGGTAATCAAGGCAAATGACGATCAGATATCGGTTTCTATCGGGACGGTTTTTATTTTAAATGCTATTGCTTTGTTCATCTTTCCTCCTATCGGGCATTATTTAGGTTTGACGGCTAAGCAATTCGGGATTTGGTGCGCTATTGCCATACATGATACCAGTTCGGTGGTGGGTGCGGCAAAGCAATATGGCGATGAGGCATTGACTATTGCTACTACCGTGAAGCTGGCGAGGGCATTGTGGATTGTGCCTTTGGTTTTTGTTTCTTCTTTTGTTTTTAAAAGTGAGAAGAAGAAGATACATTTTCCGCTGTTTATTGTGTTTTTTATTTTGGCTTCTGTCATGAGGAGTTATATTCCTGAAGTGGAGAAGAATTCGAAGGAATTGCTTGTGATTGCTAAAGCAGGATTGTCTATCACCCTGTTTTTTATCGGGGCAGGGATAAGTTTGAGGTCTATTAAAGAAATCGGGTTTCGACCGCTGATACAGGGGGTTTTGCTTTGGGCTTTTATTATTGTTGCTTCGCTTTGGGTGGTGAAGAATATGATTTAGAATTTTCATCATCATTTTATTGCATTCCCTCCAA
>OCZT010001173.1_pt1 | contig 27167 bp, 23 predicted proteins | sample 1539031 | NCBI WGS metagenome assembly OCZT01 (sample SAMEA3539308, study PRJEB22396) | soil metagenome | biome: tundra; feature: field; material: soil | place: USA | collected 2010-05 | depth 0.15 m | reverse complement strand
TTGCCGATCTCGCCTTCGCGCCAGAGGCGGCGGGATTCCTTCGCGCCGGTTTGCACCAGGCTGTAATGTTCGCGCGGATAGCGCTCGATCAACTCGGCGAGCTTGTCGGTGGAGAACAGCGGCGACTTGTGAAGCCCGTGGGCGAGCCGGATCGGCTGCTGCCCCCAGAGCAATGAATGCGTATCGTCCCACGTGGTGAAAACTCTGTCCTTCGCCATCTCTCGCTCCTGCCGGCTCTGTCCCGAAATCTCGCGCGGCGGCCCAAGCCACCGATCACCCGCTGTCCCGATATGAGACGGCTGGCCGATCCTCACCCGATATCTGGCAAGAAGGGTGCCGGGGCGGGCGCGGCCGCTTACCGGAAGATAATGTCTGGGATGTATAGCTAACGCGGATGTTTTTGGAAGGCGCCGACGCTGCACGATGGCTTCAGAACCCGCATATCAGGCGCTGTTTCTCGGCGCGGGGCCGCAAATGCAATGCGGCGTCGGACAATATACCCGGCTATTGTGCGCGACGATCGAAAAGCTCGATCCCGGCAGCTGCACGACGTTAACCCTGACGCGGTCAGAAGGATCGCTCGCCGACATCTGGCGCGCGGTGGGATCGGCGCGGAACGTGGTCTGCAGCTTTCCCATCGTGGCCTGGAAGCGCGTCGTGTTTCGCCCGCTGCTGGCACTGGCGATGGCGCGGCTGCGGCGGCGGCGCATCGTCCTGATCCAGCATGAATGGGCCGGCCTGCACTGGCTGCGCCGCATCACCTGCATTCCTGCGCTGCTGCTCGCCGATACCGTCGTCATGTTCTCGCCGCTGGTGCGGCACGAACTCGCCGACGATCTCTTGGTCGGCTGGACCGCGCAAAAATGCGTGCTGGCGCCGTTGCCGCCGAACATCGAAGCTCCCGCAGGGATGGCCGACTCCAAATTGCGGCAGCGGCTTGCCGCCGCGCGGCAAGGCCATATTGGGGATTTCGCGGTGTTCGGCGACGACTACGACACCCCCGACGGCACCGCGATCCGCGACTACATTCACGTCACCGATCTGGCGACGGCGCATGTGCTGGCGCTGAAATTGCTGGTGCAGGGACATTCCGGCGGTGCTTTCAATCTCGGCACCGGCGCCGGCTTTTCGGTGCGCCAGATTCTGGCAGCCATCGCGGCCGAGACCGGCCGCGAAGTGCCTCATGCCGTCAAGCCGCGGCGACCAGGCGATCCGGCCTATCTGGTCGCAGACCCCACCGCGGCGCGCGAGACCCTGAAATTCCGCACCACACATTCGGATCTGGCGACCATCATCCGGACCGCATGGGCCTGGCACCAAAAGGCTCACCCGCTGAAGACGGGTGAGCCGTTGTCTCCGCGCAAGTTATAATGGCCTGATCTGCACCTTGCGGAACTTGAGCACGCCCGAGCCGTATTGCAGCGCGAACGGACCGCTCAGGTGTGTACTGTCCTGCACGTCGGCGGTCTTTTGACCGTTGAGCACGATGACGAGATGCGGGCCCTGCGCCGTGATCTCGTAGGTATTCCATTTGCCGCCCGCCTTCGGCATCGGATCGACCTTGGCGACGCCGACGATCGCGCCGGTGCCGTAGCTCGGGTCTGGCCGCTTGTCGAAGATATTGACCTCGTAGCAAATCTTGGAATCGATCTTCTTCGACTGGTCGCAGCGGATAAAGATGCCACTGTTGACATCGTCATCGGCCCAGAACTCGGCTTTGATCTGGAAGTCCTTATACGACGTCTTGGTGACGAGATAGGCGAGGTCCTTGCCGTCGAGCTTGTCGACGGTGAGCGCGCCGTCCTTCATCGCCCAATTGGCTTTGCCGACCTCATCCCAGTCGCCCATCTTGGTGCTGTCGAGCAGCGTGACCCATCCGCCTTCGTTCTGGCCGGAGGCCGAGTTGGAAAACTGAAAAGCGGCGGTTCCGATCAGCAGACCGATCGCGAGCGTCGATAAGTGCTTCATGAAGGCGTCCTCCCTGCTTGTTTTGATTGGACGAGACGTTAGCACCGCGACGCGCGCCGTAAACGCGTTTTTCATGCTGCAGTTGCGTTGTGCGTGGTGCCGCCTGCCACGCAGGCACGCGCACATCTTGCTACGCGGGGATGAGACCGGCTAGCATGAAAGCAATAAAAAAATGAGCAAGCGGCGGCATTTCGCGCACGGAATCAATGGAGGAAACCATGAAGGTCACAAACCGGCTTTGGCGTTACCTCGTGATGCCGATATCTCTCGCCGCGATGTTGAGCATAAGCTCCGCGGCCGAGTTGAACCCTGCGGCGGTGGTTTACAAATTGCCGGATCAGATTCCGTGGAGCGCGCCCGACGCCCGCGGCGTGCAGAACGCCGTTGTCGTCGGCGATCCCAGCAAGCCGGGATTTTATGTCGTCTTCACCAAATGGCTGAAGGGCAACCATTTCAGCCGGCCGCACTTCCATCCCAACGACCGTTATATCACCGTGCTTCAAGGCACCTGGTGGGTGGGTTCCGGGCCGAAATTCGATCCCGACAAGGGCACTACGCCGATGCCGGCGGGTAGCTTCGTCACCCATTTCGGCAAGCAGGTGCATTGGGATGGCGCGAAGGACGAGGACGCCGTTCTAATGATCATGGGCGAAGGTCCGGCCACGTCAACCGCGGCGGAAGAGAAGTAGGACGAACCACCACATCCCGGGGAGCGCGCATTTGCGCGTCTCGAAGGATGGGTGCTCATTGCGTCATGCATCGAGACGCGCTTCCGGCGCTCCTCAGCATCAGGCGCGTGCCAAGGTTGGAAATGCCGATGCCGTTGTTTTTGCGACTGATCCTTGCGGTTCAATTCCTGCTTGGCGCGCTGCCTGCCTTCGCGCAGGATGCCTACCCGTCTCGGACCGTGCAGGTGGTGGTGCCTTATCCGGCCGGCGGCACCGTCGATCCCCTGGTCCGGATCATCTGCGACCGGCTCTCGCGCAATCTCGGGCAAAGCTTCGTCGTGCTCAATCAGCCCGGCGCCGGCGGCAACACCGGCACGGCCAGCGTGGTCCGCGGCGCCCACGACGGCTATACGCTGGTGGCCAGCGCCGCCGCGATCGCCATCAACGCCACCTATTACCGGAATCTGCCGTTCAATGTGGAGACCGATCTGGTGCCGCTGGCGCTGATCGCGCGATTTCCCATGATGTTCGTGGCGCAGCCATCACTCAGCGTGAACTCGGTGAGCGAACTGGTGGCGCGCGCCAAACAAAAGCCCGGCGATATTGCCTACGGCACTACCGGCAATGGTGTGCTCGACCACCTCATCGCCGAGAAGTTCAAGGCTATGACCGGCACCGACATGCTGCGCGTTCCCCATAACGGCGTCGCCGCCACCTTCACCGGCCTGATGAGAGGGGACATCAATTTCTTCGTGGTCGGCAGCAGCGCCGCGCAGCCGTTCGTCGAGGCGAAAACCGTAAAGCCGCTGGCGGTGACATCGGCGACGCGGTCGCCGCAGTTTCCCGATGTGCCGACCATGGAAGAACAGGGTTTTGAGAACTTCCAGATGTATGGCTGGGCGATGTTGTTCGCGCCGACAGGCACGCCGCAGCCGATCGTCGAAAAACTGCACGATGAAATCGCCACGACGTTGACCGATCCCGCGCTGCGCAAACTGCTGGCCGATCAGGGCGCCGAATCTCCCGCATTGTCACTCGCGCAACTGCGCGATTATGTTCACAACGAGATAGAACTCTACGGCGCGATCGTGCGCGCCGGCGACATCAAGGCCGACTAATTCCCGCCCGCCCGCGCCGCTCTGATCGAGCGGCAAGCAACCCCTCAAATTCCGAATGGATCGACCGATGCTGTTCCAATGCAAAGTATGCGGCCCCGCGACCGATCACGGCAGCGCGCCTTCGCGCTCCCGCAGCACCAAACGCTGGCGCACCATCGACATCCATTGCCACTGCATGGTGCCGGAGGCGAACGCGATGGTGCTGAAGGCGACCGGCATTCCCGGCGGCGGCGAAACCCCCAATGCCAACGCGCACGTCAACGACCTCACCAAGAGCATCGCGCAGCAGCGCGGCAAGATCGACTTTCCGAAACTGACCGACCTCGAGACGCGCCTTTCGGACATGGACCAGCTCGGGATCGACGTGCAGGTGATTTCGCCCTACCCCGGGCACTTCGTCTACGCGGCACCGCCCGAGGTGGCGCGCGACAGCGCGCGGATGGTCAACGATCATATTGCGGGCCTGGTCACCAAACATCCGGATCGCCTGATGGGCATGGGCACGGTGCCGCTGCAGGACCCCGGCATGGCGATCGCCGAACTGGACCGCACCATTGGCGAACTCGGCTTTCGCGGCGTCGAATTGTCCACCAATGTCAGGGGCGTCGATCTCACCCGCGCCGGACTCGAGAAATTCTTCGCGCGTGTGGAGGAACTCGGCGTCCTGATTTTCCTGCATCCGTTCGGGACTAGCCTGGTCGGGCGCATGAGCGATCATTATTTCCCGAATACCATCGGACATCCCCTTGATTCCGCGCTGGCGGTCGGACAATTGATTTTCGACGGCTATCTCGAACGGTTTCCGAAGCTGAAAGTATGCATCGCGCACGGCGGCGGCTACCTGCCCGCCTATTGGGGGCGCTTCGACCACGCCTGGGCGCATCGCGAGGATTGCCGCGTCAACATCAACAAGCCGCCGTCGGAATATCTCAAGAAACTCTATTTCGACACCGTGGTGTTCGACGAGCGCGAGCTTGCGCATTTGATCGAGATTTGGGGCGCCGATCACATCATGCTCGGCACCGACTATCCATTCGACATGGCGGAGCCGGATCCGGTCGGTTATCTCAGCCGCGTCAAGGGGGTCAGCGACAAGGACATGGCGCTGGTTGCAGGCGGCAACGCCGAGCGGCTGCTGGGATTGTCCTCAAAGGCCAAATCGAGGGCATGACGCGTCGCCCATGGCAGCGCAACTCGCATTGGCCGCAGTTCCAAAGACGCGTATCATGTGTGGTCGGGAGGAACCGATGCAGCAGGCTGCGAATCTGCAATTCGAACGCGCGGTGCGCGAATTCGCTCGATGGCGCGCGGTTCCGCAGCAAGCGAGATCGCCGGCTCCGGCATGGTGGTGGGGCCCCGCGTTTGAGGTGCTCGGCGTGCAGCAACCGATGCCGGCCGAGTGGTGCGCAGGTCTTGAATTGCCTGATAGCGCGACTTACGCTGATGGCGCGACGATTTTTCTCAAATCACTCGCCGACCAGACGTGGCTGCCGTGGCCCGGCGAATTCCCGCGCAAGGCAGGACATTCGGATCCGGCCTAGCGCGGTCGCCAAACGCGTTGCCTATGGGACGGACTTCTTGAGCCTTGAACGCCGCGCTGGCTTTTCAGGAGCGGCACATGCTGCGGGCTGAAGAGGCGGGGAAACAAGACGAGGCGCGGAGCGAAGCAGATCGGCCAGCTGCTGAGGCGGGATCGGCTTGCTGAACAGGAAACCCTGCATTTCATCGCAGTCGTGATCGCGCAGGAAGGTTTCCTGCTCGGTAGTTTCAACGCCTTCGGCAATGATCGTCATCCCCAGCGCCTTGCCCATGCTGATGATGGCCTGTGCGATGGCCTGATCCTCGGAATCCTTCTGCAGATCGCGAACAAAGGAACGGTCGATCTTGATGGTGTCGATCGGAAATTGCTTCATCAAGGACATTGACGAATAGCCGGTTCCAAAATCGTCGATCGCAAGCCGAATGCCGCGGCTCTGGATGGCGTCCAGCACCTTGATCGCCCGCGAAACGTTCCGCATCACCATGCTTTCGGTGATCTCGAGCTGCAGCAGCTCCGGAGACAGGCCGCTTGCCGCCAGCGCCTCATCGATATCCTGCAACAGGTGATCATCAACGAACTGCCTCGGCGACAGATTGACCGCCATCGATACCGGCCGCAATCCGCAGCGCTGCCAGGCCATGTTTTGCGCGCAGGCTTCCTTCAGGACCCAGCGGCCAATCGGGACGATCAATCCGGTTTCCTCGGCGAGCGGTATGAATTGCATGGGCGGCAGCACACCGAGATCGGGATGGGTCCAGCGCAACAGCGCCTCGACGCCGGTAATTTGTCCGGTCACCATATCCACCTTCGGCTGGTAATGCAGCGCGAACTGATTGAGCTCGAGGGCATGACGCAGCGCCGTTTCCAGCATCAGACGCTCAATCGACTGGTTCTTGATCTCCTTGGTGAAGAAACGGAAGCCGTTCTTGCCGTCTTCCTTGGCGAGGTACATCGCCATGTCGGCGTTCTTCGTCAGCGTCTGCACATCGGAGCCGTCCAGAGGGTACATGGCGATGCCGATGCTGGCCGTGGTGTGGCATTCGTGGCCGCTCAGTTGCAGGGGTTCGCTAAGGACAGACAACAAATCGCGTGCGATGCCTTCGACGTCATTTCTTTCCGCGGTTTCTTCAAGAATGACGACGAATTCGTCGCCGCCCAGCCGCGCCACGACGTCGCTTGAACGCAGGTTTTGGCGCAGCCTGTTGCCGATTTCCACCAGCAGAATATCGCCGGCGTCATGACCCAGCGAATCGTTGATGATCTTGAACCTGTCGAGATCGATAAACAGCACCGCAAATCGCCGCTGATGGCGGCGCGCGGCCTCAATCGCGTGGTGAAGCAACTCGTTGAACATTTCCCGATTGGGCAGACTGGTCAGACTGTCGTGCGATGCGAGGTATTCGATCCGCGCGTCTGCCTTGGCCTTTTCGTCCGCGCGGTCGAAGTTATCGAGGGCAAAGGAGACATTCTCCGCAAGCCGCTGCAGGAGTTCGACGAACTCGGGTGTAAACGTTTCGATCTCGACTGAAACAAAGAGCATGACCCCGACCGCCCGACCGGAGCTGAGCAGAGGAAATGCTGCGCCTGACTTTGCTCCCTCGCTGTGAATTCTGGATTGGAAAGCGCCGACACGCTGGTCGCTCAGGTAATCGTTGCTGATGGAAGGCTGCCGGGAACGAAATGCTGTGCCGCAGAGCCCGCGTCCTTCCGGGTGCGCCGCATTGATCGACAGCCTGACGCTTTTTGCTGTCTCCGCATTCGGCCCGGCAACGGCCACGATGTCGAGAAAATCGCTGTCGGCATTAGCCAAACCGATCACGGTCGAGGTGAATTTACCGCCGTTCGCCGCAGCGACGCACACCAGCTCGAACAGCTGTGGCCTGGATTTGGCCCTCATGATCGCCTCATTGGTCGCGCTGAGCGCCGCGAACATTCGCGTCAATCGTTCCTTCTGTTCCTCGGTCTTTGCCTTTTCGTCGGCGAGATCGAAGTTGTCGAGGGCAAATGAAACGTTTTCCGCCAGTCTCGCGAGCAGCTCCAACAGATCATCCGTGAACACATCTTTTTCACTGGAGAGAAATAGAAGCACGCCGACAGGCTTGTTGCCGTTTTGCAGCAAAGGAAAACTTGCGCCGGATCGAGTCCCGTTTTCCCTCGCAAGAGTGTGCCAATGAGCGGCTCGCTCATCGGCGAGAAAATCATTAATGATGCAGGGTTTCAGCGTCCGGAATGACGTTCCGGTCAAACTCCGCCCTTCGGGATACGCAGCGGAGATTGCGAAGCGATCGCTCCACATGCGTTCGTAATCTTGGCCTTTTGAAGCAACAATTTGAAGAAACTCCCCGCCGGGCTCCGCAAGCGCGATGGTTGCGGAGGTGAACGTTCCTCCCAATACAGCCGCTTGGCACACTAGTTCGAACAACTGCGCCCGCGTCTTGGCCCGCATGATCGCTTCATTGGTCGCGCTGAGGGCTTCAAACATCCCTGCCAGACGATCCTTTTGTTTCTCGGCTTTCGCTTTCTCGTCGGCGCGATCGAAATTTCCCAGGGCGAAGGCGACGTTCTCGGCGAGACGCTGCAGCAGCTCGACCAACTCAGGCGTGAACGTTGCTCGCTCCAGGGAGCTGAAGATAAGCACTCCCTCCGTCCGGTCGCCATTGAGCAATGGCAGCGCCGCGCACGAGCTTACGCCGCTGCGACGAGCGTTGTCGTGCCAGGGACTGGTTCGTTCATCGGCCAGAAAATCATTGCTGATGCAAGGCTGCCGCGTCCGGAATGCGGTCCCGGTCAACCCGCGTCCTTGAGGCACCGAATCCGTAATCGCAAATTCCTGTTTCCTCATTTCGTCTGCATTTGGCCCGTTCGAGGCGACGACACGAAGAAATTCGGAATTAGGATCGGCGAAGGCAATGGTCGTGGAGCTGAACTTTCCACCATGCACAGCTGCCTCGCAGACCAGATCGAACAGCTCCGGCCGCGACTTGGCCCGCATGATCGCCTCGTTGGTCGCACTGAGCGCCGCGAACATTCGCGCCAGGCGTTCCTCCTGTTCGTCAGCTTTCGCCTTTTCGTCCGCGCGGTCGAAATTATCGAGCGCGAACGAGACGTTCTCCGCCATCCTCGCCAGCAGCGCGATTATCTCTTCGTCCGCCGCCCAGGATTTGCTGACAAAGAACATCAATACGCCGACGCTCTCGCCGGCCTTGATCAGCGGGAGCGCAACGCAAGCCACAACACCGCTCTCGCGTCCCGCCTGCTGCCAGGGCCGTCCCTGCTCCGAGTTGAGGACATCGTTATTGATGCAAGGCTTCTGGGTCCGGAACGCGTTGCCGCAAACGCCGGTCCCATAGACGTTATCAGGATCAATCGAGAAGCGCGTCCGCGTGACCCGTTCGGCAATTTCACCGGTTGCGGCGACCGGTTTCAGCCAGATCGAATCCGGCTCCGCAAGCAAGACCACTGTGGCAATGGATCTTCCGCTGTGAACGGCGGCGTCGCAGACAAGCTGGTAGAGATCCTGCGCCGTCTTGGCGCGAATAATGGCCTCGTTTGTCGCGCTTAGCGCGCCGAACATCCGGTTGAGTCTTCGCATGGCTCGCTCGCCGCTCTTGCGCGCAGTCTCGTGATCGAAATTGTCGAGCGCATATGAAATGTTCGCCGACATGCGCTCGAGCAGCGAGACGATCTGGTCGTTGAGCGACCCGGCTTGGCGCAGGGTGACGAGCAGCACGCCAACGCCGCGACCGTTGCAGGTCAGCGGCAACGCCGCCGCCGCGCCGACATGCGCCTCGCATGCCTCCTTTCGCCAGGCCAGCGAACGCGCGTCGTTCAGAAAATCATTGCTGATGCTCAGCCTTTGGTCGCGAAAGGCTTGTCCGCAGACCCCCAGACCCTCAGGCGTGGTCGCTGCGATCGAAATATCGCTCCGGCGCAGCCGGTCAATGTCTTCGCCGACGCCGGCGGCAAGCCGGAGCATGTTGGACCCCGGTTCCAGCAAAAAGATGGCCGTTGCCAGGAAGTCCCCGCTGGAAAACGCGGCCTCACAGACCTGCTGGTACAGTTCCTCCGGCGATTTTGCATACAGGATCGCTTCGTTGGTCGCACTCAGCGCCGCAAACGTACGGGCGATATGGGTCTCCAAAATCGTCGGCTCCCTGAGGCAATATTTGCCAGTCCCTGGGGGTTTATGCGCGTTCGACGCCTAAGTGGCCGTTATGGGCGGGAATAAGTTATGACTCACAGTAAACGGCACGCGAATGACAACGCGCGAAAGCCAGACAAGCGGGGTTCCACCCGGCAGTTCGTTCCCCCGGGCAGCGGGGGAGCCTGCCGACCATCAGGGCGCGCCCGATGCGACCACGTTGCGTTGCACCCAGACAAAAATTCTGGCTTGAGGTCATTGCTAACGGGCCATCGCTTTGAGACCATGCGGCCTTCGACAAGAAGCAAGACCCGCTCTCGCGCGGGCGTCGCAAGAGGAACTCCCATGCCAATCGTCCAGGCCGACCGCCTCACGCGCATCGGCGCGGCGCTGCTCAAGGCCGCCGGCGCGTCGGAAGAGGAAGCCAATGCCGTGGCTGTCGGCTGCGTCAACGCCAACCTCGCGGGCCATGACTCGCACGGGATCATCGCGATCCCGACCTATATCGACCGCATCAAGGTCGGACATATCGTGCCCGGCGCGAAATGGACCATTGTGCAGGAATCGCCGACCACCACGGTCATCGATGGCCATTGGGGCTTCGGCTTTCATGTCAATGCCAAAGCGATGGCGCTGACGATCGAAAAGGCGAAAACCGCCAACGTCGCGGCCTGTACCGTGTTTCGCCAAAGCCATGTCGGGCGGCTCGCCACGTACCCGATGATGGCGATGCGGGAAGGCATGATCGGCCTCGCCACCGCCGATTCCGGCCGTTCTCCCAAAGCCGTTGCGCCGTTCGGCGGCCGCGAGGCCCGGCTCGGCACCAATCCGATTTCGATCGCAGTGCCCTCGGACCTCGAGGCGCCATTTTATCTGGACATGGCGACATCAGCGGTCGCGGCCGGAAAGATCCAGCTCGCAGCCGCGCGCGGCGAGCTAATCCCGACCGGCTGGATCGTCGACAGCGACGGACGGCAGACCACCGACCCCAGGCAGTTCCGCAAAGGCGGCGCGCTGCTGCCGCTCGGCGGCACCGAAGGCTACAAGGGAAGCGGCTTAGCTGCGATGGTCGAGGTGCTGTGCGGGCTGCTCACCGGGCTCGGTTTCGGCGTCGAGCCCACTGGCCGGCATAACGACGGATGCTTCATGGCGGTATTCAACGTTGCGGCGTTCCGTCCGCTGAAGGACTTCAAAAAGGAAGTCGCCGAGTTCGCGCGATATCTGAAGGCGACGCCGCCGTCCGAAGGCTCTACCGGCGTGTTCTATCCGGGCGAGGTCGAATTTATCCGCGAGCAGCAACGCAAGGTTTCGGGGATCGACGTCGAAGACGCAACCTGGGACAAGTTGCGCGTGCTGGCGGGCGAATACACGTTGGCCGCCGAACTCGATCTGGCATGACGTTCAATTCGGCCGGCACAAGGAGAACCGCATGACACGGCAAATGGTGATGGTTGGCTTCCTGCAGGCGCAGAACTGCACCAACCTGCCGAGCTCGTGGCGCCATCCGGAATCGCGCGACGATTCGATGTCGGCGGATTACTACCAGGAGATCGGCCGGATTCTCGAATCCGGAAAATTCCACATGGCGTTTTTTGACGACCGTCTGGCGATGCCGGACCGCTACGGCAACGATCACGCCCATACCGTGGAATACGGCATCCGCTGCGTGAAGATGGATCCCGTCATCGTGCTGACGGCGATGGGCATGGCGACCAAAAAGCTCGGCCTCGCCTCGACCTGCTCGACCACCTATTACGAACCGTTCGATGTCGCCCGCAGGTTCGCCACCCTCGATCTGATGACCGGCGGCCGCGCCGCCTGGAACGTAGTCACGTCGGTCAATGACGGCGAAGCCCACAATATGGGCAAGGACGCCCATCTCGATCATGATTTCCGCTACGACCGGGCCGACGAATTCATGGAAGTGGTGCTCGGCCACTGGGATTCCTGGCAAGACGGCTCGCTGCTGATCGACAAGAAAAACGGCCGGTTCGCCGATCCGGACAAGGTCAAGCGCCTCGATCACAACGGGAAGTTCTTCAAGTCGCGCGGGCCGTTCACGGTGCCGCGCTCGCAGCAGGGCCATCCGGTCATTATCCAGGCCGGCGCCAGCGGCCGCGGCCAGCGTTTCGCCGGACGCTGGGGCGAAGTGATATTCACGGCGGCGCGCAACCTGGCGGGCGCCAAGCAAGGCTACGACGCGATCAGGAACGAGGCTGCGAAGGCGGGCCGCGATCCCGACCAGATGTTTCTTTGCAATCTGATGACACCGGTGTCCGGCGCGACCAAGTCCGAAGCCGAAGACAAGATGGCGCTGATCGAAAGGCTGCCGCTGGAAATCGATGCGCTGTCGCTGCTGTCGGAGGGACTGAACTACGATTTCGCCTCCAAGGGCATCGACGAGCCGCTGACCACGGAGGAGCTGCAGGGCATGCAGGGCATCCTCGGTATCCGCGACGGCGTTCTCAAGACCAGCGGCAAGACCAACCCGAGCGCGCGCGATTTTGTGACATTCAGCGGCCGTGGCCAGACCGCCGACGCGATTGTCGGGGGGCCCAAGGAGATTGCGGACCGGCTGGAGGAGATGTTCGTGGGCCGCGGCTGCGACGGTTTTGTGATCGCAGCGACCTATGTGCCGGGATCGTACGCCGATTTCGTCCGCCACATCGTCCCCGAATTGCAGCGCCGCGGCCTGTTCCACAAGGACTACGCCGGCAAGACCTTGCGTGAGAATCTCGGGCTGCCGCGCCCGGCAGCCGGCGCGTGGAAAACATCACCGCAGGTCGCGGCCGAGTAAAAGGGGATAACGCATGCGCTGGCTCAGGTTCACCACGGACGGACAGACTTCCTGGGGCGTCGTCGAAGGCGACCGCCTGATCACGGTCAGCGGCGATCCCTTCGGCGAATGGCAGCGCACGCCGCGCTCGCATGCCCTGGCGGACGTGAAGATCGAACTGCCGGTGATGCCGCGGACGTTCTATTGCGTCGGCCTGAATTACCTCAAGCATCTCAAGGAGGCGGCGGACAAGCGCGGCGAGGTGCCCAACGTTCCTGACAGACCCGAGATCGGCTATCGCGCGCAGAACGCGCTGATCGCGCACGACGAAAATGTGGTGATCCCGGCCACCGCCACCGAGAAGATTCACTATGAGGGTGAATTAGTCGTCGTCATCGGCAAAAAGGCAAAACACCTCAGCGACGCCGACGCGATGTCCTGCGTGTTCGGCTACACCATCGGCAACGACGTCAGCGAGCGTACCTGGCAAAAGGCCGATCGCGGCCTGTGGCGGGCCAAGAACGCCGACACCTTCAAGCCGATGGGGCCCTGGATCGAGACCGATGTCGACCTCGACAAGATGGAAACCATCGTGAAAGTGAACGGCAAGGAGAGCAATCGCTTCCGCACCAACGACATGATCTTCGGCATCAGACCGTTCATCGTGGAACTGACAAAATATTTCACGCTGTGGCCGGGCGACGTGATCTGGATGGGGACCGACGGCGCTTCGCCCGACCTGAAAGCTGGCGACGTCGTCGAGATCGAAATCACCGGCATCGGTACGTTGCGCAACCGGTTTGTCAAAGAGACGGTGCCGGGAAGTCACAAGGCATGAGCCGCCACAGTACCGCGCATCATTTCCTCGAAGGTCTGGTCGACCTCGGCGTGGACTACATCTTTGCCAATCTGGGCACCGATCACGTGTCGCTGATCGAGGAAATGGCGCGCTGGGACAAGGAAGGCCGCAAGCACCCCGAGATGATCCTGTGCCCGCACGAGATCGTCGCCGTGCATATGGCTGGCGGCTACGCGCTGGCGACCGGACGAGGCCAGGCGGTGTTCGTGCATGTCGATGCCGGCACTGCGAATGCCTGCATGGCGATCCAGAACCTGTTTCGCTACCGGCTGCCGGTGATGCTGTTTGCCGGCCGCGCGCCCTACACCTTGCACGGCGAACTGCCGGGTTCGCGCGACACCTATGTGCATTTCGTGCAGGACCCGTTCGACATCGCCAGCATCGTCAGGCCTTACGTCAAATGGGAGTATTCGCTGCCATCCGGCATCGTGGTGAAGGAGGCGTTGGCCCGTGCCAGCGCCTTTGCGCAAAGCGATCCGCCCGGCCCTGTTTACATGATGCTGCCGCGCGAGACGCTGGCGGAGCAATGGGACGACGCTGACATGCCGGCATATCCGCCGACGCGATATGGCAGCGTGCCATCGGGCGGCATCGAGCCGGCGCGGGTCGACGCCATCGTCAAACAATTGATGGCGGCGGAAAACCCGATTGCGGTGACGGCCTATCTCGGCCGCAAGCCGGGCGCGGTGGCAGTGCTGGACCGGCTGGCACGGACCTGCGGTATTCGGGTTGCGGAATTCAATTCGATCGACCTCAACATCTCGCAGGCGTCGCCATGCTTCGCCGGCTTCGATCCCCTGCCCCTGATCGAGACCGCCGATCTCGGCCTGCTCTTGGATTCGGACGTGCCGTTCATTCCGCAATATGCCAGGCGTGCCGGCGCGATCAGATGGATCCAGATCGACATCGATCCCTTGAAATCCAATTTTCCAATGTGGGGATTTCCCACCGACATGCGAATTCAGGCCGATTGCGCTGTCGTGCTGCAGCAGGTGCTGGATGCCGTAGAGACGCGCGCCGACGACGCCTGGCGCCGCCGCGCCGCCGCGCGCATCGCGAACTGGAGCGATGCGCGAGAACAAGCTGCCAGGCGCCGTGCCGCCGCAAGCGCCAACCATGGCGTTTCAGGCGCGCTCTGTCCGGCCTTCGTGTTCGCTACACTGAGCGGAAAACTGTCGCAGGACGACATCGTCATCAACGAGGCGATCCGCAACGCGCCTGTTCTGCAGGAGCACATCACGCGCACGAAGCCGCAGAGCTATGTTGGCCTCGCCGGCGGCGGGCTCGGATTCTCGGGCGGCATGGCGCTGGGGTTGAAGCTGGCGCAGCCGGATCGCCGCATCGTGCAGGTCATCGGCGACGGAGGCTTTCATTTCTCGTCGCCCGACAGCGTCTATGCGGTGGCGCAGCAATATCAAATTCCGATTCTGACGGTCGTGCTGGACAATGGCGGCTGGCAGGCGGTGAAATCCGCGGTACAACGGGTTTATCCAAAGGGCGTTGCTGCCGAAACCGACCGGTTTCAATCGCGGCTGACATCGGGCCGTCAGGGCGAGCGGCGGGATTTTTCCGACATCGGACGCGCATTCGGCGCCTACGGCGAATGCGTCACCGAGCCGGATGACCTCGCTGCCGCCATCGACCGCTGCCTGGCAGCACTGGATGACGGCAAGGCCGCCGTGCTGCACGTTCACATCACACAGCTTTAGGATAAGCTGTCTTGCTTTTTCGCCGGCAACAGCAAGGGAAGTCGAAATCCATGAGAACTTTGGGCAGATGCTCCCTGATTGGCACGTGTCTCGGATTGATCGCGCTCACCGCGACCGCGATCACTTCTGCTTTCGCTGAGGAAGACCCGGCGAAATATCCGACGCGGCCGATTCACATCATCGTCGGCTTCACGCCCGGCGGCGGCAACGACATCATCGCACGGATCGTCGGGCAGAAACTGTCGGAAAGCCTCGGCCAGCCGGTCATCATCGAAAACAAGCCGGGCGGCGGCGCGATCGTCGCGACCGAATATGTCGCCAAATCGGCAGCGGATGGCTACACGCTGCTGGTCGGCGCCAGCGGCGCCATGGCGATCAATCCGGCGGTTTATGCCAAGCTGCCTTACGATTCGATCCGCGATTTCGTTCCGCTCTCCGAACTCGGATCGTTTCCGCTGTTCCTGATCGTCAATGCGTCATCGCCGATCAAGTCGGTCGCCGAGCTTGTCGCCTATGCCAAGGCAAATCCGGACAAGACAAATTATGCCAGTTCCTCGGCCGCGTTCCAGCTGGTGACCGAACAGTTCAAGCAGAAGACCGGCGCACCGATGCAGGTCATCCCTTACAAAGGCGCCAACGATTCAGTGATGGCGGTGATTTCGGGTCAGGTGACCGCAACTATCGCCGATGCCGGCCCAGTGTCGGGCCAGGTAAAGAGCGGTCTGGTGCGTGCGCTCGCGGTCGCGGCGCCCAAACGGACGGAGGACTTTCCGGACGTCCCGACCATGAAGGAGGCCGGCGCCGACGTGGACGCGGTGCTGTGGAGCGGCATCTTTGCGCCCAAGGATACGCCGCCTGCGATCGCCAGGAAGCTCGAGGGCGAATTCACGCGGATCGCCCGGCTGCCGGATGTGATCGCTCGGCTGAAACCGCTCGGCATCGAATCGGTCGGCAATACGTCGGACGAATTTGCCCGGATCCTGGCTTCCGATATCGCGCGGTGGACCGAGGTCGCCAAGGCCGGCAATATCAAGATGGAGCAGTAGATCGCTTGATTGCGCCGGCGCCGCGAGCGGTATCTCGCCGCGGCGCCAACGTAACCCGGCGCTGCGAAGCGCCGGGCAGAAAAACGTCTTACTATTTCACGACCTCAGCGCCGACCTTGCACACGGCGGCGTCCTGATCGCCGGTGCCACCGCTGCAACCAACCGCGCCGATCAGCTTGCCGCCCTCGACAAGCGGAAACCCGCCAGGACTCGCGATCAGGGTGGGATCGAGCGTACTTACATAGGGATGACCGGTCTCAAACGCGTTGTAGAATATACGGGACTCGCGACGAAAGCGTGCCGCGGTGCGGGCCTTGCCCAGCGCAATCGAGCCGGACGCGATCTGCGCGCCCTCCATTCGCGAGAAATGTACCAGTTCGCCGTTGGTATCGACCACGGCGATGTTCATTTTCCAGTTGCGCCTTTTGGCTTCGGCTTCGGATGCGGCCATCACCTGCTTGGCGCGCTCAAGCCCGATCGATAGACCGTAGGGAATATCGAACGGCATCGCATCGGGGGTTCCGCCCGCGGATGGGGGCGACGCCGGCGTTGCAGGCGCTGGCGCCTGTGCAAGTGTCGGCGAACTCATTAACGCAATGGCGCAGGCTGCCAGTGTCATCGAAACGATTGAACGCATAGTATCCTCCAGGTTAAAGTTTATTTTCGTTGTAAAGGCTGTCGATAGTGCCGCGACGTTTACATCGCGCTCAGAATGCCGGACCCGCGCCGTTTCTGCCATAGGTAATGCGCGGGGTTTGCATGGTCCCGTCAGGTTGCTTTTTCGCGGCGGCGACGAAAATCTTGGTCCCCGGCTTAAGCTCATCCCTGTTACCCGTGACATAGGTGACAACAACAGTCTCGGGGGTCACGAGCAGTTTCTTCTCGCCATCCTTGTACTTGACGGAAAGCATCTGTCCGTCAACCCCGGCGACGGTCTGCTCGACATTGGCATTGGTCATCTTGCTCTGCGGCTTGAGATCCCAGTCGTAGTGGCCTTCGCCGGTGCCGCGCATCGATTCCGGGAAGATATGCACCTCGATGGCCTTTTGGGTGCCGTCGGGCTGCATCATTCCGGCTGAGCCGACGAACATGCCCGGCTTGATGTCGGCCATCGTCGACGGAGCGATCGCGACAAACAGCGGATTGTCGGTAACCGTCAGCTTCAGCTCCGCGCCGTCACGGTTTTTGACCACATAAACCGGACCTTCGATACGTTCGATGGTGCCGCGGATGCGGACGGTTTCCTGCGCCGACGCCGGCAAGGCGATGCAGATCAAGGCGAAGCTTAAGGCAGCAAGCGTGCGCTGTGTCATCCCGTACATTGTGACCTCCCCGGTTTTGGCAATGTTCTCTCTGCAACACCCTCGATCCCCAGTTATTCCACCATGAAAAAAATTGCACCGCGCTGCAACAGGCCGCAAGCGGCTATTCGACCTTGATTCCTGCGTCCTGAATCACCTTGCGCCAGCGTTCTTCCTCGCCCCGCACATACCGATCGAGCTCTTCGGGCGGACGCGCGACCATGACGAGGCCCTCATTGACGCCCAGCCTTTTGAAAGCCTCGGATTGAACCGCCGTCGCGACGGATTTGTTGAGGCGGTCGATGACATCGGCCGGGGTTTTGGCCGGCGCGAACAGGCCATACCAGCTTTCCGCGGCATAGCCGGGAACGCCGGCCTCCGCCACGGTCGGCAAATCCGGAAATGCAGGCGAACGTTCCGCCGAGGTCACGGCGAGCGCGCGCAACTGTCCGCCCTCGATCAGCGCAGCGGCGCTTGCAACCGTCGTAAACATCAGCTGGATCTGACCGCCGATCAGGTCGGTGATGGCCGGCGCGGCGCCCTTGTAGGGCACCGTCGTCAGATTGACCTTCGCCATGTTCTTGAACAGCTCGCCCGCGAGATGCGCCGACGTGCCGGTGCCGAACGTCCCATAGGACAATTTGTCGGGGTCGGCCTTTGCTGCCGCGATCAGATCGGCAACCGATTTGATCGGGGATTTTGGATTGACCACGACGATATTGAAGGAGCGCGCGATCAGCGCGACGGGCGCGAAATCCTTGTGCGGGTCGTAAGGCAGCTTCCGGTTCAGGCTTGGATTGACCGCATGCGCGAACGTCCCCATCAGCAGCGTGTAGCCATCCGGCTCGCTGGTCGCGACGGCCTGGGTTCCGATGATGGTCCCCGCCCCCGGCTTGTTCTCGACGATGACAGACGCGCCCAGATCCTTCGCCATCTCCTGCGCCAGCGTCCGGGCGATCACATCGGTCCCGCCGCCCGGTGCAAACGGCACGACGATCCTGACGATCCTGTCCGGATAGCCGGCCGAGGCCGGGTGCGCCGAAAATGCAGCGAGCAACAATGCTGCAAGCGCGAACAGAAAAGACGCTGTTCTCGTATTGAGCTCAGATAGCATGTGCATCCGCTTGCGACTGGTGTTCTGAGGACGCAGTAGCAGATTTTGCCTTCCAGCACAGCGCCATGCGCCGGACGACGAACGTTATGACGCGGGACGCACGTACAAGGATGGACGCCGGGACTTGCGATAGACTAGCATGCGTTCCAAAGGCAAAAGCAAAACGAGCGCTTTCGGGAGGATATCATGAAGCACTGGTGGATCGGATTGTTACTGTTGATCGGGCCACCGGCCTATGCGCAGCAGGCGGTGCCCTCCATCGCATTCGACTCGGTCCCCAATCCGCTCCGGCTGCCGCCCAACATGTATTTTGGCGAAGTGTCGGGCGTCTCGGTCAATTCCAAGGGGCATGTCTTCGTGCTGTCGCGCGGCAACACGTCAGGACCGGCTTACGCCGCGGCAGCGACCCAGCTCCTGGAATTCGATGCGAAGGGCACGTTCGTCCGCGAAATCGGCAAGAACCTCTATGCCTGGTCTTTTGGGCACACTGTGAAGGTCGATCCCGCCGACAACATCTGGGTGACCGACAAGGGTTCCGACATGGTGATCAAGTTCGATCCCGAGGGCCGCGTCGTCATGGTGTTCGGCCGCAAGCAGGAAGCGTCCGATGAAGAGACCGGGCCGGTCAAACATCCCAAGCCGCCGCTGCCATCCGAAGATGGCCGGTTTCGTCAGGTCACCGACGTGGCGTGGGACAAGGCCGGCAACACCTTCATCAGCGATGGCTATATCAATTCCCGCGTCGCCAAGGTGGACAAGGACGGCAACTGGCTGAAGTCATGGGGCGAGCGGGGCAAGGAGCCCGGTCAGTTCAACACCCCGCACTCCATCGCGACCGACGCCAAAGGCAATGTCTACGTCGCCGATCGCGGCAACCACCGGATTCAGGTGTTCGACGGCGACGGAAAATTCCTGCGCCAGTTCACCATCGACGTGCCGGTGCCGCCGGATGCCAAACCTGCGATCGGCAAGATACCCGACGAGGCGATGGTATCAGGCGGGACCTTTGCGCCGGGCTCGCCATGGTCGCTGTGCATCACGCCGCCGCCCAATCAGGTGCTTTACAGCTCCGACGCATGGCCGGGCCGGATCTACAAGCTTAGCCTCGAAGGCAAGGTGCTCGGCATGCTCGGAAAATCCGGCAAGCAGTTGAAGCAGTTCGGCTGGATCCATGCGATGGCGTGCCCGTCGGAGAACGTGATCTACGCCGCCGAATTGTTGAACTGGCGGGTGCAGAAGCTGATCCTGAAGCCGTGACACGGAGTGCGCGCTGGCCTCACCTCTCCCATTGGGAGAGGTCGGCACGCGAAGCGTGACGGGTGGGTTAAGACCATCGAAAGACCGTAACCCCTCACCCCGACCCTCTCCCAAAGGAAAAGGGAGCGCACCGTCTTTGTAGATGGATCGAGTACTAAATCATCCGCGCCACGACAGGAATCTTGCGCAACATCACGGTGAGCCCCCAGCTCATCGAAAGCGTGCCTGCCAACACGATCGCAAACTTGATGACCGCCGGAAGCGAATAGTCATAAAGGGCGTATTGCAGCCAGATGACGAAGATATAATGCACGAGGTAGACGCCGTAGGCAGAGGGCCGCAGCGCATCGAGCAGGCTCCAGCCGGGTTCGGCGCAGCGCAGGAAAAACGCCGACACTGTGAACGCCATCGCGGCGCTGAACGCCGCAAATGCGAGGCCATAACCCGCTCTCCACAGCAGCGGCGGCGAAGCGAAATCCGCCACCCAGTTGTGGCGGATATAGACGAGGCCGAGGATCGCAACGTAGAACGGCATCGCAATGGCGAGCCAGACCGGCCAGCGTCTTGCGAGTTCGCTGTTCTCCGCGAGCAGGCCAGTCCTGAGGCTGATTGCGCCGACGCTGACGCCGGCAAGGAAGTAGGCGGTGTAAAGCAGAATGCGGCTGGTCTGGATCGAGAGCGGGAAGCGGCTTAGTTCCAGCCAGCTTGCATCGCCGAAGGCCAGGCGCATCGGCAGATAGGCCGCGGTCGAGAAGATCAGGAATGCAACAAAGGCCGCCATCGGCCGGTTGCGCACCGCAAAAATGAGCCGGCCGGCAGCCTCGATGACCCCTGGTGCGACCAACCACACGGCGGCAGCGACAGTGTCGAGCGCCAGCAGCACCCACAGAAACCACGCCGGACCCGAAGGCCATAGCCCGACGGTGAGCGTGTGCCACCAGAAATGCAGAAAATTGAAATCCGTCGTTCCCGGCAGATGGTAGCGCAGGAATGTCGGATAATACGCGATCGGCATCAGCACGACGACCGACAGCAGATACGGCACGCCAAGCCGCCACGCGCGGTCGCGCAGGAAGATCGGCGATCCTTTTCGCGTCAGGCTGCCCCGGACGAACAGTCCGGAGATGAAGAACATGAAGGCCATGAAGAAGCTGTCGTTGAACAGCACCACCAGATCGAAGCCGAGCCAGTGCATCGGATCGCCGTGGCCAAAATAGGTGTAGTTGAGGACGGAGTGGTGAAGCAGCACCAGCAGCGTCACGAACGTCCGCATGCGGTCGAGCGCTGCGATGCGTAGCGGCGCCATCATGGCCTGATCGCTTGCATCCGGTTTCCGCAGCATCGATTTATGTTCCACACCAGACCGATCGATCGGCCGTTTCAGATCATTTCCCGAACGCGTCGTAAATAACCTTCTTCAGTATTACCTGAACGTGCATGCGCTCAGACGGGGAGTTTTCCATCACAACGAAAAACATATCTTGCGCGCGGTCCACCACAAGGTAGACGCCGGTGGCGCCGTCCCATTTGATCTCCCCGAGCGAGCCTGGCGGCGGCGGCACCGCGTTGCCGGGATCGGTACGAACGCCGAAACCATAGCCAAATCCGAACCCGTCGCCGGGATAATAAAAATAGTTGCGTTCGACGCCCGACCCCGGCCCGATGTGATCCGACGTCATCGCGGCGAATGTCGCGGGGCTGAGGAAGGTTTTCCCGTCCAGCGTCCCGCCGTTCAGCAACATCTGCCCATAACGTGCCAAATCAGAGATGGTCGAGACCATCCCGCCGCCGCCGGATTCCCATCGCGTGACGTCAAGCGAGTTTCGCTCCACATGGCGGTCGCTGAACAGCGGCTGGGCGTAGCGCGCCCGCTCCGCCGGATCGGTCAGGAAGAATTTCGTGGCGGTCATGCCGAGCGGATCGAGCAGTTGCGTCTTTTCGAACTGATAAAGCGATTGGCCGGACGCGACCTCGATGACGCGGCCGAGAACGTCGATCGAATGCCCGTAATCCCACAGCGTGCGCGGCTGCTCGGCCAGCGGCACCTTTGCCAGCCTTTCCGCAAATTCGGCATTGTCGAAATCGCCGAGATAAATGCCGTCATAGGCGGCCTTGACCAGCCCATCGCCATAGAAGCCGTAGGTGATGCCGGAAGTGTGCAGCAGCAAATCCTCGATATTGATGGGCCGGCGCGGCGGCACCAGGTCGAGCACCGGCCGGCCGGCATCGTCTTTTCTCTCGACGCCGACCTTCATGCCGGCAAAGGATGGAATGTATTTGCTGACGGGATCATCAAGCGCGATTTTGCCCCGATCGACCAGCATCATCGCCGCCACGCTGGTGATGGTCTTGGTGACCGAATGGATCGGGAAGATGGTGTCCGCCGTCATCGGCGTTCCCTTCTCCACGTCACGCTTGCCGAAGCATTTGAAATAGACCTGCTGGCCGTGACGCTGGATCAGGACGATTGCGCCGGGAATTTTTTCGGAGGCGATTTCGCCATTGATGAAATTGTCGATGGGCGAAAGCTTTTCGCGCGACAGGATCGCCTCCGGCGGGGGCCCAAACCCGATAGTGGCGCTCGACAGGGGGGCCGCAAACGAAACCGCCGCGACGACGGCGGCGAACCGTGTGGCGGTGGGGCGGCTTGACGCGACGTTGCACGGAAACATGCGTTGACCTGGCGGGCGATGCGAACCGCATGGAACCGAGATTATTGCATTGCTGCAATCCGATCCAGATCGGCTATGGCCGGAACATCGGCTCCGGTTCAGTTCACCGGGTGAAAGCCAAAGCCGCAGTCGCGCAATCATGCCGCTGCGGCGCGAAACTCACTGCGCGGTGGCGCGGGCGAAATCCACATAGATTTCGCGCAACCGGGCGGTCATCGGACCGGGCTTGCCGTTGCCGACGGCCTTGCCGTCGATGGTCACCACCGCCTGCACGAACACGGTGGCGCTGGTGATGAAGGCTTCCTTCGCCGCGAGCGCCTCCTCGACCGAGAACGGCCGCTCCTCGACGCGCAGCTGACGCTCTTCGGCGAGCGCGACCACCGCCTTGCGCGTGCAGCCCGGCAAGATCACGCTGGAATTCTGCCGCGTCACCAGTACATCGTCCTGGGTCAGGATGAAGGCCGACGACGACCCGCCCTCGGTCACCATGCCATCCTCGATCATCCAGGCCTCGCCGGCGCCGGCTTCCGCCGCGGCCTGCTTGGCGAGCACCTGTGCCAGCAGCGCCACGCTCTTGATGTCGCGCCGGGTCCAACGGATATCAGGCACCGTGATCACGGCGATGCCTGACTTGGCCGATGGCGCGTTGACGATGTCCTTGACCGAGGTGAACATGATCAGCGTCGGCTTGACGTCTTTTGGAAACGCGAAATCGCGCCCGGTGTCGGCGCCGCGCGTCACCTCCAGATAGACCATGCCGTTGACCAGATTGTTGCGCGCGATCAGCTCCTTCTGGATCTCCTGAATGCGCTCAGGCGTCTCCGGCAGGGCCAGCGCGATCTCGCCGACCGAGCGCTCGAGGCGCGCCAGATGCGAGGCATTGTCGATCAGCTTGCCTTCCAGCACCGCCGCGACTTCGTAAATGCCGTCGGCGAACAGAAAGCCGCGGTCCAGTATCGAGACCTTGGCTTCTGTAAGTGGCACGAACGACCCGTTGACGTAGGCGATCTGTTCCAAGCGATTTTCTCCTGTCGGCGCGATGCAGCTGCGCCCGATAGTATACGTAAACTTGTTAATGCGAGAGAATCTTGGAAAGGAATTTTTGCGCGCGGTCGCTGCGCGGACTGCCGAAGAAATCGGTCTTCAGCGCGTCTTCGACGATTTCGCCCTTGTCCATGAAGATGACCCGATGCGCGACCTTGCTGGCGAAGCCCATCTCATGGGTAACGACCATCATGGTCATGCCCTCGCGGGCGAGGTCGACCATCACGTCGAGCACTTCGCTGATCATTTCGGGATCGAGCGCCGAGGTCGGCTCGTCGAACAGCATGGCGATCGGATCCATCGCCAGCGCCCGCGCGATAGCGACGCGCTGCTGCTGGCCGCCGGACAGTTCGGCCGGATATTTGCTCGCTTGCTCCTTCAGGCCGACCCGGTCGAGCAGCTTTCCGCCCTTTGCCATCGCCTCGTCGTGCGACCGTCCCAGCACCTTCTCCTGCGCCAGGCAAAGATTCTCGATGATCTTCAGATGTGGGAACAGCTCGAAATGCTGGAACACCATGCCGACGCGGGCGCGAAGCTTCGGCAGATCGGTTTTGGGATCGTTGACCTTGATCCCGTCAAGGATGATTTCCCCGCTCTGGAACGGCTCCAGCGCGTTGACGCACTTGATCAGCGTCGACTTTCCCGAACCAGACGGGCCGCACACCACCACCACCTCACCCTTAGCGACGCGGGTCGTGCAATCCTTCAGCGCCTGGAAGGCCGGCCCGTACCATTTGTCGACGTGGCTGATCTCGATCATGACGGTCTCGCTAATGCACGAAGCTGATGCGGGCCTGAAGGCGCCGGATGCCAAGGGAGGCCGCGAAAGAAATCGAGAAATAGACCACGGCCGCGAACAGGTACATTTCGACCAGCCGCCCGTCGCGTTGCGCGACCTTGCTGGCTGCGCCCAGAAAGTCGGGGATCGACAGTATGTAGACCAGCGAGGTGTCCTGGAACAGCACGATGGTCTGGGTCAGCAGCACCGGCAGCATGTTCCGGAACGCTTGCGGCAGCACGACATAACGCATGGTCTGGCTGTAGGTCAGGCCGAGCGCCTGCGCCGCGGCGGGCTGACCCTTGGAGATCGACTGGATGCCGGCGCGCATGATTTCGGAAAAATAGGCGGCCTCAAACATGATGAAGGTGACGAGCGAGGAAGCGAACGCGCCGACGTGAATCGGCCGCGACGATCCCGTCAGCCACTGCCCGATGTAGGGCACGAGGAAATAGAACCAGAAAATCACCAGCACCAGCGGCAACGACCGCATCAGGTCGACATAGAGGCCGGCGATGCGCCCAAGCAGCTTGAAGCCCGACAGCCGCATCAGCGCGATCAGCGTGCCGAACACCAGGCCGCCGGAAGCCGCGAGGCCGGTCAGCATCAGCGTGAACGTCATGCCGTCGAAAAACAGATATCCCAGCGAGCGGCGAATGACATCGAAGTCGAAGTTGGCGAACATTGGCGCGCTACTTCCCGGTAATGTAGCCGGGGACCGCCAATCGGCGCTCAAGGAAGCGCATGGCGGTGACGACGACGATATTGATCAGGAGATACAGCACCGTCGCCGCGGTGAAGGCTTCGAACACCTGGAAGGAAAATTCCTGCATGGCACGCGCCTCGCCGGTCAGTTCGATCAGGCCGATGGTGATGGCCACCGAGGTATTCTTGATGGTGTTGAGAAATTCGGAGGTCAGCGGCGGCATGATGATGCGAAACGCCATCGGCAGCAGCACGTAGCGATAGGCCTGCGCCGTCGTCAGTCCGAGCGCAGTCGCTGCGAGTTTCTGTCCGCGCGGCAGGGAGTTGATACCTGCGCGCGTTTGCTCGGCCACGCGCGCCGACATGAACAGCCCGACCCCGATCGCCGCCGTATAGAACGGCGCGTCGGGGATCTGCTTCAGCCAGAGCCCCCACGACTGCGGCAGCAGTTCCGGCAAAACGAAGAACCAGAGAAACAGCTGCACCAGCAGCGGCATGTTGCGAAAGAATTCGACATAGCAGAAGCCGACCCAGGACGCCGTCTTCGACGGTAGCGTACGCAATACGCCGATGACCGATCCGAATACGAGCGCAATGATCCAGGCGCAGATCGCGGTCTCGATCGTCAGAACCAGCCCCGACAGCAGCATGTCGAGATAGGTGCCGGTCCCGTTGGGGGCCGGCTCCCAGAAGATGCGCCAGTTCCAGTGATAGTTCACAGGGCATTCCGTACGCTAGGGCTGCGCGGCTACAGATCGAGCCTGCACCATCGATATCAGCCCGTGCAATGGCCGGGCCACCGCACGAGCCGACAAACCTCACATCGCCTTATAAGAGTCCGGATCCGGGGAGTCTGAAGGCTTGGCGAACTCATGCTTCAGCTCCGCGCTGATCGGCGCGTTGAGGTTCAATCCCTTGGGCGGGATTTTCTGCATGAACCATTTGTCGTACAGCTTCTGGCCGTCGGCGCTTTTGTAGAGTGCTGCGGTGGCGCCATCGACCACCTTCTTGAAGGCCGCATCGTCCTTGCGCAGCATGATGCCGTAAGGTTCCGGCTTCGAGAACGCGTCCTTGGAGATGACGTAGGCGGCCGGCTCTTTCGATCCGGCGACCAGGCTGGCGAGCAGGATGTCGTCCATCACGAACGCCACCGCCCGATCGGTCTCGACCATCAGGAACGCCTCGGCGTGATCCTTGGCCGGGATGATGTTGATGCCGAGGTTGCGGGCGGCATTGGCTTCGGTGAGCTGCTTGATGTTGGTGGTGCCGGAGGTCGAGACCACCGACTTGCCCTTGAGATCGTCGATCGAGTTGATCTTGCTGGACTTCTTCGAGACGAAGCGGCTGGCGGTCAGAAAGTGGGTATTGGTGAACCAAACCTGCTTCTGGCGTTCGGCGTTGTTGGTGGTCGAGCCGCACTCAAGGTCAACGGTGCCATTGGCCATCAGCGGAATCCGGGTCGCCGATGTGACCGGGTTAAGCTTGACCTCGAGCTTGTCAAGCTTGAGCTCCTTCTTCACGGCATCGACGATTTTGTAACAGATATCCATCGCAAAGCCGATCGGCTTCTGGTTGTCGTCCAGATAGGAAAACGGAATCGACGAGTCGCGAAAGCCAAGGGTGATCGCGCCGGTTTCCTTGATGTTCTTCAGCGTCCCCGTGAGCTCCTCGGCATTCGCCTGCCCTGCGCAGAACGCGGCGGCGAGCGCAAGGCCAATCATACGCAAATGTTTCATTCGTGCTCTCCTCGTTGGGATGACTTCTGCAATGCTTGCATAATTCGGACCGGAATAGAACGTAACTTTCGGCGGCCATACGGCCCCAGACCGCGCTGACGACAAGGGATGCGGCCGAAGCCAGTGGCCGCTGTCGCTGCCGGAAACGGCGCCGGCATCAATGCGGTGGGCGCGGCATTTCGCCCAAATCCCAGAACAAACCCGCCATGATGCCCAGTGCTTCCTCGGTAACCGAGAGCAGAATGTGTTCATCGGGGGCGTGTTGCGAGCAGCCCGGATAGGAATGGGGCACCCAAATCGTAGGCAAGCCTAACGCTTCGGAAAACACATCGTTGGGCAGCGAGCCGCCGATGTTCGGCAGAACCGCCGGCGCTTTTCCGGTCGTCCGCCGGATCGACTCCGCCGTCCAGTTGACCCAGGGACTGTCGAGATCGGTTCGCGACGCGGCAAAACTCTGCGTTATCAGCACCTCGACCATCGGAAAACCGTTGGTGTGCAAATGCGTCCTGATCACATCGACTGCCTTATCCACCCTGGTGCCGACGACAAAGCGAAGCTGCAGAACGGCTTGCGCGCGTCCCGGAATGGCGTTGGCCGGTTTCTCGATATTGCCGGAAGACATCGCCAGCACTTCGAGCGTGTTCCAGGCATAAAGCCGCTCGGCGGCCGACAAGCCTGCCTCACCCCAATTCTCTGACAGTGCCGGCTCATCGGACATCGGCTCTATCTTCACGT
>OCZT010001172.1_pt1 | contig 27175 bp, 22 predicted proteins | sample 1539031 | NCBI WGS metagenome assembly OCZT01 (sample SAMEA3539308, study PRJEB22396) | soil metagenome | biome: tundra; feature: field; material: soil | place: USA | collected 2010-05 | depth 0.15 m | reverse complement strand
CGTCGGATTTTGGTTCCGCAGAGTCCTGGTTCGAGCCCAGGTGGGTCAACAAATAATGAACTCATTTTTTTCATAACCGCTTAGATTCAAGGAATTCAGGCGGTTTCTTTTTTTACAGGTACTCAAAATGTACGCTGGAACTCCCTAAAAAGGAGTCCTTTTCGAGACCTGAACTTAACCCCTTAAAAAGGTCTCGCTAAACTCTGTAACAGTTTGTTTATTTTGCACTTAGTTGCAGTATTCTGCATAAGATAATACCCTAAATTCAGGGTACCTTTGTATAAAAAACGAGACCGTTTAAAATGAAGTAATATGAAAAACAAAATTGTAAGTCACTTTTATTCGAAAGAATCAAAGAAAGACAGTAATGGAGAAGCTCCTATTTATCTAAGAATCACCATAAATGGAGAGAGAGCGGAAATTTCTACAAATCGAAGAATCAGTTCTGATCTGTGGGATAAAGCATCAGAAAGAGTTACCGGAAGGAGTGAATCTGCTAGGGTAATTAATTCACATTTGAATAATCTGGTTGGTAAAGTGGAGAAGTATTTTAGCGGCCTTGATGCTAAAGATGAAATGATATCAGTACATCAGATTATTAGTGAACTGAAAGGTAAAAGTCAAAATCAAATGACTCTGATAAAAGCTTATGATTTTCATATTAATAGAATTGAGGAGTTGATTGGAATTGACTATGCAGCAAATACAGTTAAAAGGTATAAATCATCCCTAAATGGCTTAAAAGCATTTATTCTTCATAAATACCATAAAACGGATGTTCGTCTATTTGACCTTGATAACCAATTTATTGAATCATACTATTCTTATCTTAAGTCAATGAAGGGATTACAACAAAACTCTGCAGCCAAGGATATTAAAAATCTTTATAGAGTTATAAATAAAGCTGTCAGTTACAAATGGATTTACCAAAATCCATTTAAGGATTTCAGCTGTCAGTATATAAACCCCAATAGAACTTATTTGACTGAAGAAGAAATTGACTCATTATATAAAAAGAAATTTGCTATAAGTAGATTAGCTAAAGTCCGGGATGTTTTTATCTTTCAAATATATACTGGTTTGTCGTATATTGATATGGCACAATTAACTGAAGATAATATTGAAATAGGAATAGATGGTAAAAGATGGATAGTGATAAACCGCAAGAAGACCGGAATTAGATCAAGCATTCCCATTTTACCAAATGCACAGGAAATTCTGGATAGATACAAAATTGATCCTTTATGCATAACAGAGAAAAAGATACTTCCAGTTTATTGTAATCAAAGAACAAATGCCTATTTAAAAGAGATAGCAGATCTTTGTGAGATCAAAAAAAACCTGACTACACACCTTGCCAGGCATACTTTTGCGACTACCATTACGCTATCTCATGGTGTACCTATTGAAACAGTTTCAAAAATGCTTGGACATTCTGACCTCAAGACCACACAGATCTATAGTAAAGTGGTGGACAGAAAAATTGCTGATGATATGAAAGCATTGCGTGAGAAAAAAGAAGAACCAATAGCTGCTGCGAGTGGAAATTAGGTAAATTATTTCTACCTTTAAAACAAAAATGTCTTCAACTGATCAACTTGAAGCCTTTAGGAGTTTTATATTAACTCCAATTGAATACCATATAACAAAATCTGATTATCATGTAACCTTATTTCTGGATCATCTTTTAGAAAGGTATGAATATGTCAGAGGTGAGGCTCGTAAAAATTATGAGGAGTACCTTTCAGAAGATGATGATTTCTCCTTATTTTTTAGTGATATGCTTAAAAAGATTGAAGCCACCGAAGGATCAATCTTCCTCTCAAATAGTGATGGGATCACTTATTTACCATTAGGTAATTTAATAGACAAATTTGGCTCTGGAATCCATCTATATTCTTATCATATATTTAGGGTAATTCAGGATGTTAAAGATTGTTTTGCATCTTATATTCCCAAGTTAAATCAAAGCTCAGAACGTTTTACCCCTATTCCAAGTTTTAATGCTAAGTCAAAAATAGCTGCATATAATGTATTCCCTGAATTAATGAAACATGGATATATTGAAGGAGATACGCATATTGAAACTTTTGCTTCTATTTTTCGAGGGGAAGAAATATATACAAAAGTCGTGTGGACGAGTAAAATAAGCTACTTGGTTTATTTCATAAGAACTCTTGAATCCAAAAAATGTATTGATGACCTTGATGATGACATTTGGTTAGTCACACAAAAATGTTTTACTATAAAAGATATTGAAAATCTTACCGTTAAAAAGCTCAGGCATGCTTTTAAAACCCGTAAAACTACGGTATTAGACGAAATTGTGGAATTATTCGCCAAATCAAAGTAGCTTATAACGCTACCCTAGCTCTACCCTAAATAATATTTATTGTTTTTTTTAATCAAGGTGCTCCATAAGATGGAATACTATTGCATCTACTTTACCTCTACTCATCAAATCTATTCAGCAAATACTTCGTCTATTTAGGTATGAAACAGAGTTTTTAATATTTAAAATTTAAAACGAATGAATCAACAAAGAACAGAACAAATGATTTTAAAAGTACCCGATTGGGAAGAATTGAAAAAAGTTGTAGTAGAGGCTATCAGAGAAAACGTTAGAAGTGATGAAAAGAGGTTCTTAAAAAGTGCAGAAACAAGGAAAATGTTGGGTGGGATTAGTGCTGCAAAATTGCAGACACTTAGAGTAGGAGGCCATTTACCAGCAATTAATGCTGATGGATTGTGGCTTTATGACATAAATGACATTATGAGTTTTACTTTAAAAAACAAAATTAATGCGGAGGAGAGCATGAGACATGAATGATTATGTAACAAATGTGAGGCTGGAAGAGCTAAATCGGTCAATATCAGAAATTAAAAAAAACCTGGATGAATTAAAATGTTCTATAAGAAGTGAAAATGATCTTTGGGATAGTACGGATATTGTAAGAAACTGGCATGTATCTGAAAGAACTTTAGCTGATTGGCGAAAGAAAAGATTGATCGGTTATGTTCAAATAAACAAAAAGATTTATTACCCAAAACAACTAAGAGACAGATTTATATATGATAATTCAATAAAAAAGGAGGTATAAATGGGAAGAAGGATTAATAATTCTTATAGTGAGTCCGGCTTTCAAAGCGCTGGTCATAATGAGAATATTAATAAAAACATAATAACAGCGAAAGAGATGATAGAGAATAATATTACTGAAATACCTATGCTTTGGAACCCTTTTCTGCCAAAACAAGGGTTGGCTCTATTATCAGGTGAAAGTGATACTGGGAAAAGCACATTAATGCGTCAATTTTCTTCAGCAATCGTGTCAGGGCAAGACACATTCTTAGGATTAGAATTGAGGGCTGATTTACATAGTACAATATATGTTTGCACAGAAGATGATATCACTTCCATTTCTGCCAGATTAAAAATGGAATTTGACTCAGCGAATTCCACTGATCCTTTTCTGAATTTAAGATATATTTTCAGTGAGGAGAATGTCGTTAAGCAACTGGATGATGAGCTAGAACAAAGACCTGCGGATTGCGTAATTATAGACGCATTAGGTGATATTTTTGAAGGGGATGGAAATAGTATGACTTCTGTCCGGCAGTTCTATAAGCCATACGATAAACTATCAAAACGATATGGATGTCTGATTCTCTTTGTCCATCATAATAGAAAAAGTTCAGGTAAAAATCCAGCTAAAACAGATATCTCAGGAAGCCAGGCTTTTGAAGCAAAACCCAGAGCGGTGCTCATGCTTAGAAATGGTACAGGAAGCACATCAAATAAGGAATTGAGCATCGTTAAGGGAAATTTTATACCCTCAGAACTAAAGAATACTGATTTATCACTTCGAATTAATGATGATGGAGTATTTGAACTATTAGATGTTACAAGTCCCAAAAAAGGCATATCAAAAACAAATCATAATGAAAATTATGATGTGAACAGAATCTTTGAATTACGGAACGAAGGTAAATCTATTAGAAAAACAGCTGAAATTCTTAAAGATGAAGGAATAATATTAAGTAAAACAAAAGTTGGAAAAATATCAAAAGACAAAGAAAATGATTTTATGTCAGTATGATTGATTATCTCCTGTCCCTGTCCCAAATCCTTAGATTTGGGACAGTGGGACAGCATGACAATAATAATCAAAGACAATCATGTATAAGCATAAGATTTTGATTAAACCGCTCTTTTAGGGCGGTTTTTCGTTTTTTAAAATACCACTAGGTTATATGATATATACTTAACAGAAAAAAGTATACGCCATTAACCTAATAGCACTTTTATATGCTCCCCCCCTTTTTCTGTACCTGAAAAACAAGCCCCCCATCTTTTTGATGTAAAAATGAATACCCCCAGGTCAAATCTTAAAGTGTTACAGAATTTCCAATAAATTGAATGAGAGTACAAGAGTATCCCTTTTCCCCACCCCTCTGAAGCCTCGAGTGGGGGAATTACCTCCGACATAGTATTCACTAAAAATTTAAGAAAATGGTAAAAATTATTGATTTCAAAACAAGACTTAGCAAGGATGGAAATGAGTTCAATGCTTTGATTATTCAAGGAGGACTTGAAATGGTTAAATCCAAACAGACAGACAGGTATTACGCTACAAGCAAAAAGGCATCTGTGACAAGTACTTTCGATAATGAAACTTGTATGGAGCTTATTGGTACAAAGATCCCAGGATCTGTTCAGAAGGTAGAAACTGAACCTTACGAGTTCACCATTAAGGAAACTGGTGAGGTCATAACTCTCAATCACAGATGGGTCTATCTTAAAGAAGGCGAGACAATTACTGAGAAGGTACTTGCTGAATCTGAGGTAGTAGAGCCTTTGTAAAAGAAGGGGTGTAAAAGCCCCTTTTTCTTTTTTATTAATTAAACAATTAAATGTTATGCAATTACAATTACAAAAAGCAGAACGTAAACAAGCTTTAATTAAGCTTGCTCTACAAGGTCCTTCGGGATCAGGTAAAACATACAGTTCATTGTTATTAGCATATGGACTTGTTGGGAACTGGAACCAAATAGTAGTAATAGACACCGAGAATAATTCATCTCATCTGTACTCACATCTTGGTTCATATAATGTATTGGCTTTAGCTGAACCATTCTCGCCTGAGAGGTATATAGAAGCTCTTGAAGCCTGTGAAAAAGCTGGAATGAGAGTTGTTATAATTGACTCAATATCTGCTGAATGGGAAGGTGCTGGTGGAATCATCGAAACACATGGAAACATGGCTGGTAATTCGTTCACAAACTGGAATCGTATGACACCTCGTCATAATGCTTTTGTCCAGAAGATACTTCAGTCTCCTTGCCATGTTATAGCTACTATCCGTTCAAAGCAGGATTATGTTTTGACAGATAAAAATGGAAAGATGGTTCCGGAGAAGGTAGGATTGAAAGGTGTTACAAGAGACGGTATGGACTATGAGTTTACCGTTGTCCTTGATCTGGATATAAAACATCAGGCTACAGCAAGTAAAGACCGCTCAGGACTCTTTGCTAATCCTCTACCATTCCTGATAACAGAACAAACAGGCAGCAAGATTAAGATCTGGTGCCTTGGTGAAGATCTCATCAAGAATGTAGAACTACAAATCAATGAAGCCCAGACTGTTCAGGAGCTAAGGAATATTATTATAAAATATCCCACGCTTAGAAGTAAGATTGAACCCTTATGCCTTCTGAGAAAGAGTGAGCTTGAGGGTGTTGTAACAGATCCAGTTGTTAATCCTTAAAACAAAATATTATGGAATTAATAAATGTTCAAAGCACTATTGTGCCTGATGAAGCTAAAGTAGTTGAGACTTCAGATAACAGGTTTATTCTAGCCAATACTCTGCCTATCTCTTATGGGGAATTGAAACATAAATGTATCATCCCTGTATTCTCAAAGGATAATGAATCTACCGTGTCTCATAGTGAGTTCATTGATGTTGTTGGCCAGGCTTGTGAAAAATTCTTTTCTGCAGAGAATATACTTCATCCGGCAATAAGGATAAGCCACCCAATAAAAGGCCGTATTCCAGAAGCGATGGGAAAACCTGCAGAGGCATTAGTTGAAGCAGAGAAGACAATTTATTATGAACGCATGGCCTTTGTATATGAAGTGCCAGGGATAACTTCAGTTGTCAATGGAAACAAGCTTTCTCTTTCTATTGGTGGTGTACGTGCTTACAATTCTGAAAACCTTTATGGTAAGAAGACCGAAGAGCACTTTAAGGTATTCGTCGGCTTCAAAAATCATGTATGCATCAATCTCTGTATTTCTACAGATGGTTTCCTTGATGATTTAAGGGTAATGTCTGTGCAGGAACTTTTTAATAGAGTATTTCAGCTATTAACCAGGTTTGATTCTGAAAGTCAGATTAATCATCTAACAACTCTTTCTGACTATAATCTTTCTGAGCATCAATTTGCCCAGTTGGTCGGTAAATCCAGGCTATATCAGTTTCTACCACCAAAGACTAAGAAAGCTCTGGATACAGTAGTGCCAATTTCGGATACTCAAATCTCAGCCGTTGGAAGAGATTATTATGAAGACAAAAGTTTCTGCAGAGAGGAATCCGGTGATATAAATCTCTGGAAGGTATATAATCTCTTTACAGGAGCGACGAAGTCAAGCTATATTGATACTTTCCTTGATAGAAATGTTGGTTCATTGTTATTCATTAATAGCCTTGTTGAACATATCCGAGAGAAGAAGCTATCATGGTTCTTATCATAACATGGCTACTATATTATGAATTGATAGCTGGGCTATTAAAAGTTATTAAGTAACATATTAATTTTTATGAGTAAGGATCAGTATTTAAAGGAACTGCTTAAATGGATCTCATCCGACAGCCTTTTGGTCATTGATCAATCAGGAAACCTAAGGCGCATATTTTGTCCTTTTAAGGCAATTTGTCTAGTAGACTTCCCTGAAATCATTAAAGGTCAGAAAGTGTCTGTAGAGGCCATTAAATTGACTGTAGAGATAAAAGAAGTATATATTATTAAGGGCACTGCTTATTACATCGTGAACTTCTCTATAGTCATTGAATAGTCGAGTCATGCTGCATTTTCTTTATTGTTGTTTTGAGATGGTTCACCTCGACTTTAAGTAATCAAGAACCACTGAAAACCAACAGTGCTAATTCCATCCATCTAGGTAAACTCCTGGATGGTTGGTTTTTCCAAAAAGTTGCATTTTGTTTAAACAAATCGTAATTTGTGTAAAATATATATTTTGAGAAAGTTAAATTAATAAATACCATATGAAAAACTTATTTAAAATTTCAGGTGTTATCTTATTAATCATTTCAATCATTTTAATTCACTCATGTAAGAAAGATCAGCCTACACCACCTGTTAAAACAACAACAACAGTACCAACACTCACCACCACTCCCGCATCGAATATAACTTCGACAAATGCAATTTTAGGTGGTAATATTTCTTCCGATGGTGGGGCTACAATCACAGAAAAAGGTGTGTATTGGGGGACAACAAAAAACCCTGAAATTACTGGAACTAAGTTAAAAGCAGATTCTATAACGAATAAATTTAGTGAGACCACACCTGATATATATCCAGACACTACCTATTATGTAAAAGCATATGCTATAAACAGCAAAGGAATAGGTTATGGGAATCAGGTTAGTTTTAAAACAAAAGAATTAGAACTGGCAATTATTGACGTGAGTCATGAAACAGGATGGGATTATTGGGTAATTGCAAAAGATAGTAGTAACTATTTTGTTACAATGAATAATAATAGACCCGCTTCTGTATTTTTTAAACCAGATAATAAAAAAAATGGATATAATATTTTCTGTGATGAAAAAGGATTGCCATCAAAAATGGTCATTGAAAACTATATTTTTTTATTTGGAAATTACAGAGACCAGTTAGTAGATATTGCTGTGATATCCCCCAGTGGTGATATAAGTATTCAGAGAAATTTAAAGATAAATATTGATTTAAATTTATTTTATAAAAAGAGCTATGATGCTAACAGTGCTTTGATTTCTGGTTTAAAGATATCAAGGGAAGCTATTGGGATAGCTTCTTGCGCCATAGGCATCTTAGGCCTCGAATCCCCAGCAGCCGGATTAGCATTGCAATTAGCAAAGATTGGTTGCTTAGCAACCTTTTCAGGGATGATTGATGATAATTTTCATTTTAAAATTTTTGGAACTACATCAACAGTAATAAGCGATATCATCTTAGGTCCTATAGATTGTGGTAGACTTGATTTGATAGGATGTACTGCTTTTTTAGCAGATGTTGGCTTAACATATAAAATTAACGCTCTTGAAAAATTAGGAAGCGAAAATGTAGCTAATGCAGAAGAACAATTATTAGATCTCACATATATGCAATCACCCGTGGTTAACACTTCTGCTGTCAGTAACATAAAAACAACTTCTGCAATTTGTGGAGGGAATGTTACTTCTGATGGCGGATTAACAGTGACAGAAAGGGGAGTATGCTGGAATGCAACAGCTCTACCGACCACAGCAAATAACCATACAACAGATGGTACAGGAGTAGGAGCCTTTGTAAGTTCGATTAAAGGATTAGAACCTTCAACTACCTATTATGTTAGGGCTTATGCTAAAAATAGTGCTGGAACTTCTTTCGGGGATGATGTTTCTTTTAAAACTAATTCGGCAACCTATAATGGAACTTTCAATGGCACTCTTATAATAACGGTAGATTGTGCTCAGTGGAAAGATGTTGTTTCTTCGACTATTAAAATTGTTGTTTCAGGAAGTGGAACAGTGATTGATCCTTATAAAGGTAGCATGGAAATTAACGGCTCGGATGTTGAATCGTTAGTTTACTGTAACTGTGATCCGGAAATATATATTTGTAGCCCGGGTGGTACAATAACATTCTATGGTAATGGCACAGTATCTGGCTCACAAGATAAGGTTGAAGCATCTTCATCGGGTACAATAGGAGTCGGTTCATTTAACGCGTCGTTTACGAGTGGAACATTCAGCGGAAGTACCTTAACCGGTGTCCTTACTTTTAACTTGAACCTTGCCGATGCTCCAATTGTGGAAACTATAACCTTAACAAATAGTAAATGAGAAGCAGCTAAAAGGTGTTCGGGTTGCTCCCTTTATGGATATATTCCATCCATCTGAGTTAAGTCTTGGGCAGGTGGATTTTTATTTGACTTGTGTCATTGTCTTTCTCAACTTTAATTAAAATAAATAGGTATGAAAGGGATATTGTTTTTAATAACCATCTTTTGTGCATTAAAAGTAAATGCACAGAATTACTTAATTTCTTTTGCTGGGACTGGGGAATCTAATATTGTATCGACAGTTAATGTTAAGAACTTAACTGCAGGGACAACTCTCACTTTGAACGGGAATGATATTTTGCACCTAACAACAATAGTAACGGGAGTTAAATCTATTGATAATGGACAGTTATCTGAATTGAAGATTTACCCGAATCCAATGACTGATAATTCAACATTGGCGATATACCCTCCTGTAGCAGGAGATGCAACTATTTCTGTTTTTGATATTACTGGGAAATTGTTAACTCAAATTCAAAGTAAATTGGATAAGGGACTACAAGAATTTCATCTTTCAGGTCTTAAAAGTGGTTTATATCTAATCAGCGTTATGGGCATTACTTATAAGTTCTCAGGGAAATTGTTGTGCAATAGTAAAGAACCTGAAGCAATCAGCATAGAGAAAATCAATTATAATCAGACAGCTAAAAAAGGGAAAATAAAAACAGATTCTAAAGGAGAGCTTGGTACCGTTGATATGAATTATACATCAGGAGACATGTTAAAATTTACTGGGATTTCAGGAAATTACAGCACTGTAATGATGGACATTCCAACATCAGACAAAACACTTACATTTAATTTTATTGAATGTACAGATGGTGATGGCAACAATTATCAAGTGGTAGAGATTGGTACCCAGTTATGGATGGCAGAAAACCTTAGAACCACGAGGTATCGTAGAGGTAGTATCATAGGAATAAATACATTTGGACCAAATGGCGGAGATTATATATGGCCGGTAGGTGGAAGTGAAAATAATGTACCTAAATATGGCAGGCTATATACACACTATGCGGCAAGTGACAGTGCCTGTCCCATAGGCTGGCGATTACCTGAATATATTGATTGGAGAAGACTAACAAATGGTTCCGATAGCATTTATACTGAGGATATTGCCAGTTCGGATTGTTATATAGAATTCCCCGTAGGCAAATCTCTTGCCGCGAATACGGATTGGCAGACAAATGAAATCAATGGCTCAGTAGGAAACAAACAGGAAACTAATAATAGTTCCGGTTTTAATGGTCTTCCTGCTGGAAGTCCAGGGGGTAATATTGGAGCTTATGGCACATGGTGGATTCGAGAAAAGATAGCTTATGCAGAAATCGAGGGTGATAGCAAAAATTTATTTATTCATATAAGATATCCTGTCTCTCCTTTACAAGCTACATCAATTTTAAATCAAGGAAAATCCGTCCGATGTACTAAAGGTATTCTATCGCCGGTCCTAAGTACCTCTGCAGTTACTTCTGTAACGCAGATTACAGCAACAAGTGGTGGCTATATAACTAGTGATGGGGGGGCATATGTAACTTCCTGTGGAGTTTGTTGGAGTACATCACCAAATCCTACTATTGAAAACGCGAGGACTATTGACGGATCTGGAATAGGAGCATTTACAAGTTCTATAATCGGACTTACCGGAAATACAACCTATTACGTAAGAGCCTATGCTACAAATAGTACTGTAACAAATTATGGCAATGAAGTGATATTTAAGACATATACAGGAACTGTTTCTGACATTGATGAAAACAATTATTATACAGTCACAATCGGTACTCAGGAATGGATGGCAGAAAACCTAAAAACAACCAAGTACAGTAATGGTGATTTAATAGGAACAACAACTCCAGCAACATTGGATATATCAAGTGAAAGCACACCCAAATACCAATGGGCGTATGATGGTAATGAAAGTAATGTTGATATTTATGGTAGATTGTATACATGGTATGCAGCAACAGACAGCCGTAAAGTATGTCCTACTGGATGGCATGTACCTACTTTAGGAGAATGGGAAATCCTTTTAAAGCCCGGAAATATTATTGATATAAAAGGTGCAGAACTAATGGAAACAGGTACAAATCATTGGAATAGGTCTGATATAGTGGGAACCAACGAAACTGGTTTTACAGCCCTTCCAGGTGGTTACCGATATTCTTCATTCGAAGGCATGACTAGTATTGGGGAGTATTGGTCTTCCGATGAAAGTGCATATCCGGGATCATCACTATATTACCCCATTCCTATTTCTGGCGCGTACGATATGACTCCTTTAACGATGTTACGTGGTAGATATTCTGGACTTTCCGTTCGCTGTTTGAAGAATTAATTAACTATTGATAACAATAATTTTTCCCCAGTCCTCGCAAATCAGCTCCGGAGGATTTTTATTTGACTCTTGTTATTTCTTATGGTAATTTTATCAAGCTAATTTAAATCATGTAGTTATGGAAAACTTACTTTTCAAATATAGAGAATGGAGCTGGATTAAGAGAATAATTAGGTATATTTTGGATATTATTTGGCATTGCATTATCCTTTTCGGATAAACCACTGACACTATTAGACTGGATAAGGTCAACTGTTTTTGTTCTCTTTGGAGTCATGTTTTTTACTCCATTAGTGGGGAATAATGAAACCAGATTTAAGGTGTTCGGGTTGCTCTCATTATGTTGCATTGCATAATACACCAGATTTAAGGGGACTTGGGTGGGTGTTTATAAATAATATTGACAATGGACTTTTTTGAGTGTACATTTATTTAGGTTTCTGATAGCATAGTTGGGTTTAGGTTAATGCCTTCCATCTGAGCTAATCTTGGGTGGATGGATTTTTCATTAGTAAATAAAATTGACTTTGGCTTAAGCAAGGTGTAACTTTGATAGTATTGATTCTGAGAATTATTTTTTAATCTAAAAAATACTATCATGACTCACTCATTCAAAATCCCAGTAATTGTTTTCCTTCTGATTAGTTCAACACTATCTCTTACTTCCTGTAAAAAGAAACCAACTCCACCTGTTGTGACAACCGCTAATGTGAGCGGCATTACACTGACAACTGCAACGACGGGAGGAAATGTGACAGGCGATGGTGGTGCTGAGGTTACTGCCAGGGGGGTTTGCTGGAATGCTTTAGCTAATCCTACTGTTGCCAACAACAAGACATCAGATGGCGCTGGTATTGGACCATTTACCAGCAACCTTACCCAACTGACACCCGGTGCTAATTACTATGTCAGGGCCTATGCAACCAATAGTGAAGGAACAGCTTATGGTAATCAGTTATCATTTACCTCAAACCAAATAAAAGATTATAACATGATAGATGTCCATAATGAAACTAATTGGGATTATTGGGTTATTGGAAAAGAAGGAGAGAGTTTTTTAATAAAATTGCAAGACTCTATTCCCTCAATCATTTTCTTTAAACCATTGCCTAATAAAGATGGTTATCCCATTTTTTTAGATAATCATGGACTCCCATCAAAAGCAATGATTGAAGATCATATTTTTTTATTTGGTAATTTTCGAAAATCATTGATAGATATCGCTGTTGTTTTACCGGATGGGGAGATTAAAGTATATAGAGATATAAAGACAGATTATGATTTAACAATTGGTCTGTCTAAAACTCAGAACAATTTACAATCACTTAGTAGCATCTTAAAACTGGCATCTGGCATAGTTGGTACAGTATCCTGTGGAGTTGGATTAGCAGCAGCAATTCCAACAGGTGGTCTTAGCTTGACATTAGCAGCTCTTGGTTGTGGTGTGGGAATAGTTGGATTGGCTGCTGATTTATTCCCTGAGAGCAAAGTAGCTAAGTGGACGGGATTCTCTTCATCTGAAATTGGATCTGTTTTGGACATAGTTGGTTGTGCAGAAGGTAATGTTGTTGATTGTGGACTTGGAATAACTTCAGCAGCTTTAACTGTTACGACTAATGCTGTTGATGATTCAGAAAAAAGAAAAGATCAAATTGATGTTGCAACAGGGCAATTAAAAACTAATTTAATCGTTTCAACTTCTCAAGTAACTGAATTTTCAGACAATTCAGCAACTCTCGGTGGTAAAGTAACTCCAGAAGGAGTTGCACTTGTTACGGAAAGAGGAGTATTTTATGGAACTTCACAGAATCCAGAGTCTACAGGAACAAAATTGCAAATTGGAAGTGGAATAGGATCATTCTCAATCAATTTTATAGGATTATATCCAAAGACACTTTATTATGTCAGAGCCTATGCAATCAATAGTTTAGGCATAGCTTATGGACAAACTGTTAGTTTTACTACACTAGGTACTCCAACAATCCCGACAGCCACTACTACACCTATTTCTAGTATAACGCAAACTACTGCTAACTCTGGCGGAAATGTAACTTCAAGCGGTGGGTCTGATGTAATAGTACGCGGAGTATGCTGGAGCACATTGCAGAATCCTACCACAGCAAATAGTCACACATTTGATGGAACAGGTACTGGTACTTTCACAAGCAGCCTTACAAATTTAACTGCCAATACCACCTATTATGTTAAAGCCTATGCTACAAATAGTGCAGGAACAGCTTATGGTAGCCAGGTTAGTTTTACTACTCTTCCAACCAGCAATACCATATTAAATGAGAGCTTTGAATCATATGCATCTGGTTCTTTCCCCAATTCTTGGGTCGCTGATGGAAATGGTACAACTATTTCAGAAAATTATATAGATAATTCTATCTCTTACTCAGGTAGTAAATCCCTTAGATTATTCGGTACAGTAGGCGGTTGTTGGGCTGCAATAGCTTATCATACTTTAGATGTTACTCCTGCCTTTGATATTGAATTAGCAATTAGAAATGGAAATGAAATATTGTCTGGTTGTAATCCTAATAGAGCTTTAGTAGGTTTGAGAGAGGGTACAACCTGGACAAATCCTTCAAGGACATTTATTAATTTTGACAATGATGGAAAAATATATGGTGGTGGTGGTATAGAATTAGGTCCATATAGTAATAATACTTGGTACTTGGTAAGAATTAAATATGAAATAATTTCAACTGCAGAAATAAAATTAAGTTACTGGATAAATAACAATTATCTGGGCGATGAATCTTTAAGTGCAATAAGTGATGAAAATCTTTTAAATAATCTTGAAATAAGTGTTCTTGAAGGTTCAGCTTGGTTTGATGATATTAAAATCTTGAAATAAAATTTTAAACTATTTAAAAGGAGTTCGGGTTGCTCTCTTTCTGTATATTCCATCCATCTGACTCAAACTTGGGTGGATGGATTTTTTGATTAGCATACTAAAACTAAATAGTAGTCGCATAGACCAATTATTAGTTGTAATTTGCATTAAAGCCTTAACTTATAAAAACAGTTATAATATTATTCAGTTTAATTTGCTTTTTAATAATCACTAGTAATTGCAAAAAAAAACTCACCTGCAAATTATAATGTCATTTACCCAGCACAACTTAGTATTTTAGCTGATCTTCCCATTGACAAGGACGTCTAAATATTCAGATCTGCTATTCCTAGATGGAAGTAATTTTTGGGAGGAGGTCAAACTAAGTAACAAAACAATAGGAATTCCTATTAAATTAAAAATAAAGTAAACAAAACACATAAAATGGTAAAGTATGAATATCGGGAAATAACCATCCTGAGATATTTATAAAATATCCAATATTAGATCTTAAGATGATAAAATAAAATTCTATATGGATACCTAAACCTTTTATGTTGTTTGAATAGAATTACCTACTGATATTCTATTTGTTCATAATTTCTTCAAAAAAATTGAAATAAATTAGTTTTTTTTCTTGGAAGATGTTTTGAAAAATGCGAAATTAACTACTTAAAATGAATAGTATTTTGTTAAAAATTAGACTTACTAACGGACTTGAATTAGATGATCCTTTCATTGTCGCCTCATCTCATCTCACCGATTCTGAAAAAGCCTTTCAAAACCTTGCTTTGATTAAACCAGCAGGGATAACAACCAAAACTATTTCAGAGAAGTATGGAGGAAACCAATTTACTCCTAAACCTAGTCGTATTTTAAAGCAAATTAAAACATGGAGTGGAAACGAATTAGGTTTATATGCTGATGGACCAAAAGAAACTGAACTTTGGGGGATAGGGATTGCATTCGATTTATTAAAAAAGGCAAGAATAATTTTACCTGATACTAAAATAGGTATCAGTATTTTGCAGGGAGAAAATTATGATCTGATAAAAAAATCATTAAACAACAATTACGATTTCGTTGAACTAAACTTAAAATATTCTCTAAGGTTATCAGAAGATAAAAAGAAAAATCTATTAAAAGTGATCCGTGAAATTAGATCTGACATCACAAACTTTTGTGCAACCTTTAAAGATTATCCAAAATTCATAAAAGTAAGTAGGGAGGCGTACTCATTTTTTACGGAATTGTTTATATCAGAAACTTTGAACCTTATCAAAGCGAATAGTGTTGTTGTAATCATAGCAAATAGTAAGAAAATGGATGGTCCACCTTCATATGTTCAATTTCAGAAACATGACCTGCTTCAAAAAGGGGTTATAGTTGGTGATTATCTTTTCCCAGAAACTTACAACATAATTAAGGAGTTTCACCATATCGCACCCAATACCGAAATAGTTGCTAACGGAGGCATAATGAGTATAGGCGAAGTCCTTGACTGTATGACATTTGGAATCAAATCATTTCAGATTTGCACAATACTTCATAGACAAGGATTATATTCCCTTGAAATGTTAAGAAGACAATTAAAAAGCAGTATTAAAAATTCTAACTGTAAAAGCATACAAGAATTTTCAGAGTTAATCGTTAGACAGCCCCAAGAACTGGCAAAAGTTTCTGACTTATTTATTACAAAAAATAGTTTGTTAAAAGATATCTATACTAGTGGTTTGAGTTATATTAAGGCCTCCTTATTGGAAGAAGTTTCCTCTCAGTTTAAATTAAATAAAATTAAGAAAACTACTATTTACAAAAATGACATAGTTTTCGCTGGAACAAAAGGCTCAATATTGTCATATTATTTATCATTTTATCTAAGTAGATATGGTAATTATAGAATCTCAATCCAAGACTCCAAATCAATTTTAGATTCAAATACTTTCGATTGCGCTATTATTTCAAACGCCTACATAAAAGGAATGAAAAAGAAAAATAATGATTTTAGGATTCAAGAAATTGGGCACGTTAAATATAGCCTTATGGCAATTACAAATGATTTCAGTAAAATAAATAAGGTATTCCTATTTAAGAGCTTAGGGTCCGAAGAGGCAAAAATTGAATTATTGAAAATACATAAATTTCAATATGAGTATATCAAACCCGAGGAGCTTGCTCCTTTATTAATTGGATGGGACGAAAGCCTAGCAATATTGGCTAAGGACCCTCTGACAAATTTCTATAAATATTTACTACCCAAAGAAGTCCAACCCGACTGGCAGGATGTAGCATCAGTTAAAACACCAATATGGCTTTGCACAAAAAATATTCCAGATCTCATCGAAAAGGTAAATCATGATTTGTTGACCTTATTAAAAGATCTCGATGTTGCTATTGATAATTATTTATATAATTTTGTGAACTTTGAATTCAGGGATTATTTACTAGAGTTATTAATGGATAAGAAATGAAGAAAGCAATTAAGCTTACAGAGAATTATTTAGAATCTTATTCATCATATTTTAATGATATATTCCCCTTTGAAAATTTGAAGTGGGCTTTTGTTGGAGGTTTTGTGCGCGATACATTAATTTCGTTTCTTCTTGGGAAAAAAATCAGTAGCCCTGACATAGATATTGCTCTTATTGGTGAATTACCTCATCTGGAAGAAAATAATGAAATATTGAACATTAATAAGAATACATTCGGTGGCCTTAAAGTAAAGACGAAGAAATACGGAAATATTGATATCTGGAATCCCCAAAAATTCTTTAAGAATAGGGAAAAAGAGATTGATTGGGGAAATTATTTAATGAAAATTGATTTTTCAATTAATTCCATCCTTTTCTCCTATCCTGAACATAAATTATATCTTCATAATGACTGGATAAAATCTTACAAGAATAGACAGATTTCTGAATTGTATGAATATTCGCCGTCACCTGATTTACAGCTAATTAGAGCAATGGCTTTAACTATAAATCTTTCTGCAAAAACAGGATTATCATTTCATACAAGTAAAGTTATTTTGGATAAGATGTCCAATTTATTAATGGATTATGATAATCCGTCGTTTGCTAAAATCTTAGAATATACGACAGAAAAAATAATCATTGAAAGATGGCCTGATAGCGTACTTAGGGGTATACTTGACCTCAAAGTATCTTTGAATAAGAATAATACAAATCTTATATTTAAGAAGATAAACCATTATTCTGATTCCAAAATCAGAAATAGTTTTTCTACGTCCGATCTTATTCTTTAAGATTTAATACGTATATCTAACACATGTATCAATTTACAATACTATTTTAGGCCACTCCTAGGCTGTTTAAGACACTTTCTATACCTCTGTTGACTCAACCTTTCAAATTGGGCTGCTTTATCACAAAACGCTTAATAACAGTTTTATAGAGCATTTGTAATAATTCCTATTTCTATTAATATACTCTATATCAGCGTATTAATCATAAAACAATATAGCCTGGGACTTTGGTCCCAGGCTTTCTCATTTCTATTTATTCACTAATCAAAATCATATGAAAACGCAACAGACAACTATATCTGAAGTAAGACTTGTCTACAGGATTAAGGCCAAGTCTTCAGAGAGATTACAGTGATTTGTTCGAAATTTCTAAGATTTTTTATTAGATTTTAGTTCGGTTAAGTTTATAGAGATCGAAGATATTCACCTCATTATCCATAAAATGTCGAAATTTTTTCGTATATTTATATTAGTTTACTGTGGATAATTTGGAATTAGAGTAAAGACTCAGTTCCCTTGCCCATAAAGACAAAAGACATTTTGGAAAAATCTAAAGAACGGTGACAGCTAAACAGCTTTACCCATCTGCTGATTTGATACTTAGTCTTAACTGCTTTATTTAAAAACTATAATATTATAAACCATTTAAATTATGATAACAGACAATAAAATAAAACACTTTATGCCAGTAAAAGATTATGCAATTCATAATCATATTTCAGTGCAGGCTGTGTACAAAATGATCAAGATGAAAAAACTAAATATCAGGAAGATAGGCAGTTACACCTTAGTACAGGAACTATAAAAAAATTTGTTCAAAAAAATAAAAATTTTAAACTATGGAGAAAAAGGAATTTACTGGGAAACCAGACGGTGTTGGGAACGAAAAACAAAGACAAAAAGAGCTTTTAGCAGAATGTATGAGGAAGGCTTATGAATTTGAACATCAGGAAATAACACTTCCTGTAAAAGCGAAAAAACAATTGTTAAACGCTATAGAACAGCCATTTAATGAGGGGAACATGACTGTAGACTTGCCAGATATTAAAGTCAATTATGAAGGTTGTTTTGTCATCAAACCTATCAATCAATGGATTAATGAGGCTAAAGAGAGGCCGATACCAAGAATGTTGTTTAGTGAGTTTTGGCATGAAGGAGAAATATGTTTACTATTTGCAGAAACAGCGAAAGGGAAATCTGCACTAGCCGTTCAAATAGGAAATAGTATATCAAGGGGTGAGGCAATTTTAGGATTTAAAAACGAATCTGAAGCGCAAACGGTTTTATACTTTGATTTTGAATTAACAGATAAACAGATAGAGCATAGATATTCAGATGAATATGTCAATCACTTCATATTTGATGATAAATTACTCCGTGTTGAATTAAATTCCGATGCAGAAAAACCAGTAGTTATGTCAGATGAGGAGTTTTTAATTTCATCAGTGAAAAAAAGTATTGAGAAAACAAGCGCAAGGGTTTTAATAATTGACAACCTCACCTATTTAAAGGCCGATACCGAAAAAGCAAGAGATGCGTTATTGTTAATGAAGAGTTTAAAGGCTCTGACAAAGTTGTATAATTTATCATTACTGGTATTGGCTCACACACCAAAAAGAGATTATTTTAAACCTATTACAAGGAATGATCTGGCTGGAAGTTCGCAATTAACAAACTTTTGTGATAGCTGTTTCGCTATTGGTGCAAGTGTTTCTGATGCGAGTATCAGATATATTAAGCAGATTAAACCGAGGCATACAGAATTAATTTACGGTGAGGATAATGTTGTTGTATGTATGTTGGATAAAAATATCAATTTCCTGAAGTTTGTTTTCAAAGAATATGGCGAAGAGTTTAAATATTTAAAATCAATATCAGACAAGGATAAGAAGATTATTGAAGAGGATATATTGCGTTACTACAAGACAGGTAAAAGCTTACATGAAATTGCCAGAGAATTAAATTTATCATTCAGTAAAATACAGAGAACTATTCATAAACAACTTTACCTGAAGTAACCCTTACTTTTAAAGTGAATCAGTGAATCATCTATATACATATATATATCAAGTAGTTAAATGATTCAAAGTGATTCAGAGTGATTCAAAAGTGATTCATTTGATTCTGTGAATCCGTGATTCAGGTGAATCAGGCATAATACTTGTAATGAGTAGATAACTAATAATATAACGGCGTAAATGTAGTGATTCAGTGAATCAGTGATTCAAATGAATCAGGTGAATCAGTGGGGGTGTCTATTTATACTATGTTATTTTAAGGACTTGTGTTAACAAAGGTTCTTTTCCTGTACCTTCTAAAAGATTGTTATATCCTCTAATTCTATTAGGGAAATACGGTTTAGGTAAAGTATTACCTGTAGTCCTTCTAAATTAAGAGTATAATAACTAACCAATATGTTACCGAAGTCCCCTTCTAAAAAGATAATCTTACTCTATTAGGAAGCTAAGTGTAAGCATTACAGGCCATACGCTTACACAATTCTGAATATTCAATTCTCAGGAAGTTAAGAGTTAAATGCCTGATTATCAATACTAGTGATATTTGTTAAAACCTCTGTAAATAGTTATATATCAAATGATTCTACAGAATAAGAATATTAAGTAACCGTTTAGTGCGAACAGAAGGGATAGGTATGTTTATTACAGAAAATTAAAGGTTATCAAACCACAGATGCTTGACATTTTCACAGATGGAGAAAATTGAAACTTTCTTTCTGACATTATACTAAATAAATAAGGCCTTTTAAAGACCAAATAAGGCAATAAACAGTTGTTATTGATTGATCTGAGATAGTGTCGGAAACCGATTAAAAAGGGCATCTATTAAGGTCTAAAAGGTACTGATATTATGCTCAAAAATGATGCCATTTTTTCTTCGTATCTTTGTGTAAACAATTAATAATCATATGCAGTATCTAAACAAATTCCAAAAAGAACTGGTAGACTTACTTGTAAAGCAACCGAGCAACGAGATTAATTTAATCGCTATTCTGCAAAAATACCTACCCAAAGATTTACATATTGGAAAGGGTGAGTTTTTCGATGCGACTGTTTGGTATTATATCAACCAGAGAGATTATGTTTACAGCGAATTTACAGTATTAATTATGGACTTTGTGAACTTAATTAACGAACTGACTGCCTTCAATTACCTTAACATTATAAAGCATGACCATCCTACCACAGAGGAGCTGAAAATTGGTGAGAAGGTCTATGGTAAAGATTGTATATGGTACAGTTTAAGTCCAAATCTTTCATATAAGGAATTGGAAAAGATATTTTTAGATTATTCGTATTTTAAAACCGAAAACCTGAAGCGGCTTAAAAAGCATGACTACAAACAGCCAGAGGAGTTTAGAGCAGATCAGCACTTGAAATATTTACGTATTTCTATATATTGTGCTTTAGCTACTGCAATTATCTCACTGATAACGCTATTAATCAGAACGTGTCGAATTTAAAAGCCCTACCAGAATTAGCTGAACAGTAAGTGATAGTGTCGGAAACCCCTTTATTTGAGGTATGTTGTCAGTGTTTATGCTTCTTAATATCTTCCAGTTTGAATTGAGAAAGAACCATTAATATTTCATCTATTTTCCAATCATAAGTATATTCAAACCCTTTCGTTTCGATAAAAAATTTATAGTGCAGTTCATTATATATCTTATTTGATAGTTTCACCAAGATATCTAATTCGTCATCCGTAACAGAGGGAACTTTACAGTTAGGGTCAGAGTGAGCATATAACTTATTCCTATGATCAATTACCTTTATTAGTAACTTTTTATGTGATTTAATTTCGAGTCTTAACGAATTAATTATATTTATTAAATCATCCTTTGCAACGGATAATTGTCCGCCACTGCCATTAGTCATGAGTAGAAATTCAATATCTTGGTCATACGTATCCGAACATATACGATTAAAAAGTTCATGGAAATTTCTTTTTTGGTTTATATTCTTCTGAAACACTTTACAGAGTTGAACTATTATCACGAACCTAGATTGATAATAGAATTGATCAAAGAAACCGATACTTAGAATTTTCTTTTCAATCTCACTAACTGGCTGTATAATCCTTTGGATATTGTTAATTGATATATTAGTATCAAAAATTATTTTATCCAGATCACTAAACCATTCTTCAAGTTCTACTCTTGTTAACATTTGACTTTTTTATTTAAAGATACACAAAAATAAAAAGCCCATCCAGAATTAACTGAACAGGCCAAAATTAGGGTCTGAAACCTCTTTATTTGAGGTCTATAAGAATTCATAATCCTGAATAAGTGAGTCCTTTTTTCTTTGTAACTTTGTAGAATAATTTAACAATTTAAAGTGCAAGAAAATTTAATTAATTTACAGGGAGAGGTTGACAAAATTGCCCTACAATCCCAAAGGTTTGAACTCGCTATTGTCTTTCAGGAAAGTCGTCTTGTGGTTATGCCTGTATATTTTGACAAGAAACTTCTTTATAAATCATAAGATGGGGATGAAGCAGAAGAAATTCTCAGGGGATTATTGAAGTATGCTAAGACGTATTTAAGGAAGTGTGAAAACAAAGGAGTGATAACCTTTAAGAATCTGAACGAATCTAAGACAGGAGAGTATATAATCTATATCCTGTACGATAAAGAATAAAAAGCCCCTCAATACTTAAATTGAAGGGCTCCCCTAAAAGAATCGACCTCCTACTATTTACTGCTATTGAGCAAATTTAGATTACCAAAAGTTAAAAGTCAAATTTATTTTAAAGCAAAAACCCCTTGATTTCTCAAAGGCTTCAATGCTGAATACTTGACTATATTTCCCTGCATGAAATTAAATTTGCTTCATCACATTAGATAAACAACAATTATGTAAAATCGCATTTACTGCTCCTCAAGCATGGGGTGCAGATATGATTTTCGATGAGTTGCATAAAGAAATACTGAGGAATTAATAAATTTCCTCAAAAACAATAGATTCTTATAGTTGCAATTAAATTGGACAAAGTGTAAATTTGATTGTAGACCTTATTTAATTGAAAAGTTGCTTAAACTAACTAATATATGACTGCATTTAAAATACTGATTAATTAGACAAGATGATGAAACTCTTTAAATACTACACGGTGAACAAGAAATCTATATCTAGTTTTGTTAATAAATTTGTTTGGTACAGTGCACCAAATGACTTTAACGACCCTTTCGATACAGCACTAATTGATAGCGATTTTTTGCGTTCTATAAATTTTAATAATGAAAAGATTTTTTGTTTGACAGGAACACATGACAATTTTCTAATGTGGTCTCATTATGCTGATAGTCATAGAGGATTTTGCATTGAATTTACAGACTTTACAGATGAAGAGTTAGACCGATTAAAGTATCAAGGAATATTTCCTAAAGATGCACCAAATGAAAAGTTAACCATTATTAGAAATGCTAAACCTGTAGAGTACAAATCGACCAAAGAAATTGAAGAATATACTAAACAGATACCTCTTGAAGAAAACGGTTTTCGGAAGTACTACGAAGAAATGGAATCAGATGATAGAAAAAAGGAATTAATTGACAAAATTCATCACTCCTCTTTTATCAAACATATGGATTGGTCATACGAAAAAGAGTATAGAATAATAAACATTGTAAAAAACATTGTTCATCCACCAGGTAATGTAACAGCCGTTTATTTTGGACTGAAAATGTCTTCATCTGATAAGCGGTGTATTGGGATGATTGTCAATCCAAACTTAACCAATGATTGTAAATTATTTCAGATGTATAGGGAGAAAGGGACATTTCTTCTAAAGCATAGACCATTTGATGTAAAAATAGATTTAGGAGGAATAGAAATTAACTATTAATAAGTGGCATCCCCTGATTGAAAGTCTCGCTGCGAATCATGATGTAATCCAATTACAAATCCGATTCATTTAAGAGTCAGGGCAATTTCATATATTAGCTAATTAAACAATAAGTTCAAAAAATGGATAAGGATATTTTAAATACACCAGAATGGTCACAAGATGTTTTAATAATCAAGATTCTTGAGTTTGTTTGTAAAAACAAAGAATTAAAAGCTATTCCTGCACCATTGGTACAAAGGGATTTATTTCCATTTATGAGTGAAAATGAAATTCTACATTTGTTTGCAATTATAAAACAAAGGGATATACCACAAATAACTCTTGTGCCGGCGAATCATCTTTGTTTAAAATATGAGCGTGGTCTTGAACAATATATAAAATCACTGGATACAAAGACAGAGAAAGAAAAACTTCATAGAATTGTAGAATTTCTTACAATTGAAAGTGAAAAGCAGGATAAAAAATTATTTGAATCCGATGAAATTGCTAAAGCATTTATACCTGAATTATCCATTCATGAGGTTAATAGATTATGTCAAAAAATTATAAATGAGGAAGATGTTAATGATGCACCAACTGATCAAGCTTTTGATAGGAATATGGTATCTATTGTAGTTACCCCTAGAACTCGTTCAGCATATCAAAGTAATAAATACCTAGAAATTGATGAACAAGTTAATACATTCATAAATCATCCTATTTTTAATGTGCACAATCTTTCTTATGTTGGCCACGATAATAGCGGTATGATCGAACAAGAAGTTAAATCTGAATCATCTAAAAAAGTTAATGGGAAACCAAAATGGTTGAAAGTATTAGGGTGGATATTAGCAGTTTTAGTAGCTATTGCGGCTATAATTGAAGGAGTAATAAAAATTTCAAAATTGTTTTAAAGAAAAGCGGTATCTACTGATTGTGTTCTCGTGCTTTGCTCGCTGTGAAAATGTGAAGTCAAGTCGAAGAAGGAAATGCCGCAACAGTAAATTTCCAGAAATAGTTTGATTCTATCCAAATAAAATTCTCATTGTTTTATATAATCATAAATTTCATTCGACCTGCATGTCGCATTAATGTCTGAATCATAAGTTATACCTATCTTATGAAGTTGAACATTGAAGTAAAGGGCGAATACTAAATCATCGATATATTTTTTTGTTCTTTCTTCCAAAGCCAAATCTACAAGAGGTAGATTTTTAAGTTCCGAGAGTGTAACGGAATTCGGTAATAATTCACTACTAAACTTTTCTGTAATTATTTTCTCTACAAGTCCAATATTTCTTTTAACCTTTAATATAACTTTGTTTTTATCCTTTGTTAGTACTAGTTCATTCCCCTTAATCTCAACCCTATTAAACTTCTGAATACTTATCTTATTAAAATCGACAAAATCTGATAAAGCCTTCTCTTCAAGATTAAGCATTTTTTCAGTTTGAGAGATTATTTCATTCCTAATGTTCTGATTCGACTGTGTTATTATTGGTATTCGAAAAAATTCTTTTAATGTTCTCAAGCCCAACAAAAAGGCTTTTTCTGTTTCATTATACAACAAGGATTTTAAGTACCAGTCATTTACGAAGCTACTAAGCAATGAAAATAAAAACAAAATTTCCTTTTTATCATTTGAAGCAATACAGTATTCCATAAACTTTGGGAATGAATTTGACTGGTTTACAAAATAAAATCCACTTGGATTCTGATACTGCCAAATAATTTTATAAACCCTACTTGTTAAGATAGAAATGCTTCGAGACCCTTGTGCTTTTTTTATTTTTCCGCCAGAATAGTATAAAAATTTATTTACCTTTTTATTATTCTTATCAATAATTGGAATGAAGTAAGAATTTTGTTGCTTTTTCGTACTTAAGTCCTTTTTATTAATATTCACATTACCATCGAGAATTATATCATCATAGTTAGCCTGGTTATGTCGATATTGGTCAATTGTAATTCCATTGTTTCTATATTCATTAAGCACTGTCCTAAATGAATCATCCCTTGCAATGAATTTCCAGTTTTCAATCTGATTTAACAATTCAACTTGAGACAAAAAATGAGTATTCCTTTTTTTGCTTTTTAGATATTTCTCAAAATTAGGCTCCTCATACTCAAGAAAATTAACAATTTCAACTTGATGATCAGGTCTTGGCCTAGCATGACGAGCAATGAAAATGAGACTTGATGTTGCAACAGGGTTTTTTTGTTTTAGCCCCCGGCCAATAAACATCTTGCCTTCAAAAGTGATGATTTTTTCAATAGTAGTATATTTTGCCAGGTGATATCTGAGTACATCTAAATCGTTTGCAGTCAGTATAGTTTGTGGTATAATATAACATATTTTACACTTGTCCTTAAGGAGGCCTATCCCAAGAGCTATAAAAAATGAATATAAATTTGGTTTAGGTGAATAAGGTTTATTACGGTTTGGTACAGTATTAAGGTTTACTCCATAAATGTTACTCATTAATATTTTTTTCTCCTTGATCTTTTGTGTAAATAAAACTTTCTGTTTGCAACATTCATTATAGTCGATATAAGGAGGATTCCCCACAACAAAATCAAATCTTTTTCGAGGAGGGAGGAGTGTACGCTTCATATCTCTCAAGTCATCTTCATTTCGAATAAAGCTTGAATAGCCAAGGTCTTCATCCTTATCAAATAAATTTAATTGACCATCATCGCTTTGACTACCATTTGCTTGAAGTCTAATCTCTCTGAATTCATATATAGAATCATTGGTTTTAAAAACTTTAATTTTTTTATCAATTGGATTATTATAGTTTTCGTTCACAATTAATGGTAACATCCTCATTATTATGTTCATTTCAGCTAAATAAAGCGGAAATTCAGCAATGTCAAGACCATAAATATTGTTGTTTATCGTATCTTCAACAAGTTTGGACCTTTCTTTCGTGTCTTCATTATATAAAGCGTCAATAATTCTATCCACAGCACAATATAAAAATGTGCCACTTCCACAAGATGGATCAATCAGAGATAGTTCATTTAATTTTTTTGTTTTAAATTTCTTTAGAATTAAACCTTTGGTATATCCGATCTCGTTTAACATAAATTCTACTAAAGCTGGGTCTGTGAAATATTGACCTTTGTTAGTTTCTTCATAAAGGTGTTTAAGATAATTTTCATATATGTAGCCAAAAATGTCATTTCTAATATTAGAAAAGTCATATTTTTTAATAAACACAATAATATCTAGCCAAAGTGATATATCTTCTAGTCTGGTTTTGGGTTTTTGAAGTACCTCGGTTAATTTTTGATTAATAAATTCTTGTTCATCATTAAAAGGCTTATATAATTTAGCCGAAATAAGATTCGAAATACCTTGAATATTTGTAATTATAGAATTATAAACTTCAGCTTTAAGGCTCCTATGAATATTGTCTACCCGATCTTTAAACTCTTGTTCGAATAATTCGTAACTGTTATCAACAAGACTTTTATATAAAATAAATTGAATAAAATACGCATATGATATTTCTGTAGCTCTTTTCCCGCTTTCATTTTTATCTATATAGGGGAAATATCCTGTTAGATTTAATTTGTTTTTAAAATTGTCAATCAATTGAGTAATATCTTCAAAAAACAATTCGCGGTTTTCTTCAACACGAATAGTGTTTTCCTCAAAAAGGGATAATTGATTATTCTGGCCAATGTGTACAACGATTCTGGAGTATAGTGTACAATCCAAAAAGGGATTAATTTGTAACATAAATATAGCTCATTTTTTCT
>OCZT010001171.1_pt1 | contig 27176 bp, 21 predicted proteins | sample 1539031 | NCBI WGS metagenome assembly OCZT01 (sample SAMEA3539308, study PRJEB22396) | soil metagenome | biome: tundra; feature: field; material: soil | place: USA | collected 2010-05 | depth 0.15 m | reverse complement strand
GGTCGCCGGGGGCGCTGGCGCCGGGGCCGGGCTGGCGCTGGGCCTGACACTGCCGACGCTGCCGCTGCGCGCACTGTCGCGCCGCCGGTCGATCGCGGTCGGGCTCGACACCCAGTCGTGGCGGGGCTGGGGCACCGATCTGGTCAAGGCCAACGCGATCGGGGCCACCTTCGCGGGCGTCGCAGGTGCCGCGACGGTGGCGGCCACGCGGCGCTACCCGCGTTCCTGGTGGCTGCCGGCCGCCGCCGGATCGGTCGGCTTCGGCGCGCTGCTGGCCGCGCTCTCCCCGGTGGTGCTCGATCCGCTGTTCAACCAGTTCACGCCACTGCCCCAGGGCCAGACGCGCGCCGACGTGCTGGAACTGGCCCGGGCGGCCGGCGTGACGGTAGGGGAGGTCTATTCGGTCGACGCCAGCCGTCGTACGACCGCGGCCAACGCGTACGTGACCGGCCTGGGCCCGACCAAGCGAGTCGTCCTGTTCGACACGCTTCTGGATCGCTACGGCCGTGACGAGATCCGGGGGGTTGTGGCCCACGAGCTGGCCCACGTGCGCCACCGCGATGTACCTCGCAGCGTGCTCTACGCGGCGATCGTCGCGCCCGCCGCGGCGCGCGCCGTGCAGCGCCTGAGCTGGGCGCTCTCGCCGGAGCGAGGCACGCCCGCGACGTTGCCGGCGCTGGCGCTGGCCGCGACGCTGGTCAGCGCGCCGATCGGGATGATCGGCAACGGACTGTCACGCGCGATCGAGCGCCGCGCCGACACGTACGCGCTGCAGCTGTCCGGGGCGCCGGAGGCGTTCGTGTCCTTCGAGCGCACGATCGCGCTGCAGAACGTGGCCGACCTGGCGCCGCCGCGCTGGGTCACCACGCTGCTCTCCACCCATCCGCCCACCGCGGAGCGGATCGGCGCGGCCGTCGCCTTCGCACAACAGGCCGTCGCCGCGGCCTAGCGCCGTGAGTCAGAATTTCGCGGCAGCCTGCTCTCGAAATCTCGACTCACGACACTAATCGGTGGGCGCGCGCAGCACCACGACGCAGTTCTGGCCGCCGAATCCGAACGCGTTGGCGGCCGCGACGCGCACGGTGGCCTTGCGCGCGGTCAGCGGCACGTAGTCCAGATCGCACTCGGGGTCCGGCGTGTCGAGGTTGATCGTCGGCGGCAGCACGCCGTCGCGCATCGCCAGCGCGCAGACCATCACCGACAGTGCGCCGGCGGCTCCGATCAGATGCCCGACCATCGACTTGGGCGAACTGGCCGGGACGCGATCGGCCGCGTCGCCCAGCGCGCGGCGGATCGCCCGCGTCTCGGCGGCGTCGTTGGCGCGCGTGCCGGTGCCGTGGGCGCAGATGTAGTCGAGCTCGTCCGGGCGCGTGTTCGTTCGCTCCAACGCCAGCTCGATCGCGCGCGCGGCGTGGGCCCCTGACGGCTCGGGTGCGCTGATGTGGAAGGCGTCTGAGGTCAGCGAGCCCCCGGCAACCGTGGCGTAGGTGCGGGCGCCGCGCGCCCGGGCGTGAGCCGCTGACTCGACCACCAGCACGACGGCCCCCTCGCCGAACACGAACCCGTGGCGGTCGGCGTCGAACGGGCGGCTGGCCTGCTGCGGGGCGTCGTTTCGCTCCGATAGCGGCCCCATCCGGGCCAGTCCGGCGAACATCGCCTCGCTGATCCCCGCGTCGGCGCCGCCGGCGATCACCACGTCGGCCTCGCCGGCCAGGATCAGCCGCCGGGCATCCAAGAGCGCGTAGGTGCCGCTGGCGCAGGCCAGCGCGCTGGCCGACACCGGGCCGTGGGCGCCGAGGTCGATCGCCACCTCGCAGGCGGCCATGTTGAGGATCGTCGAGGGCACGTAGTAGGGGCTGACCGCACCGACTCCGTCGGCGACCAGGGCCCGCACGTTGCGCTCGGTCTCCGGCACGCCGGCCACCGCGCTGTTGATCACCACGCCGACCCGGCCGGCGCTCGGGGCCACGTGCAGGCCCGCGTCGGCCACGGCCTCGCGGGCGGCGATGATCGCTAGCTGAGAGAAGCGCGCCGAGCGCCGGGCCCGCTTCACGCCCAGCTGTGCCTCAGCATCGAAGCCGCGCACCTCGCCGGCGATCTGCACCGGCAGCGCGGAGGCGTCAAAGCTCTCGATCCACCCGATCCCCGACCGCCCCGCGATCAGGCCCGCCCAGGTCTCAGGGGCGCTCAGGCCGAGCGGCGTGATCGCCCCGATCCCAGTCAGGACGGGATCCTCGCGGACCTCCGCGGCGCTCACCGGCGTGCCCGCCATCGATTGGCGGAGACAGCCGCCGCTGCCGTGCACCCGGCGGCGCTCAAGGTGCTTCCAGCAGCCCGTCGGCGGCGTCGCGGCGGGCCTGCTCGCGCATCTGGTAATGGATCTTCTTACCCGTCGCGGTGATCGGCAGCTGATCGACGAAGCGATAGGCCCGCGGCCGCTTGTAGCCGGCCAGCATCGGATGGCCGTGGCAGTGTGCCTCGCAGGCGGCCGCGTCCAGCGCCGGATCGCCACGCACCACGTAGGCGACCACCAGTTCGCCCCAGCGCTCGTCGGGCAACCCGACGACGATCGCAGCGCTTACCCCCGGAAGTTCCTCGAGCACGCCCTCGACCTGGGTCGGATGCACGTTCTCGCCGCCGGAGATGATCATGTCGTCCTTGCGTCCGACGATCGTCACGTACTCGTCGGCATCCCACGTGGCCAGATCGCCGATATACAGCCAGCCGTCGCGAAAGCGCAGCGCCTGCTCCACAGGCTGGTTGACGTACGCGTAGCCGGATTTCACCGAGCGCACGATCACCTCGCCGACCTCGCTGCCGTCCTTGGCCACGTGGTCGCGTGGATCGGCCTGGCGGTCTTCGTAGATCCTCACCACCGCGACGTCGTCGTCGGTGCAGGCCCGCCCCGCCGAACCGGCGTGCTCAGGCAGGTCTGAGGGGCGCAGGAACGTGTTCCAGAACGCCTCAGTGGTCCCATATCCGTTGAAGATCCGGGGCGTCAGCAGGTCCTGGTAGCGCAGGCAAGCCTCCCGGTCCAGCGGCGCGCCCATCGTTACGATCCCGCGCAGCGACGAGAGGTCCCGGGGGCGGGTCTGCTGCTCGGCGCTCAGCAGCGCGAGGTTGGTCGGGGCGCCGATCAGATACGTCAGCCCGTGCTCCTGGACCCAGTCGAGCACCGTCCCGGAATCAAACTGGCGCAGCGAAACCGCCTCGGCGCCGACGTAGAACACCGGGTTGGGACCGCCCGAGTGCAGACCGCCGCGGTGAAACCACGGGGTCATGTTCAGCGTCCGGTCCTCCGGCGAGAGCGGGAAGTGCATGATCACGTCATGGGCCGAGAGCACGTCGACCAGGCCGTTGAGCGACACGCCCTTGGGCATTCCGGTCGTGCCCGAGGTGTAAAGGCGCGTCGTCTCCTCGTAGATTGTGCTCGCGGGGGCCACGGGGGGCGGCCCTTCGGCGCCCTGCAGTTCGGAGAATGCGATCGCGTGCCCGTCGCCCGCACCCTCGGCTGAGCTGTCGACCACCGCCACCAGCGCCGGCCGGCCGGCCGCGCGGGCCAGCGCGTCGCGCGCGACAGCGCTCAGCGCAGCGTCATAGACGAACGCGCTCGGGCGGCTGTCGTCGAGCACGTAGGCGATCTCCCCGGAGGAGAAGCGGAAGTTGATCGGCGACGGGTGCGCGCCCAGGCGCTGGGCGGCCAGCCACAGCAGCGCGAACTCGGCCCCGTTGTAAAGCGCGATCACGACCGCGTCGCCGGTCGCCACGCCATGGGCGGCCAGTCCGGCGGCGAGCCGGCCCGCGTCCTCCCACAGCTGGGCGTAGGTCCAGCGCCGGCCGGTGGCGGGGTCGTGAAGGGCATGGCGAGCGGCGAAGCGGTGGCTGTTTCGCTGCACCCCCGCCATGTAGCTGAAGTGGTGCTCGAACACCTCACGGAAGGCACCGGCGTCATAGCGGTAGGGCGCCGGGGAGCTCACGCTTGCGTCTCGCGCCCGGCTGGGCGGCCCGCGGACGACACCAGCGCGCGCACCTCGGCCAGGCGCTCGTACTGGCCGATCGGGTCGCTGCCCAGCGCCATGAACAGGAATTCGCTCACGCCGGCGGCACGATGGGCCTCGACGTGCTCGGCGACACGCTCCACGCCGCCCAGCGCCGTCCAGCGCTCGACGACGTGCAGCGGCAGCCGGTACTGACCCTGCAGGTGGGCGGCGGCCTCGCTGCGCGCCCGCTCCAGGTCGTCGTCCACCCGCACGCCCAGCAGCAGCGCGATCGAGGGGGCGCGGCGGCCCTGCTGTGCGGCCAGTTCGGCCAGCACACCGGCCTGCCGGGCGACGGTGTCGGGCTCCAGCCACATCGGCAGCCAGGCGTCGCCGAACCGGGCGGCGCGCTGCATCGCCCGCTGGCTGCGCCCGCCGACGAAGATCGGCGGTGGCTCGGCCATCGCCGGCTCCAGCGCGGGCACGTCGAGGCTCAGCACCCGCCCGTCGTGCTTGACCGGGCGCCCGGTCAACAGCGACGGCAGCACCGACAGGGTCTCGTCGACGCGGCGCCCGCGCTCAGCGACGGGCACGCCGGCGGCCGTAAACTCCTCAGGGAACTCGCCGCCGACCCCGACCCCCAGCACCAGCCGGCCGCCGGACAGCGCGTCAATCGTGGTCAGCTGTTTGGCCGCCCAGGCGGGCGAGCGCAGTGCCAGCAGCATCACGCTGAACCCAAGCGAGACCCGGACGGTGACCGCCGCGGCGGCGGCCAGGCAGCTGGGCGCGTCGAGTCCCGGGGCGGGGCAGGCCAGGTGGTCGCCGGTCCAGACGGCGTCAAATCCCAGGTCTTCGGCCGTGCGCGCAGCCTGCGCCACCGGCCACGCTCCGCCGGCGCGCAGCGGATCAAAGGTGGGAAGCAGGACGCCGTAGCGCGTCATCGCGGCTCTCCGTCAGCGAGGCTTGGCGGGGCGTGTCCGGCGCTACTCGGCTGGCTCTGAGGGTTCCTCGGAGGTCCCGCCGTATTCGGGCAGGTTCTTGATCCCCTCGCGGGTCTGGTACTTGGAGTAGTTGTCCTGCATCGCCTCGATCAGCTCGCGCATGAACTTGGGGGACAGGTTGATGCGGGAGACGACGACTCCGGGGATCTCGTCGTCCTCCACCTCGTGGTCGACACGGGCGAAGGTGATCGTGAACTCGTAGTCGCTGTGGCTGACGTTGGCGAAGTTCGCGTAGACACCGCCCATGATGTCGGGCGAGAAGTGGATGTTGATGTGGCGCTCGGGAGCGTTGGGATCGTCCATATGTTCGTAGTATCCCATCGTGCGGATCGTCGTCGTCGCCGTGGGGAGATTGCGCCCGCCGTTCGCTGATGACGTGCAGCACTACCAGAAGCTGCTCGCGCGCCATGTCCGCCTGGAGTTGATCGAGGTGCGCGAGGACGAGCGCGTCCATCGGCGCCTGCCCGATCGGGCCTTCGTCTCGCTGCTTGACCGCGACGGCGAGCGCCACGACTCGATCGGCTTCTCCCGCTTCCTGGAGGAGCGCCGCCAGAGTGGCCGGGATCTGTGCTTCGTGATCGGGGGGCCATTCGGACTGCAGCTGGAGGAGGTCGACCACCGCTTCTCGTTGGGGGCGATCACGCTTCCCCACCAGCTCGCCCGCGTGGTGCTGCTGGAGCAGCTCTACCGTGGCCACAAGATCCTGGCCGGCGAGCCCTACCACTACTGACCGTGGCCACAACCCGCGACGATTACCCACCCCGCGTGGCCGAGGCCCGCGAAATCCTCCGTGATCGGCACGTCACCCAGCGCGCCCGAGCCCGGCGCGAGCTGCGCATGTTCACCCGCCGGCTGGGGATCCTGCTCGGCGCGCTGCTGGCGCTGATCGTGGCCGGAACGATCCTGTTCGCCCTGGTCGAGCACACCTCGCTCGGCTACGGGTTCGTGTGGACGCTCGATACGGTCACCACGCTCGGCTCGATCCAGGACCCCCACAGCGCCGCCGGGCGCGCAGTCGTCGTCGCGCTCGAGCTGTTTGGCATAGGTACGCTCTTCTATGGCCTGGCGACCGTCGCCGAGTTCTTCGTCTCCGGCCAGCTCAGCGGCCTGCTCGACGAGCGCCGCACGCAGCGCATGATCGACTCCTACACAGACCACTTCATCATCTGCGGCTTCGGCCGGGTCGGGCGCCAGGCGGCGCGTGACCTGCGCGCCGCCGGGGTGGCTCACGTCGCGATCGACGAGAACCCCGAGCACCGCGAGGAGGCCCGCGCGCTGGCCGTGCCCTTACTGGAGAGCGACGCGGCCACCGACGAGGTGCTGCTGGAGGCCGGGATCCAGCGCGCAAGGGGGGTGATCGCCTGCGTCGACTCAGACGCGCAGAACATCTTCATCGCGCTCACGGCCCGGGGCCTGCGTCCTGACATCCTGATCATCGCGAGGGCCTCGGCCGAGGACTCCGAGAAGAAGCTGCTGCGGGCCGGCGCCGATCGCGTGGTCTCCCCGTATAAGACCTCCGGCACCGAGATGGCGCGCGTGGCACTGCGGCCTCAGGTCGCCGGGACGCTGCAGGTCGCCGACTACCGGATGGAGGAGATCGACGTCTCTGCGACCTGCGAGGGCGCCGGCCAGACCGTCGAGCAGGTCCGCGGTGAGTCGGTGATCGTCGCGCTGCGGCGCGCCGACGGTCACCTTGAGACCCAGCCGGCGCCCAGCGCGGTGATAAACCCGGGCGACATGCTGGTCGCGATCGGCACGCCCGGCGCGTTGGAGCGCCTGGAGAGCACGTTTGAGCCGCAGACCGTGTCGGCGTCGTGAGTGCCATGTCAGGCCTGTCCGCCGACCCGCTGGAGAACCTGCGCCAGGCGGTGCTGGCCGCCGCCGCCTCGGTTCGCGGCGCCGGCAAGGAGCTGTCGCCCCCTCCGCGTCTGGAGCGCCCCAAGCACGCGGCCCAGGGCGACTACTCGACCAACGCGGCGATGCTGCTCGCCCCGGTGCTGGGCGCGCCGCCGCGGGAGATCGCCGAGCGCCTGGCGGTGGCGCTGGGCGACGCGCTGGCCGAGGACCTGCAGCACAGCGAGATCGCCGGCCCCGGCTTTCTGAACCTGACGCTCTCCGACGGCTGGCATCGCGGCGCGCTGCACGTCGTGCTGCACGCTGGCGAGGGCTACGGCGCCGGCGGCGCGCCGACCCCCGAGCGGGTCCTGGTGGAGTTCGTCTCGGCCAACCCCACCGGTCCGCTGGTGGCCGCCAGCGGCCGCCACGCCGCCTATGGGGACGCGCTGGCGCGGATCCTGGCGCACCACGGTCACGCGGTCTCCCGCGAGTACTACTTCAATGACGCCGGCTCGCAGATCCGCCTGCTGGGCGAGTCGGTCAAGGCCCGGGCCCGCGACGCCGAGGTTCCCGAGGGCGGCTACCAGGGCGACTACGTGCGGGAGATCGCCGCCGAGATCCCCGGCGCGGCCCAACTCGACGTCGACGACCTCGCCGCGCAAGCGGTGGCGCTGATGCTGGAGCGGATCAAGGGCACGCTGGAGCGCTACGGCGTGCGCTTTGACGCCTTCTTCAGCGAGCGCACACTCCATGCCGGAGACCCCAGCGAGCTGCAGCGGGCGCTGGCGATGCTGGCGGCGGCCGGCCACTCATACACGTCGGAGGGGGCGCTGTGGCTGCGCACGACCACCTTCGGTGACGACAAGGACCGCGTGCTGGAGCGGACCGGCGGGGATCCGACCTACTTCGCCGCCGACGTCGCCTATCTGCTCAACAAGCGCGAGCGCGGCGTGCAGCGCCAGCTGCTGCCGGTCGGCTCAGACCACCATGGCTACGTGGCACGGATGAAGGCCGCCTACGCGGCGCTGGGCGGAGATCCTGACGCGATCGAGATGCCGATCCTCCAGTTCGTGCACCTGGTCGAGGGCGACCAGCGTGCGGCGATGTCCAAGCGCCGCGGCGACTTCATCACGCTCGACGACCTGCTCGACGAGATCGGCGTCGACGCGACGCGCTTCTTCATGCTCCAGCGCTCCCACGACCGCACGCTCGACCTCGACCTCGACCTCGCCCGCCGCGAGTCGGCCGAGAACCCCGTCTACTACGTGCAGTACGCCCACGCCCGGATCGTCTCGATGCTCGCCCGGTTGGACCCCGAGCGCGTCGAGGCCGCACTGGCGCCCGACGCCGACTGGAGCGCTGAGCCGCTGCACGGCTCCGAACGCGAGCTGGTCAAGGCGCTGGCCGCCTTCCCCGACGAGGTCGCCGAGGCGGCGGCGCGCCGCGGTCCCCACCGGATCGCCGCCTACGCGCTGGAGCTGGCCCAGACCTTCACCGCCTTCTACCGTGACTGCCACGTGGTCGGCGCCTCCCCTCAGTCGGTCGAGAGCTTCAGGATCGCGCTGTCGGAGGCCGCACGGCGCACAATCGCGCTGTCGCTGGCGCTGCTGGGAGTGACCGCTCCCGACGCGATGTAAGGGTTCGCGACTGAGTAACTGGCGGGATCCGACGAGTGGCTGGGCGTGGCTGGCGCCGCCCGGCGGCGGGCTAGGGGTAGCGCGCCAGCTCCTCGTCGAGCCGGCGCGTGTCGTCGGGGCTCAGCGCCGCACCCGCCGCCAGCGGAGCCGCTTCACGCGCGCGGCGGCGCCATTTCGGCAGCGTCACCACCAGCGTGATCAGGGCGATCGCCACCAGCACCGGGGGCAGGACGTAGACGACGAGATTGAAGCCGTGGGCCGGCGGCTTGCCGAGCACGGATTCGCCGTATTGAGCCACCAGCTGGCGCTCGATCTGCGGCTTGGTCTCGCCCTGGGCGATCAGGCCGCGGATGTAGCTGATCTCCGAGTAGGCCTCGGGCGACTGGGCGACGGCCAGCGACTCGTGGCAGGCGACGCACATCACGTCGTTCATGATGTCGGTCAGCGACGCCCGCGCCTTCGCGGCGGAGGCGGCGCCCGGCGCGAGCAGGGGGAGCGTCGCCGCGAGCGCGATCAGCCCGGCGACCGCGCTTCGCCTCAGTACGCTCACGACTTCTCAGGCAGGATCTTGGACAGCGTGCTGTCCAGCCAGCTGTTACCGACCAGTTGGTAGCGGCGCAACGCCTGGATCTTGCCCTGGCGGTTGATGATGAACGTCTCCGGGACGCCCGTGGTCCCGAACGAGCGCACGAAGTTGCCGCTGACATCGCGCAGCACGGGATAGGTGATGTGCTCCTGCTTGACGAACTGCTCCGTGGCGGCCGAGTTGTCCAGGTAGGTGACCCCGACGATCGTCGCGCCGTGCTTGGCGAGCATGCGCTGCTCACGGGCCAGGATCGGGGCCTCCTGGCGACACGGATCACACCAGGACGCGAACACGTTCATGACCACGACCTTGCCTCGGAAGTCGGCCAGGCTCTCACTGCGCGAGCTGCCGAGCACCGGGAGCGCCAGGCGCGAGTCGGGTGCCGGCGGAAACGCCCCGCGCGCCACCCGCGCGTCGATCGAGCTGGTCAGAGTCTGGTCGGCCACCCCGAACGTCAGCAGCGCCAGCAGCGCAACCGCGGCGGCCACGGCAATTCCGGGGATCAGGAAGCGGCGCATGACCGATCAAGGGTAATACCCGCGCCCTATTCCACGCCGCATCCGACAGCGCCGGGCATCGTGCGGACTGATGCAGCGGCGACGACCGCTGGGGATGCTGGTCAGGCGACGCTAGCCATCTTGGTGCTAGGCCCGATCGTTGCGCCCAATTCTACTCGGCGCGGGGGACGACTCCCCGTCGACCGCGGCCCCTAGAATCGCCCGCAGCGCGGACGTAGCTCAGTTGGTAGAGCGTCGGCTTCCCAAGCCGAAGGTCGCGGGTTCGAGCCCCGTCGTCCGCTTTGGGCGAGCGTTGGAAAACCGCGGAAATCGCCTGCAAAGGCCACAGATACGCAGATACGCTGACCTCGACGTTCGTCGCTCCGGTCTGAGGACGTTAGCGTCGCCAGAGCCGCGGCGCCACTCTCCGCGGTGAACGTTGACGCGGGCGGCGAGCATCCACACCGCCCCGCCGCAGAGCCGTGACGCTGCAGGGGAACCGTTTTCGGCTCGGGGACGCGGTTCAGCCTGCCGCCGCACTTCGTGTCTTCCCGCCGCGTTCGCCGGCCAGCTCGGTCTCGAGCTGCTCGAGCAGGTTGAGACAGCTCTCGGAAAGGCCGGGACGGCTTCCTACAGGCGCTCGACGGGGATCTCGGCGACGAGCGCGACGGTGGCTGCGTGTAACCAGTCGGCCACGTCGGTGCCGCCGGCCGCGGCGCGCTGGTGGGTCGCCATGCTGTGTGGGAGGAGCTCCGAGCGCCGCGGCGCGAAGGTCGCGGCCGTCCCGTTCTCGGGTCGCGCTGGCGATTGGGGAGGGCGGGAACGATCACTCTCAGTCGCCTCGAAGGCGATGAGCTCATCGACGTGTCGTGACGAACGGGCCCTCGGGCTCGAGGGGCCGTGTGGAACGGGTACGGCGAGTTCGCTGGCCATCTATGGATCCGCTGCGCGGTCACGTGGACGCTCGTGGCCCGGCCGCTGGCGAGGAATCAGTCGATGTCCGCGGCCGCGGACGAGCCCGAGCAAACTTTTGCCGTCTGATTCACATAGCCGCCCGCGAAAGGAGTAGTGTCACTAGCACGCTGGCCGTGCGCCCGGGATTCTTGGCTCAAGCCCTGATGTAACCGACGGCGCGAACCAGCGCTACGAGGCGGGAGGTGTGGGTTACTGGTTTTGACCGCGGGGCCGGTGCCGTGCTTGTACGGGCGTTGTCCCACCAGTCAGGTGTCTGCGTCCCGATCTGATTGAGCGCGCGTGGTTCTAGCCCTCTTCCTTGCGCACGCAGCCCGTAAAGGGACGGGAAGGCTTGAAGTTCATGACGTCGGCCGGAACGCAATCGGGCAGCATCTAGGCCGAGTTCCGGGTGACGTTTACTTCGGTGGCCCCGAGCCGCAGGATTATTTCAATCGAGGAGTGATGGACATGTCAGGTAACAAGGCTGTGGCTTACATCGAGCCTGGGAAGGTCGAGGTCCAATCGATCGACTATCCCAAGCTCGAGCTGCACGACGGTCCGGGGGTGAACCCGGCCAACGTCGGGCGCAAGTGCGAGCACGGGGTGATCCTGAAGATCGTCTCAACCAACATCTGTGGTTCCGATCAGCACATGGTGCGGGGTCGCACGACGGCGCCGAAGAACTTGGTGCTGGGGCATGAGATCACCGGTGAGGTGATCGAGGCAGGACGCGACGTGGAGTTCATCCAGGTGGGTGACCTCGTCTCGGTGCCGTTCAACATCGCCTGCGGGCGCTGCCGGATGTGCAAGGAGGGTCACACGGGGGTGTGCTTGAACGTCAACCCCGCGCGTCCCGGCGCCGCCTATGGTTATGTCGACATGGGCGGCTGGGTGGGCGGCCAGGCCGAGTATGTGATGATCCCCTACGCCGATTGGAATCTGCTCAAGTTCCCCGACAAGGAGCAGGCGCTGGAGAAGATCCTGGACCTGACGATGCTGTCGGATATCTTCCCGACCGGCTATCACGGCTGCTACTCGGCCGGCGTCACGTCGGGCTCGACGGTATACGTGGCGGGCGCCGGGCCGGTGGGGCTGGCGGCAGCGCACTCCGCGCAATTCCTGGGCGCCGCGGTGGTGATCGTGGGCGACATGAACCCCGAGCGCCTCAAGCAGGCGCAGAGCTTCGGCTGCGAGACGGTCGACCTCACCCAGGACGCGTCGCTTCCCGACCAGCTGGATCAGATCCTGGGCGTGCCCGAGGTCGACTGCGCCGTGGACGCCGTGGGCTTTGAGGCGCGTGGGCACGGCAAGGACGCCTCGCACGAGGCGCCCGCCACCGTGCTCAACTCGATCATGGAAGTCACCAGGGCCGCCGGACGCCTGGGCATCCCGGGCCTGTACGTGACCGAGGACCCGGGTGGCATCGACGACGCGGCGAAGGTCGGCAGCCTGTCGCTGCGTCTCGGGTTGGGGTGGGCCAAGTCGCAGTCGTTCACCACGGGCCAGTGCCCGGTGATGCGTTACCACCGCGGGCTGATGCACGCGATCCTCAACGACCGCGTGCAGATCGCCAAGGCCGTCAACGCCACCGTGATCACGCTCGACGACGCCCCCGGGGGCTACCGGGACTTCGACAAGGGCGCGGCCAAGAAGTTCGTGTTAGACCCCCACCAGATGCTCGGCGACAAGCAGCGCATCGCCGCGTAGCCGCGAGCGCTACGGCGAGACCACAAGATCGGAGCCCATCAGCGGGAGGCGGAGGGAACCACCAGGCACTTCACACGGCAACATCGCCGTGGTGATCGCGGGCGCGGCCAGCTTGCTGCTTGCGCTGCTGCTGGTCGCCACGGCGCGGTCGTCGTCGACCTCGGCCAGCAGCCCGGCGACACGACGCCCTTGGGTCCTTGAAGGACGAGAGCAAGCTCGCCGCGTCATCGGTGGGCGCGAATCGCGGCGGCGATCTGGCTGATCCGTTGCCCGATCGGTGGCCTTTCTTCATGATTCGATGAACGCAAACGTCGAGATGATTCCGGCGATGATCATGGAAGACGTCCACGTCGCCGCGGGGACGCACCCGAAGCGTTCTGACCGGGAGAGGAATAATTTCCCGCGCGCGCCCGCGGGAAGTTAGTATCGCCTCAACGATCAGCCAGGGGTCGTGCGCGCATCGCGCCTCGCTTCGATCCTGACCTGATGCGTCGCTCCAGCGTTTACGCGCTCCACGGCGTAGGGAATGGTTCCCAGGAGTCGTCCCGTGAGGGCGGGGAGGGAGAGGGATGTACAAGCAGGTTCTCGATCCGGTGTCCCATTCGCTGGGGACCTCGTCGATCTTCGCCGTTCTGCCGCTGTTGTCGCTGTTCGTGCTGCTGGGCGGGGTGCGCATGAAGGCCCAGTGGGCTTCGCTGATCTCCTTGGCCGTGGCGGTGGTGGTGGCGATCGCCGTCTACGGGATGCCGTTCGGGCAGGCTCTCGACGCCGGCGCCGAGGGTGCGGCGTTCGGCTTCTTCCCGATCATGTGGATCGTCATCAACGCGCTGTGGATCTTTAACATGACGGTGGAGACCGGGGACTTTGCCGTCTTGCGCCGGGCGTTTAGCTCGGTGTCCAACGACCAGCGCGTCCAGGTGGTCATCATCGCCTTCTGCTTCGGTGCCCTGCTCGAGGCCCTCGCGGGCTTTGGCACGCCGGTCGCGATCTGCGGGGTGATGTTGGTGGGCCTCGGCTTCCGGCCGATCAAGGCGGTGGCTGTGGCACTGATAGCCGACACCGCCCCCGTCGCCTTCGGGGCGATCGCGATCCCAATCATCACGCTGGCCCAGATCACGGGACTGCCCAAGCACGCCCTCAGCCAAATGGTCGGACGTCAGGTTCCGTTCCTGGCGTTCCTAGTGCCGTTCGTGCTGGTGTATGTGATCGATGGGCGCCGCGGGCTGCGCGACAGCTGGCCCGCCGCACTGGTGGCCGGCGGCGTGTTCGCCGTCGTCCAGTTCGCGACCTCCAACTACATCTCCACCGAGCTCACGGATATCTTTGCCTCGCTCGCCTCTGCCGGCGCGCTGGTCGCCCTGCTGCGCGTGTGGTCGCCCCGCGCCCACGAGGACAGCACCGTGCCCGTGGCACGGCCCGCGGGCCCGGCGATCGCCGGCGGCGCCCAGGCCGACGCCTGGCTCGAGCGGCGTGTGGGCGCCGACGAAGGACGACCGCTGAACACGGGCGCGATGCTCCGTGCTTTCGTGCCCTACATGATCATCGTCGTGGTGCTCGGCGTGTGCAGCCTTCACGCGGTAGCGCTCCAGCTCGACAAGGCGACCAACGCCATCACCTGGCCGGGCCTGCACGTGCTCAACGCGAAGGGCAAGCCACCGGCGAGCGAGATCTACAAGCTCAACTGGCTGACCGCCGCGGGCAGCCAGCTGTTCGTGTGTGGGCTGCTGACGGCCGCGGCCCTGCGCGTCGGTCCCCGGAGGGCGCTGGCGATCTACGCGGCCACGTTCAAGCTGCTGATCTGGGCGATCGTCACCGTCTGCTCGGTGCTCGGGCTTGCCTACGTGATGAACCTCGCCGGGATGACGATCACGCTGGGCATGTGGGCCGCGGGGGCCGGCGGGTTCTTCGCGTTCCTGTCGCCGATCGTCGGCTGGTTCGGCACGGCGGTCACCGGCTCAGACACCTCCTCGAACTCGCTCTTCGGGGCCCTGCAGGTGGCGGCGGCCCACCACGCGCATCTGTCGCCGACGCTGCTGGCCGCCGCCAACAGCTCGGGCGGCGTGCTGGGCAAGATGGTCTCCCCCCAGAACCTGGCGATCGGAGCGGCGGCGGTGGGACTCGCCGGCCGCGAGGGCGACATCTTCCGCAAGGTGATCGGCTGGAGCCTCCTGTTCATGCTGCTCATGGCCGTCCTCGTCCTGCTGCAATCCACAGGCGCGCTGTCCTGGATGGTGCCGTAGTCCGTCCCGAACGTGGCTGGGCGGTCCGCCATCAGCGGCGGGCGGCCGAGCAAGCGCTGCTGACTGTGACCGGCCTCGCGCGCGGCGCCCTCGCATCCCGATCGGAGAGCGAAAGCCCCAGTCGCCGAGACTGGGTATCGCTGCGGACGACGACCAGGAGTCGGTGATCGCGTCCGCGACGCTGCCGCTCGCGTAGGCGTAGCGAGCGTGTTCGGAAGGGATCGCTGAGCGCGACGCTTTCGGTCGCGCCGCGGGACTCGACGTCGGATCCACGGAGCGTCCGCTGGGGGATGCTCAGCGAACGGTTTGACCGAAGAACGTCAGCAGCGCGTGAGCCAGTTCCTGTGGAGCTTCTTCGGCGATCTGGTGAGCGCTGTCGAGCCCGTAGCCAGACAGCTCGGTGGCTCACGGCCCCCAGACGCCAAGCACGTCGTTGTCGTATAGGTCGGCGAGGTCATCACGGATGCCCCACAGCACGAGAACCGGACACATGATCTGCCGTCCAGCGTTGCGCTCGGCGTCGTCGGACGCCCGATCGACGCCAAGTCCCGGCCGGTAGTCCTCGCACATCGCGTGGCCACGCACGCGCGACATCCGCATAGTTCTCCTCGCCCATTAGTGCAGGAGGCCGATCCGCCGCTGCGGCTGTTGGCCCCGACTCGCAGACCGCCAATAGGCCCTTCGTCTAGACCGGCCCACAAGCACCGTCGTTGTCCTCGGCAACGGTGTCAGGCCCGCCGCAGAGCCCGCAAGACGACACCGGGATGGCGACCTACTTTGGGCCCCAGCCTGATCGCGAACACCGTTAGCGCCAGCCAAGGGCGTAGATGCGGTCTGATCCGCCGTATTCGCCCATCGTGCGCGAGCTCCAAGACCATCGCGTCTCCGAGCCTGAGCCGCCCGACCTTGCCGTCGCCGATGACAACTCGCACGCTGCCGTCGCCCACCTCGTAGCGCCAACGCAGCCCGCATATGCTGCCGTAAACCGCGGTCAGCAGAACACGAAGGTCATCCGCCCCGCGGAACACCATCCGGCCGGAGAGCGGCGAAACCAGCTCGACGTCCGGGGCGAGCGTCTCCATCAACCCGTCGATGTCATTCGCCTCGGAGGCCCTCGTGTATTGCACTACGGCGTCATCTACACGCACTACGGCTTCATCCACACGCACTACGGCTTCATCCACACAGATATCCTTCCACAGAGCCGGCCGCGAACCCACCGCGTGAGGGCGTCGTGCCTTCTCCTCCGGAGCTGATGCGCGCACGTAGATGAGCCTGGGTCACTCCCGTCTGTTGTTCTCAGCGGGGCGATCGCCAGGCCGACGTTCGATTGCCGTTTCCCAGCGAATGCGATCACAATGCCGCTTGCCCGGAATGAAGCGTGTGGCCTGCTCGACGCCAAGCGAATGCTCCTCCTCCGAGCGACACCCAGTTCGACTGGTCTCCTGTGACGGGACCGTGTCGCGTAATGGGAGACTGCGCGTCCGAGCCGCTCGCGCGGTGCGGCTCGTGAAGCTCAACCTGGCAGAATGGTCCGGATGTCCGAGCATTACCAGCGTCCGGGATGGTTCATGACCAACGTCTTCAACCGGCTCGTGGCCGCGCTGACGCGCGTGGGCGTGAGCGTGTACGGCTCGCGCGTGCTCGAGGTCAAGGGCCGCAAATCGGGCGAATGGCGGCAGACTCCGGTGAATCTGCTCCGCTACGACGGCGCCGACTACCTGGTCTCGCCGCGCGGCCACACGCAATGGGTCAAGAACATGCGTGCAAGCGGTCAAGGGAGGCTGCGCGTCGGCAGGCGGACCCAGCCGTTCACCGCGATCGAGCTCGCCGACGACGAGAAGCCGCCGCTGCTGCGGGCCTACTTGAAGAAGTGGAAATTCGAGGTCGGGGCGTTCTTTGGTGTTGTCGGGCCGGACTCCTCGGATGACGACCTGAGCCGGATCGCGCCGGATCATCCGGTGTTCCGGCTGACCAAGAATTAGCGAGCGCAGACGTTGGATTCCTCTCTCGCCCAGCTGTCGCTGTGGCGCAGAGGTGGCGCTGCTGCGCCGCCACTCGCGTCGACGAAGCTCGAGTAGGATCTCGCACCCTGCATCCCGCAGCGTTCGCTGAGGGTTGGTCTGTGCGACGCGCGGAGAGCTCGCCACTCGCGGGTCGGACGGCAGGCTGTACGCCCTGCACGCCAAGGCCGGCAACCAGGAGCTCCACGGAGGGGGTGCTGAGGATTGGTTGCGCATAGCGCTACCGATCTGCAGCAGGTTCGTCTGCGAGGGCATTGCGCCGTACTTGCCGCCGGACGCTCTTACCGGGCTGCTGGCCAGGCTTGGCGAGCGCGCTGCCGTTGGCAGCACGCTTGTTGTTGAGCTTCCGCTGGTAACCCGGAGCGAAGAGGCGCGCTCGTGGCGCGAGCGGTTGGACGCAGCGGTCAGTGAACACGGAGCCGCCGCCACGTCCTCGTGACCGAGGTCGATTGGGATGAACGACACATGCGTGCACGCGAGACCGAGCCGATCCAACCGAGCCCGCTTGTCCTTCTGAGTATCCGGATGATCTACCTCGAACCAGGACACCCCGTCTCGCGCGTAGCGTAGCGCTCGACCGTCGTAGCCCGCCCCGACGAGGACCGCCTGCGGCATCCCCCCATCCACGGCGACCACGGCGCGATCAACGAACGCAGTGCGAGCCTGCAGGTACCGGGCCAACGGCGCCTCCCCAACGTCGATCCCCGCCGCCACGTCCTCCAACAGACGCTGGTCATCATCCGGCCGCCCGTACACCGCGGGCACCCGCCGGAAGTGCAACCGCTGGCCGGCTACCCGCCGCGTGGTCCACGATGGTTTCCCGCCGCCCTTCACACTGTTCCCCAGACGTCAAGTTCGATTGGCAGACCAGGTGTTATCAAGACCGATGAGCCTAACTCGATAACCCTTCCCCGCTGAGACGCCTGCGGCGCCGGAGCCGGCCGGTCTGCTCGAGGCCCGAAGTGCTTAGGTGAGCGATCGTCAGACGGACGGCGACGAACGGGGATGCCGTCGCTCTCGCTTCGTCTGGGGGAGCGGCAGCGCCGGCGCGATTCCGCGTCGTTGCCGGTCCTCGATCAAAGCGGCACTGTGTGCCGGTAGGTCAATCGAATCGTGGTGCTAGCGCTCCGTCGGGACTAGGGGATAGCTTTGTCGAGCATGGCGGTGCGGTCTTCACTAGCGAGGATGGGCCCTCGTAGCCTTGGCGCTTGGCTTGTGACCGCGGTGCTCCTCGCCGGCTGTGGCGGCGCTGGCGCCAACTCGACCTCATCCGATCACCTTCCCCAGCCAACGGCAGCGCTGGCCACCACGAAGGTCGCGCCTCCGAAGCCACCGGTCAAGTTGACGGTCGAGGTCAACGGCGACCTTTTGATTCATTCCCCCGTTTGGGAGACGGCCTTGCAGTACGGCCACGGGAAGTACGACTTCTGGCCGATGTTGCGCGAGATCGCGCCCTACATCAAGCGAGCGGATCTCGCCATCTGCCACGTGGAGACGCCGATGACCCCGCGGCCGCCCACGGGCTATCCGGTGTTCAATACGCCGCCCGCGTTAGCCACCGCGATCAAGAAGGCTGGCTGGCGGATCTGCGACACGGCCTCCAACCATTCCGTTGACGAAGGGCAGTACGGGATCGACCAGACGGGGCTGGCGCTCGATCGCGCCGGCGTCCTTCACACCGGCTCGTTTGGCTCGCAGGCTGCTCAGAATCAGACCTTGATGGTGACCGTGAAGAGCGTGCGCGTGGCTTTTCTCGCCTACACGGAGATGACCAACGGGATCCCCCTCCCGCACCCGTGGTCGGTCAACCTCGCTCACTTGTCCGCCGTTCGCCGCGCCGCTCACCTGGCGCGGCGGCGAGGAGCGCAGGTGGTGATCGTCAACTTCCACTGGGGCGATGAGGACGTTTCGCAGCCGAGCGCGTTTCAGCTGAGTACGGCCAGCGCACTTGCCAGAGATTCCGACATCACCGCGATCGTGGGACAGCACGTCCACGTCGTGCAGCCGATCCGGCGCGTGCACGGCAAGCTGGTCGTCTTCGGCGAGGGCCAGTTGCTCTCTAATCAGACCGCCGCATGCTGCCCGATCCAGAGCGAGGATGGGATGCTGGTGTTCCTCCACATCGTCGTCAAGGGCAAGACCTCGAGGGTCGCCAGCATCACCTACATACCAACCTGGAACCGTCACCCCGACTACACGGTACTGCCGATCGGCGATGCACTGCGCCGCCACCAGGCTCCGGCCGAGGTGTTGCGTGCCTCTTACGGCCGCACCACCTCGGTGGTCGGCCGAATTCCCCACGTCGTCGAACCGATACCGGCTCGACTCCCTTGAGACCACTGGTGCGTGGGAGACGCCCCCTCAGCGGCCGAGCGATGCTTCCCCTTGTGCTACTTGCAGAAGTCTCACGAGGCGATCTCGAGGCCTCAAGGCTTCTGGTTCGGAACGGGAGGAGGCGTATGAGGAGGTCCGTCCGGCGCGACGCTCCATAGTTCTACTCCCGTTCCAAACCGGGTCTGTGATCGGCGGCGATTCGCCGGTGGCGGACGACCGCTTTCCCGACGGAGCAGGGGTACAGCCAAGATAAGCCCAAAAGGTGTAGTAGGACCGCTGATCCGCCTTGATCGCGGCCTATTTGTCGATGAGGAGCAGGTCGAGGGCTCGTGTGCGGTCTTCTGCGCTGGGGCAGGTGTATCCGCGGGTCGTTTCCAGGCGGGCGTGGCCGAGGAGCTCGGCGACGATCACGAGGTCGGTCCCGCCGCGCACGAGCGTGGTCGCGAACGTGTGCCTGAGGATATGCACGGTCGTGTCGTCGTCGAGGCCCGCGGCCGCGGCGATGCCGGTGATGATGTCGTGGGCGCCGCGGACGCTGAGGCGCTGCCCGCGTTGGTTGAGGAACAGCGCGGGGCTGTCTTTGGCGCCGGGCCAGTCGGCGCGCTCGGCGAGCCAGCCGGCGAGCGCCGCATGGAGCTGTGGGTGGATCGGGACGTGGCGGACGCGTTCGCCTTTGCCGAGGATTCGTAGGACGCCTTTGCGGGCGGAGCGGGCGACGTCGTCGAGGTCGAGCGCGACGATCTCGCTGATCCGCGCGCCGGCGTAGAACGGGACCAGCGCGAGCGCCAGGTCGCGTGGCGACGGGCAGCGTTGGACGGCTCGGAGGTAGCGGAGCTGGGCGCGTGCGTCGAGCGCTCGCGGCGCGGCGGCCGCGATCTCGATTCGGGCGGCGCTCGCGGGTCCGAGGCCGCGGCGGATGTAGAAGTCGTCGACGGCAGCGAGCGCGTTGTTCACGGTTGCCGGGCTGCGCTTCAGGACGGCTTGGAGGTGGGTGCGGTAGTCGCGCACGGCCCAGTCGCGGCCGTCGGCGCTGCTGAGCGGATCTTCGTCGAGGGCGGCGATGGCGAGCCACGCGAGGAACTGGCGGACTTTTGAGGTGTACGTCCGGCGGGTCTGGGCGGCGAGCGGGGCTGCCGCGAGAGCGCGGATGTAGTCGTCGAGCACCGCGGTGAACGGGTCCGGTAGCTCCAGCGGTGCCCGACCGCGGCGACGTTGCGGGAGGCCGGCCGTGTTCTCTGAAGCGGATTTGGGGGCCTGCGATCCTGTTTGGAGCGCGTTCTCTGTAGTCACACCCGGAGTTTACTTCAGAGAAGAACGGTTCTCTGAAGTTCGTACCTCCGCTTTCCGATCCGGGAGCAGCAGCAGCCGACGCCTTTGGGACGGCTGCTCCTCGTGCTCAAAACCAGCAGTGACGGCCTCGCTTCTGCGTTTCGCGCAGGCGAGAGCCGGGATGGCGAGGTCCGCGGCGGTCGCCAGCCGCCCGCGGTACCTATGCAGTCGGCGCCACGGCCCGACTGCACGACGCTTCTGGTGCTCCTCAAGGGCGGCCGTCTGCTTCAGACTGTTGCTTCTGGAAGTAGGTCCGCGGACAGCGCCGTCGGCGAGATGCCTTATTGGAGCGCAGAACGGGGGAGTGACGCGACCCTGATAGGACGCTGGGGCGTGTTCGAGACGGGAGCGCTCATACCTCGTGCGGACGGTGGTTCGATCCGCCGGGAGCGCAGCTCGGTTAGGTGGACGGCGGGCTCCAGCGTGGCGGGAGGTGGTCGGGGCTTCCGTGCTGCAGGCTGGCGCTCGAGTTTCGTCGCGACTATGACTCTCGCTCAATGAAGTAGCTTCCGACGGCCGTGCACACCGTTGCGGAGGTGCACGACACCGCGTTGAAGTGGGTGTAGCCGGGTGTGGGAGTGTTCTGGAGCGTCCAGCTGGTGCCGTCCCAGGTATCCGCCACCGGCGCCGGGAGCCCCACGGCGCTACTGAGTTCGCCCACTGCGGTGCAGGCGGTGGCGGAGGTGCATGACACCCCGTTCAGCTCACCTCCTGGAAAAGTGCTGCTGGGGGTGCTTTGGATAGTCCAGGTGGTGCCGTCCCAGAAATCGGCCACGAACCCGGATACGTGGTACGCGCTCCAGCCCCCGACCGCGGTGCAGGCGGTCCCGGAGCTGCACGACACCGCGTCGAGCCAGGTCCCACGGTCTTGAGGAGCCAGGTTGGGGGTGTCCTGGATCGTCCAGCTGGTCCCGTCCCAGGCCTCTGCCAGCGCCTGCACGTTGCCGGGGCTGGTGGTGTAGCTCCCGACAGCGATGCACGCGGTGGGCGAGGCGCACGACACGCCATTGAGCGCGCTGGAGCCCGCGCCGCCGGGGTCAGGGGTCGGCTGGATCCTCCAGCTGGTCCCGTCCCAGCCCTCCGCCAGCGCCGTCTGCGTGCCGCTGGTGTTGGTGTAGCTCCCGACAGCTGTGCACGCGGTGGCGGACGTGCACGACACGCCGTTCAGCGCGCCGCGGCTCGCGCCGCTGAGGGGGTTACGGGTGCTCTGGATCCTCCAGCTCGTCCCGTTCCAGGCCTCCGCGAACGTCACCTCGATCGTCGCGGGGTTGGCGAAGCTCCCGACGGTGGTGCACGCCATCCTCGACGAGCACGACACGCCGCTCAGGGTGATGCTCGTCGCGCCCGCCGGGTCGGGGGTGTCCTCGATCCTCCAACGCTCGCCGTTGAAGCGCTCCGCCAGCGCCACCCCAGTGCCGGCACTGTCAGTGTAGCTCCCGACGGCGATGCAGACGGTCCTCGACATGCACGTCACGCTGCTGAGCGACATGTTCGTCAGCGGCGACGCGCCGGCCGGACTGGGGGTCCGCTGGATCTTCCACAGCTTGCCGTTCCAGCGCTCCACGAGCGCCGCCTGCCTCGGCTGGACCAACGGATTGAAGGGCTTGACGTAGCTCCCGACAGCGATGCACGCGTTCCTCGAAGTGCACGACACGCCGCTCAGCGACGCGCCTTGCGTGCCAATCGGACGCTGCATCACCGTGCCGGCCGGGTTGGGAGTCCGCCGGATCCTCCACCTAGCGCCGTCCCAGCGCTCCACCAGCGTCACCAGGACTTTCGCCCTGCTGTTGTAATAGCTCCCGACGGCGATGCACGCGGTCCTCGAAGTGCACGACACGCCGCTCAGCGCGGTGCTCGCCGCGCCGGCCGGGCGCGGGATCCGCAAGATCTCCCAGCCGGAGCCGTTCCAACGCTCCGCGAGCATCACCTGGATTTTGACTTTGTTGGTGTAGCTCCCGACAGCGATGCACGCGTTCCCCGCCGCGCACGACACGCCGCCGAGCGCCGCGCCTTTCGCGCCGGCCGGGCGCGGGGTCCGCAAGATCCGCCAGCCGGTGCCGTTCCAACGCTCCGCGAGCATCACCTGGATTTTGACTTTGTTGGTGTAGCTCCCGACAGCGATGCACGCGTTCCCCGCCGCGCACGACACGCCGCCGAGCGCCGCGCCTTTCGCGCCGGCCGGATGCGGGGTCCGCAAGATCCGCCAGCCGGTGCCGTTCAAGCGCTCCGCCAACGGCAGCGCGACGTTGGCTTTGTTGGTGTAGCTCCCGACAGCGATGCACGCGTTCTCAGGCGTACACGACACGGCTGAGAACTGCCCGCTCGTCAGGCTCGGGACCGCGTGGAACGAAAACCGGAACTCGCCCACGGCTCCTGCTGCTCCTATGCACTGCACAGGCATGAACCGCCCGATCGGCGCCAGCGACGCCGGCAAGGTTCGCCCCCGCTATCGCGTGCAAGGAGAAGCCTCACGCACAGCAGGCGACCGCCGTCGGACTCCCGACGGGAGCAGAAGTCGTCCGGCAGGAATCGGTCGCTGCTGCTCTCGAATCGCGAAGCGGAAGCCGGGATCGAGCGGCGTCATGCTGCCTGGGCGGCCGTCGGGGGGAGCAGATCGAGGTGCGGGTCGAATGCGTCGGGCGGGTCGATGAGACCGTCGGTGGCGTACTCGCCGAAGCGTTTGATTCGCTCTCGGATGTACGGCGAGAGCTCAGCCACGGCGGCTGGGGTGATCTCCCAGCCCTCCGCGGCGAGTTGGCGCAGGACGGTGGTCATGTCCAGGGCGGTGTGGAAGATCACGCAGTTGGAGAGCAGCGTGTTGAACTTGATGATCTTCTCCTGCTCGGCTGGGTCGTTGCGCTCGATCGTGTCGTGCCCGAATCGCAGCCAGGCGGAGAAGTCGTTGTAGGACTCGACCTTGTTCGTCGCGGCGGTGATCTCTTCGCGCAGCTCGGGCTCGGAGATGAACCGCAAGAGGGTGATCGTGCGGATCACGCGACCAAGCTCGCGGAACGCCTTGTAGATGTTGTTCTTCCGCGACTCGGTCCCCAACCGGCGTAGCAGCAGGGTTGAGGACAGCCGGCCCGCGCGGATCGAGAGGATGACCTGCATCAGGTCGACCCAGTGCGTCTCGATCAGCTGCCAGTTGATCGTGTTCTCCCCGGGAGCCCCGAACAGCTCGTCGATGTGCGCATAGCGGACAGTCCGCTGAGCCGCGGTAGAACGTGAGGTCCTTCCAGTTGCGGATCCGGGTCAGCAGCTCGAACCCGAACAGGTGCGCGAGCGCGTGGACGGGATAGCTCTGGCCTTGGGTGTCGGCGTGGATCGTGTCCGGCTCTGCCTCGGAGAGGTTCTTCAGGAGCCCTTCGATGATGTAGACGGCTTCCCAGACGCCGCACGGGATGAAGTGGCTGAACAGCGCGATGTAGTTGTCGGCGATGTGGTGGTAGGCGATCCCGCCGTACCCGCCGTAGCGGATGTGCGACTCGGCCAGGAGGTTGTCGATCAGCGTGTCGACCTGCGTCCCGTCCGCCGCGACGCTCGTGCCGTCACCCCACGCCTTCACCGAGTCGAGCAGCAGATAGGCGTTCACGACATCCGCGCTCGCGAGGTTCAGCTTCCCGGTCGTGAAGTGCCGGGCGGCGGTCGCGCCGAGCTCGTGCGCGGACACGCCACTGATATGCCGCGCGGCCTGCGCCGGACCGAGAGTGGCGCCGTAGGTGAACGTCGTCAGCACGTAGCGCAGCAGCGGATCGGCGAGCTTTGGATCCGAGCCGGACGCGGGCCCGAACCGCCGCCACCACTCAAGCCAGTACGCGGTGCGCGCGAGGATCTTGAGCAGCGTCCGCTCCGGCATCCGCTCCTTGAGAGCCTCCTCCAGGGCCAGCGCCCCCTCCGCCGGCTCGCTTGCGCGGCGGCGCTTGATCGACGGCACGCCGGTCGCTGGGTCGATCACGAGATCAGTGTTCTCCGGGTATCCGGCGTCGACGGCAGCGGCCTGATCTGCGAGCTTCGTCCGCAGTTGGTCGGTGAACGCTCGGGCGGTGTTGGGCAGGCCGGTCTCGGCGCGGAACTCGCCAAGCAGCTCTTCGCAGTCCGACCATGGGAGGAGCTGCTCGGCCCAGTTCGCGTACGCCTGCGACCCGCGCACGGCGATATCCCCGGTCCGCAACTCGCTCGCGAGGTACGTGAAGACGCACGCTTCGAAGTGGCGACGATGCAACTGTCCCGGATGGCCACGATCGATGACGATCCGCTGCCACTGCTCCGATGCGAACGACAAGTCAACCCGGACGCCGTCGCGATGGTCGGGGATGAAGGCTCGGGCCAGGTGCGCGTGTGCCACCGCGTGCTCGACGGCGTCCAGCACGCTGCGGTCAGCGCTCGTCGCCTCCAGTTCGACCACCCTCGTGAACGCGAACATCGTCGCCCGGTCCCGCCGACGGTGCTTGGCGACCAACGGCATGTAGTTGTTCGCGTGATGCGCCGACACCGCCTCGATCTCGGCAAGCTTCGCCTCGAACCCGCCGGCGTCCTCGACGATCCGGCGCGCCCGCCGCACCGCCGCGGCCGCGTCGGCTGTCTCGGCGCTGCGCGGGTCGAGACAGCCGAGCACGCTGCGGTAGCTGATGATCAGCCGCTCACTGATCTCCGCCTCGCGCTCGCGGATCTCGGCAAGCTCAGCTTTCGCGAGCTTCGTGACCGACGCCATCCGCTTGCAGAACATCTCCGCCAGATCATCACGCGCGCGCGTCCTCGCGACGTGGACCATGCACGCCACAAGCGCCATCCGCTTCAGCGGCGCGACATCGCGCATCACCGCCGCGTCGCGGCCATCGCCTCCCCGGCGAAGTCGGCGATCTTCGCCTCCGCGATCCCCTCCAGCCACGCCCCGGTATCGCCGAGCGAATCGACCCATCGAAGATGCTCCACCTGCTCCCGAAACCCAGACCATGACGCTCGGCCGGCTGGCTGCTTCAAGCGGTTGTACGGAGTTTTTGCGCCCTGGCCGATGACCTCCAGCAAGGTCTCAAGGCGCACCCGGTCAGGGAGCCCAATCCGACCGTCGATCCGCTCGAACATGCCCGTGTTCACCTCGCCACGGATCCTCGACACGATCTCGTCAAGCGTCGAGAATGCCGGCAGCTCGAGAGATTCCTTGACGAGCATCTCCAGAGCAACATTGATCAAGTCCGGCGGGTCGTTCTTGACCTCTGCCGCGAATCGGATCGCAGCCGACGCGACAGCCCGTGCCCGCTCCGGATCATGGATCACGCCGAGACGCTCCCGCACCAACCGCCGCTGCAACTTCGCGGTCTCAGCTCCGCGCGAAGGGGCCGTTCCCTCCCGCAGCGCCAGGCAGCGCCGGACATGCTCGACGACCTCCCTAGGGATTTCACCGGACCTCGGGAAGTACCCCAGCCGCTGGAAGCACGTCAGCGAGAGCCCCAGCGTCAGCAAGTGCTCGTCGGAACGAGCGTGTGTACTGGCCCACGCGGCCTCGTCCTCTGTCGGGCTCAGGGAGGCGAGTTCGCGGGCCGTCACGAGGCGCCGAAACCGCGGGTACGCCGTGCGCTCAATCGACGCCATCGCCCCAAACCCCCGGTCAGGCCCGCAGATCCACGCGCCACGAGAACTCGAAGCCGAGCGAACCGTTGGCGATCAACAAGGCGATGGCGCCGTTCACGCGGCCGAGGCTACCCTGCTCGCATACGACTGCGATAAGGCCAAGCCGCAGTTTGCGGCGAGCATCACGACGCGGCTAATACACCTTTTGGGCTTATCTTGGCCGTACCCCGAGCAGGCGCGTGGGTGGGTCTTGGACGGGACGCCGAGCCTCATTCACCGCGTGGGCCCGGGCAATGGCTACACGGCCGTTGGACGCCCCCGGCTACACGCCCTTTGGGCGCCGCCGGTTGGTGCTCGGGTCGGTGGTTCGCGTTCGTTACCCATTCGGTTTCAGTTCGTTACCCGTTCGGTTTCACTATGACGACCAAGACCGCTCTGGGCGGGTTAGGCATACATAAAGCGTTGCCAACCCTCGCCCCAGCCGCCCTTCACCTGTCGCGAGCCACTAGCATAGCCCGTGACTCAACCATCGCCCCTCCGGCGTGACGCATCCGTAGTGTCACGCCGGAGGTGATGCGGAATGGTTTCATCCATATGGGCTGCCGATACGACGTAGAACGAGCAAATCGAACACCAGCAAAGCTACGATGAACAAGATAGCGGTCATCTCAGTAACCTCCTCGCACCCAACGCCATTGGTCTCTGCAGCGAGTCCTCTTTGATTCGATTGGAGGTCTAGTGCTGGCTTACTCGCTTGAGCAGGACCGCGCATCCGTTCGATGCCGCAGAAAACGCCGGGGAACTACCGCTGCTTCTTTACGTCGGCGATCGGGCGGCGGTCTTCCACGACCTGCGGCTGACCTGTTCTCCGATCAATACGGGTTGACCGGTCTAACGGCCTCCGAGGTATCACGATGCACAAGCGCTTCTCAACCGCTGCCGGCCGGCGAGCTGCGACACTTCCGCGTGCGTTCCAGAGGAGTCACGTTGCCCGGCTTGATTTGACCGGCGGAAGACTTCTCCTGCGATCAATTCCGGGCGAGTGCTGCGCGTAGCGCGCTCGAGACCATGGTTGGGCGTCGGGATTCGCGCGAAGGACACCGGAGCGCGGGCAGGGCTTCGCCAAAGTTATTCCAGCGCCGGTCCGCCGTTGACTACAGTCGCCTGGTCAAATCAAGGAGGAGCGATGGCTGTGGGAATCCGACTCAAGCTCGCCGGCGGGACGGCCGAGCAGATCGACCGGCTCAATGCCGCGATCGACCCTGACGGCAATCCCCCGGACGGACTCGTCTTTCACGCGTCCGGTCCGGTAGACGGCGGCTGGGGCGTGCTCGACTTCTGGGAGTCGCGCGCGCATTTCGACCGCTTCGCGGACGAACGCATCGGACCCGCAATGGCCAGCATCGGGGCTGCGGGTGCACCGGAGATTTGCGGCGCTTGTGCTGTTTCCGGGGGTGAGGTGAGGGCCTAAGCGCGGGTAGCGCGG
>OCZT010001170.1_pt1 | contig 27181 bp, 20 predicted proteins | sample 1539031 | NCBI WGS metagenome assembly OCZT01 (sample SAMEA3539308, study PRJEB22396) | soil metagenome | biome: tundra; feature: field; material: soil | place: USA | collected 2010-05 | depth 0.15 m | reverse complement strand
GATCAACAGCCAGAATTCATGCCATTGGTACGAGACTTGCAGGAGTCACCACTAGCTTCCGCGGTTCACTGGGCGGTCGTAACCGCCCTCTGGCTCTGGGCCTTCACGCTCCGATGGTCCCTCGGGACGCGCCGCCATTCCCCGCGTCGTGCGCGTTCGCCGATGCCGCCATCCCCCGGACCGCGGTGGCCGCCATTACCCGGGGTAGCGCCGGCGGTGGCCGCCATCCCCCGGACCGCGCCGATGGCCACCGTCGACGCGGCGTGAAGCGCGCAGCTTGGATCGCCACGGAGAAGCCCGTATCAGAGACGTCGAGGACCTCAGCCGCCGCCGACGACGATCACGATGCCTCTGCCAGCAGACGGGCGGGCAGGGGCTATCAGCAAGGCGCGGTGACCTGTGGTCTGCTTGGGACAGGCGCTGCGGTCTACGGCCCAGCGCGCATCGCCGCGCTGGCGTTGAGCGGGCCGAGCCCGTCGCGCGGCGAGGCCGCGCTCGTTTCGGTCGATCGTGCGGCTGCCTGATGCAGTGCTTCGCTGACGAGCTCGACCTGTTCACGGGCTTCGCGTTGCGTGAGGCCGCGCAGCGATGTGGGGCGCTCTGCAGGGCACTTCGCGCGTTCCATAGCGCGCTGGGTGGGAGCTGATCCGCGGCGATGGGGGCTGATCCTGAACGCGGGGATGTTGGTGTTCGCGTAGCGGCCGCGGATGCTCCACTTCGGCGCGCGGTTGTAGCGCTGGTCGGCGGCGTAGAGCTGGTTCAGCGCAGCGCGGACACTCCCCGCTGCCCGATGCTGGCGACCGCGCAGGCCGAGGGTGTAGCGAAACGGCCCGGCGAGGTAGAACTCGATCGCGTCGTCGTAGCTGTCGCGGTGCGTTCCCTGCAGCCACGCGTACAGCCGCTGCCCCACGGGCCGCAGATGCGCCCAAACACGGAAGTCGACGCGCACCACCTCCCCGTGAGCGATCTGCTCGCGGACCCAGTCCGCGATGTAGATCCGGATCGTAAGCGTGTCGCCCGCCGCGTCGGCGCCGTCAGCGTCGGCCTCGGCGGTCGTGAGCGCGTCGTCGTTCGAGAGGTTGGCGAGAGCGTCCTGATACTCGTGAGCGTCAACCCACCGTCCGTCGGGGAGGCGCCGTTCAACGCACTCGACCGGGGGGCTGGGGATCCTGAGTGCGAGGTTCGGCTTGCTGCCGTCCTTTGGACGATTCACGGTCGCTGAGAGCTGGAGCTGCTCCAGCTCGGCGAGGAGGCGGTGGATCTCGGCGATGTCATTGCCGCCGAGGCGCCGGCGCCCGGTGATCAGCTGCGCGAGCTCGCCGGCGGTCGTCTCGGCGTACGGGGACGCGGCGGGGTTGCGCGAGTGCCACAGCCCGCCGGCGGCCGCGAGGACCCCGAGATGCCCGGCGCGGAGCGTCTGCGAGCACGAAACGCTGCCGTAGATGTCCTGCCCGTCGTTGCACCCGCTGCGGTGCGTGTCCGCCGAGGTCGGCAGCCGCTTGGCCAGCGCCCGCGGCAGCTTGCCCACAAGGCCGTCGAGACGCTCGCCGCGCCGCCGCCCGTACGCGCGTTCTGAACGCGGCCGTCGGCCGCGCGGTCGGCCGTAGCCGACCCGCTCGAGGATCTCGAGCGCTTGGTCGAGCTGCTCGCGCTGGTCGCTGAACAGCTCGTGCAGCTCGCCGCGCTCCTCGTCGGTCAGGGCAGCGGGGGAGAGGCCGCCGAGACGCGCAGGGAGGAACGTCCTGGCGAGGAACCGGACGGTGAAGTCGCCGGCCATCTGATCGACGCGCGCAGCCAGGTCAGGGGGCACGACGCCGCGATGACGGCCGCGCAACGGCAGGAACCGCGAGCGGTCCACCCCGCAGCAGCGCTTGGTCTTCTTCTCCGACCCGCACGGGCACGGGTCGTTGCGCCCCGGCGGGGTGCCAGGCGCGTCGAGGTTGATGTGGCTGAAAGCCATCGCCAACACCGCAACACGGCGGGGTTCGCGATGACCTCAGCGAGGACGGACGCAGCGCAATACGCCGGTCGCATTTCCGTCTGCAACCCGGCTACACTGCCCATACGATTCTTGTGCGGCGCTAGAAGGCGCCTATGTTCTGGAAAGACCGGGTTGCCGCCCGGTCTTTCTCGTCTCCGAGGTCAGCACGCAGCGGCGGTCCCCTGCTGGGGGACACCAACTCGGAGTCGCCGGCGCTTGTCGATGGGCTGGACGGCAAGCTTGGTTCGGGCGCCGCTCTGCGTCGTTGTCGGCCGGCACCGTCAGTGCGGACTCGCCGATCGCCGTGGGCGTACACCCAGCGGCGCGCGGGTGGGCTCATGCGAGCATTTCCGCGAAAGCTTCGCTGCCGCGCTGACCGGCGATCAGTATGCAGCGGTCAGCGAGCGTCCATGTGACGGTGCCGCGGATCCAGGGATGGCCAGCGAACCCCGCGTATCGGTCCCACACGGGCCCCTCGAGTGCGAGGGCCAGCTCATCACGACCACTCCATCGCTCGACGTCGACCAGCTCATCGCCGTCCAAGCGACTGAGAGTGATCGTTCCGGTCCTCCCTCCATCGCCAGCGCGACCCGAGAACGGGACGACCGCAATCGCCGCGCCACGGCGCTCAAGCTCCTCCCACACAGCCTGCCGAGCCGCCAGCTCGCCGCGCCCAGGGTGGAGCCGAGCCGCATGCGGTCGCGAGGCCTCACGACCGGACGGCGTGTGGCACGGCTCGCCGGACAGCGCCTTGCAGCTCGGGCACGCCCGCTCTCGCCAGCCGCGCGCGGCATGCATTGTCAGCGCCGGACTCAGGCGCCTGCGAGCCGAGTACCGATGTTGGCGGCAGCGAGAGGCAGGGGCCGCCGAGCAGTAAGGGCACCACTCATCCAGCCACGCGCGGCGGTCGCTCACGACAGATCCTGCGCCCCCGCGCCTCGCGCGCGGTCACAGATTTCGTCGCCGTTTTTCTGGCGCGAGCCGACGTTGGCGACGCCAGGGCTCCATCTGGTAGCGGCGAGTTGCGGCCCTGCCAACGGGCGCTGGGGGGAAAGCCGGGGGGAAAGACGACCCCGAGTGAGGGGCCTAGGTTGGCCTGCGTTGACCCACCCGAGAGGGGTAGCGCAACGGCTCGCGAACAGCCGAGCCTCCCGATGAATGCGGGAGTCTCGGCGTAAACAACGGAGAGGGGGGGATTCGAACCCCCGATGGACGGAAACGCCCATACCGGTTTTCGAGACCGTCACAGTGGGGTACACAACCCCAGGGATTTCCAGGGATTTCGCGATTCCCGATGTGGCTGTGGGGAAGTTGGTGGGGAAGTCGGTCCGCGTGCGACGCGATTTCGCGCGTCGAATCGAGCCGTACGGACCGCACGCCACGTGCCCCGGAGATCGGCGAGAAGAGCTCGTCTGCGGTGAGACAGCGAGGGCTCTGCGCCTCGGCGTAGCCCGGCCGAGGGGGCCGCCGTGAGCGGCCCCGTTAAACGCGAAGCGCCGGGTGGCCGCCCGGCGTTCCGTGGTCTCCAAGAAGAATGTGCGCGACGAAGTCTACCGCTCTCGGAGACGGAATCCGCGCGCTTGGATTCGGATCCAGGCGCCGTTGGATTCGCTTGCCCGGCTCGGGCTGGCTCGCGATGCGCTGGAGCGCGATCATGAGCCGGCAGGCGATCGCCGCGGTGCTGGCGCGGTCCGACCTGGCGTCGGGCGAGCGGCTCGTGGCGCTCTCGCTGGCGAGCTTCGCCGATCGCGATAACGGGGCGTGGCCCGGTGCGCCCGCAGCCGCGGCGCGCGCTGGTCTGCGCCGCAGCCGCTACCAGGAGACGCGCGAGGAGCTCGTGCGTCGCGGATTGGTCGCGGTCGATGCGCGGGCGACCGGTCGCGGGCGAGCGAGCACGATCACGCTGACGTTCGCGGACACCGGTCCATGGTGGGACGGCGAGATCAACGTCGAGCTGTTCGAGGCGGTCCTCGGATACAGCAGTGCCACTGGGCCCTCGCGGCTCCTGCTCGCCACGATGGCGGCGATCGCCGGCAGTGACGGTACCGTGCACGACGTCTCGACCGAGCAGCTGTGCGCTGCGGCGGGGATGACCGACCGGACGTACCGCCGGGCCCGCCGAGCGCTGCTGGCTTCGGGCGAGCTCGTGCTAGAGACGGGCGGCGTCGGGGGGCGCGGCATAAGAAACATGTGGAGCGTGCCCGACCCGCGTCTGCGTGACGACGCGGCGCCGCTGCGCACGCCGAACCGAGTAGCGCCCCCACCAGGCGCCAGGCCGCTGATCGCAGCGACCGGGCCGATCGTCACGGCGAGTGCGCAGCCCGAGCAGCCCGACGCAGCGGCCAAGAAGGGCGGTCAGGATCGGACAGTTTCCGCAGAAAAGTGTCCGGTCCGTACCGGGGTTTTCGACCTAAAGGGCGGTACGAACCGGACAGTTTCGGCCGAGAAGTGTCCGGTCCGTACCGGGGTTTCCGCTGAAAAGGGCGGTCAGGATCGGACACTTTTCGACGAAACCCCGGCAGAAACCCCGGCAAAAACCCCGGCGCCCAACGCGCGCGCGGGGAAGGAACCCCAGAACCCCAGAACCAAAGAAGACCCCCCCAGCCCCCCTGAAGGGGGGAGGGCGCTTGGCTCGGTGATCATCGAGCAGACCTACGTCACCGAGCGCGGTCGAAAGCGGAGTCGCGGCGTCCGTGTCGACCTCGACGAGGTCCGCCGCGGCCTCGGGCTACCCGGCGTCGCCGACCGCGGCGATTGGGAGCAAATCCGCGCTCTGTTGCTTCACGCCGTTGGCGAGAGCCAGTTCGAGATCTGGCTCGAGCCGCTTGAGCTGATCGCGATCGACGCGAGCGGTGCGTTGGTCGTGGCTGCGCCTGCATCTACGTGCTCATGGGTTCGGGGTCGCTTCGGTCGGCTGCTGACCCGCTGTTCACAACTGACGTCGCGCGAGCTTCGGTTCGCTGATGAGCCCGAGCGCAGAGCGCTCGGGCGCGAGGACGAACGTCCGGCGCTAGCCGCGCCGGTGTCGCACATCAACCAACAGGAGGTGTCGTGATGGTCACTGTCGTGGCGAATCAGAAGGGCGGCGTGGGCAAGACGACTACGGCCGCGAACATCGGCGCGCTGCTCGCCTGCCGTGGCGGGCGGGTCCTTGTCGTCGATACGGACCCGCAGTTCGCGCTCACTCGCCAGCTCGGGCTCGATGCCCGTTCGCTGGGTGTGAACCTCGTCGACGTGCTCGCTGGGCGTGCGAGCGCGACCGACGCGATCGTGCGAGGCGTCCACGGTGTCGACGTGATCCCGGCCGCCGGCGAGCTGGCCGGCGTCGAGATGAGCCTGGTCGGCGAGCTCGGCCGCGAGCGGTTCCTGCACGACGCGCTCGAAGCGTTGATCGACGAGTACGACGAGGTGGTGATCGACACTCCCCCAAACCTCGGCCTGCTGACCGTGAACGCGCTCGTGTGCGCCGACTACGTGATCGCTCCTGTCAGCGCCGAAGACGAGGGCGCGGTCCACGGCATCCTCGAGCTGCGCGTCACGATCGCCAAGCTCGCCAAACGTCTCGGGGGCGAGATGCCGCCGCTGATCGCCGTCGTGACGCGCTGGAGTCCGACTCGCGTCAGCAGCCGGACGGTCGAGGACCAGCTGACGGAGGCTGGGCTGCCGCCCGTCGCGCGGATCCGCCTGCGGTCGGCGCTGATCGCGGAAGCCGCCGCGGCGCGCGTGCCGGTCGCGACGTTGGCGCCCGACAGCTGCGTCGCGCTCGCTTACGGCGACGTCGTCGCGCTCCTCGCGGGGACGGCGGCACGATGAGCGCGATCCATCGACGCGGCCTCCGGGTCGACGACCCGCTCTCCGCGGGGGACGCATTCCGGGACGAGCACAGCGCCACCTCGTCGGTCGTCGGCAACGTTGGTGTTGGCGGGGACCGGCTGAGAGACATCCCGCTTGCTCAGATCCACGCGAACCCCTCCCAGCCGCGTAAGCGCTTCGACGAGTCGGCGCTGGCGTCACTGGCGGACTCGATCCGGGAGCGTGGCGTTCTGCAGCCCGTGATCGTGCGCCCCGACGGCAATGAGTACGAGCTCGTTGCCGGCGAGCGCCGCTGGCGCGCCGCCGAGTTGGCCGGAGAGCAAACGATCCCTGCGCTGGTCGACGGCGCCCTCGACGAGGCCGGCTCGCTCGAGCTTGCGCTGATCGAGAACGTCGTGCGCGAGGACCTGACCGCCATCGAGCAGGCCAGGACGCTCGCCGTCCTGCTTGGCGACCTCCGGATGACCGGTGCGGTGGTCGCAAAGCGGCTGGGTCGCAGCCGAGCGGACATCGTCAACACGGTGCGCCTGCTCGACCTGCCCGATGAGGCTGTCGACCTGATCGACTCGGGCGCGCTCACCAAGGGCCACGGGAAGGCGCTCCTGACCGAGCCCGACCATCACCGCCGGCGCGTCCTAGCCCGACGCGCCGCGGAGGGCGGGTGGTCGGTACGCGCGCTCGAGGCCGATATCAGCTGCGGCGCCAAGCCGGCGTCGTCGCGTCCGTCTCCGCACCCTGACCAGTGCGCCGCGGCCGCCCGGCTGCAGGACGCGATCGCCAACGCGACGGGTGGCGAGGCCCGGGCCACGCCACACCGGCGCGGCTTCCAGATCATCCTCGACCAGGTTGGCGCTGACCGCCTTGCGCGGATCCTGGGCGGGGAGATGACGGCGCTGTGACGCCAGCGCGCCGCCCGATCGCCGGGCGCTGCCGTGGGTGTTCCACGTGGAACACCTGGTCAGGTAGTGCAGCTAAAAGTGAAGCTCAAAGTGCAGCTCGTTGTGATGCACCTGGAATGGCCCCCGCCCCCGTAAACACTGGGGATTGGTGGGGTGAGAGATCCCGACTACCCGCCCTCCACGAGGTCGTTCGGGTAGTCGGGATCTCTCAATGTGGCCTGTCTGTCAGACGGGGGCGGGGGCCACTGTGAAAGCCATGGCTGGGAGCTGTTCAAGCATCAGAAGCAAGGAGCGATGAGATGGAAAGAACAACAACGTCAACGTCAAAAGCAACGACGATGACGGGACCGGCGGTGATCAGATGCCGGTCGGCGCTGGGGGAGGTGTGGTGATGAGTCGCCGGTTGGGTCCGGGTCCTGCGACGGTGGAGGGGTTGTGCTGGCTGGCGCGGGTGGGGCCGGCTCCGATTGATGCGTGGGCGTGTGCGATGGGGTGGGCGCCGGTGACCGCGCGGTCGCACGCGGCGAGGTTGACGCGTGTCGGCTGGGTCGAGCGGACCTCGACGAAGCGCGGCCGTGGGTCGCTGCTGTTCGCTACGCGACTTGGGGTTCAGGTGGCCGAGGTGCCGGTGCCGCCAGCACCCGAGCCTGCGCCGACCTGGTGGGCTCACCTGGCCGGATGCGCGTGGGCCGCCGCATGGCTGACCGCCCGCGGGCGCGAGATGCTCGGGCCTCGGGAACTGCTCCTCGATGACGGGTGGAGCGGCGAGCTGAGCATGGGCCTGGGACGGCGGGTGGTGCACCGGCCGGATCTCGTGGGCGTGGTGCCCGGCCGGCGCCCGGCGGCGATCGAGGTCGAGCTGGCGAGAAAGTCCAAGGCGAGGTTACGGGCGATCCTTGGTCTGCACGCGAGGTGGATCGCGACCGGACGCTCCGGGGCGTGCGTGTACGTGTGTGGGGACGACGCGATTCGCGAGCTGGTCGTCAGCCAGGCCGCACTCGCCGGGCTGCGTCTGGAGGACGGTGGCCTCCGAGTGGAGCTGCTCGAGACGATCAAGGAACTGGCGCTCGCGGGGAGCGCGGAAGCGGCCGCAGCTACGCGCATGGCCGGAGCAACGCGATGAGCTCGGTCGGGGTGATCGCCGACGTCGTGGGGATCCTCGCGTTCGGCGCCCTCGGCGCGCTGTGTGCTTGGACCACGCGCCGCTTTACGACGCTCTCGGCGCGCAACTTCTACGCGCCGGCCGCGGTGTCGGTTGCGATCGTCGGCGTGGCGGTCGCACTCCGCGCCTGGGGGGCCGTGATGGGTGTCGCCCCGGTCTGCGCGTTTGCCGTCGCATCCGCGACCCACGGCAGGCGGATGCGGCTCGCGGACCTCGGCGCCGGCGAGGAGCTGCGCTCCTACGAGCAGGCACGTCGATGGCTGTGGCAACCAGCACCGCCGCGCCGCCCGGGCGAGCGAACCTACCTCCGCTCCCAAGGCGAGCTCGTGCACCGGCGGCCGTGGCCCGATCACGTCGCGTACGTACCGATGGGCCATGCGGACCGCGACGGGACGCGGTTGCCGCTCGGCGAGGGCCAGCACATCTTCGCCTGCGGAGCGACCGGCTCCGGCAAGACGACGACGATGCGCCGCGTCCTCGCTGCCCGGACCCTGACGCAGGGGGCGGCGCTGCTGATCCTCGACCAGAAGGGCGACCAGGAGGACGTCGAGCAGATGAGTCGGCTGGCGGCCGCGGCCGGGGTCCCGTTCGTATTGATCGACCCGCTGGACTCCGCGAGCGATCGATACCAGCCGCTGTGGGGCACGCCCTCGCAGGTGGCCGCCCGGGGAGTCGAGCCGATCAAGCAATCCGAGCCGTACTACTACGACGTGCTGCGCCTCCACCTCGACGTCGTGTGCCGGGTGCTGCACGCCGCCGACCGGTGGCCACCGTCGATCCCGTTCCTGATCGACGCCTGCCATCCGCAGCACTTCGAGGCGCTGAAGAGCGTGGCGCATGGACTCGGAGAGGAGCACCGCCAGCTGATCCGTCGCGTGGACGAGCACGGTGGGTACGTGTCCTCGCGTAAGGGCAACGAGGACCTGTCCGGCGGCTCCGCCCGGCTGCAGGTCGCGCTGGCGCTCGCGAACCGCGAGATCGTGACGCCGAGGATCACGCCCGATGGCGAAGCGGTCGGGGTAGGTCTGGTCGACGCGCTCCGGGCCCGGGCGGTCGTGATGTGGCGGATGCACGCCGACGTGATGCCCGACGAGGCGGCCGCGATGACGGTGCTTGCGCTCGCGGACCTCCACGACGCCGCCGGCCAGGCCGGTGTGCCGTGGACGCTGATGCTCGACGAGTTCGGCGCCGTGATCAAGATGGCGGCCAGTCGCGCGGTCGCGATTCTGCAACGTGGCCGCAGCCATGGTGGTCAGGTGATCGTCGTCACCCAGTCGGTCGCCGACCCCGAGGCGCTCTCCGGAGTACCGGGCCTGCTGCCCAGTCTGACCGACAACTTCTCGGGCGTCGTCGCACACCGCCAGACCGCTCCCGAATCGCGCGATTGGTTGGCGAAGCTGATGGGCACGAGAGCGCTGTGGCAGTCCACGAATCAGACCAGCGGTCATGGCACGCAGCACTCAGGTCGCGGATCTGCGCGTCGCGTCCGAGAGTTCAGGATCGGCTCGGACACCTTCGCCGAACTCGACCGAGGCGAGGCCGTTATCTACACGACCCACGGGCCCGACCCGCTCCGCACGAGCATCCTTCCCGTCGAGCTCGACGACCGTCAGCCCGAACGGATCGGAGCCGGCCCCCGACACGGGTGCGAGCTGCCCGTCCATCCCGAGCTCAGCCTGCCGTCGGTCGTCGAGGCCGCCGGCGAGGGTCCTAGCTCCGCCGCGATCGACCCCGGTAGCAAGGACCTGTGATCTCGTCCCAGATGCGAGTCCGTTCGGTCTGCTCACCCCGCGCGCTCCGGCGCCGCGGCGCTGCGATCTACCGCGACGAGGTCTTGAATGCGTGCTCGAAGGCGCGCGGCAAACCATGTCCGATCGCGGCGGCCCCGCCCTGGAGCGCTCCCGCTCCCGAGTGCATGGCCGTCACGTGGCCGGCGCGGACGGCGAGCAGCGCGGCCGCGACGAGCGCCGCGACCAGGAGCGGGCGTATCAGGCGGAGGAGTCGCCAACCGAAGTACAGACGAACGACGGTGCCGATCGCGCCTACCCTGCGGCGCGGGCGGGACGGTGCGTTCGCTGCAGGTCGGCCGCAAGCAGCCCGGACACTTCGGAGAGCTCAGTGAACGCCGCAGCGAGGGTTGCGGGCGACGATCCCGACAATGCCTTCGCGAGCTCAGCGGTGGCAGCGTCGAACCGCTCCCAGAGCTCCGGCGGGCCTGGGCGGTTCATCCCCGGTGTCAGCTCCGGCGCCAGCGAGAACTGCCCGTCGATCGTTCGCGCTCGCCAACCCAGCCCGCCTTCGGCGGCTAGCTCGAAGGCGGCCGCCTGCTCCGCCGCGGCCGCGGACAGGGCTCGCAACCGCCTGGGGAAGCCGGCGTCCGGCGGCGCGAGTGCGTGCGCGTCGAGCGCCGTTTCCCAGCTCGAGCCGGCCGACATCATCTTCTCCACGATCGAGGCGACCTCAACCTGCATCGCGGGAGCGCTCCGGGTTGGTGATCAGCGACGAGATGAGGTCACGCGCTGGTTCGGCGGCCGGCGGTCTCGGCCCGCCGCCCGGCGCCGACGGCCGGTTGCTCGCCTGCTCGGAGAGCATCCGGTCGACCTCGCTCTGGCGGATGCGCCAGAAGCGCGCGCCGGCGCGATGCGCCTTCAGCTTCCCGTCCTTGATCCACTCACGAACGGTGGGCTCGGTCACGCTCAAGAGGCGCGAGACCTCGCCGACGCTGAGCAAACGGTCCTCGGAATCTGCCATCATGACGCCAATCGGAAGGGTTTAACCATGCCCAACCACTGCTATCCTACACGGTAGGTAGGGGATGCCGCCAATTATCGATGACCAGACCGACGAGCTCGAAGCGCGCCGCCTGAGGCGAGAGGCGCGTCAGGCGCCGCCTGCGGCAAACGGCAGCACGCCCCCCGGCGGCCAATCGGCCGGCGCTGCCCGCGACCTGCTCCGTGGTCTCATCACGGACGGCACGCGGCGGGACGGTGAGGGTGGTTCAGCCACGACGCATCCCGGCGGCGACGACGAGCCAGCTGCGTCCGCCAGCCGCGACGGCGACAACCGTCTAGCGTCGGAATGCGCGCCCATGGGCCGAGGCGAGGGCGAGAAGATCGACGAACTCATCCGGCGGGTGAAGGAAAGCACGGCCGGCGCGGACGCCGAGACCTCGAGCACGCTCCAGCAGCGGCGCCCGAAAGGCACCGCCGATCTGTCCCGCGACGCGGCCATGAACCGCGCTGCCGCCCGTCGGCGCGCGCCCGAGCTGCGCGGTACGAAGGTGTCTCCAACGCCCAAGAAGCACCGCCGCATCGTGGCCATGACCGTGCTGCTCGCCGGCATCGCAATCCTTCTGGCCACGCTCGCCGGCACTGGCGGAACGAGCGCGCCTCGGGGCGTCGACTCTTCGACGCCCAGTTCGCCATTTGCAAAAGCGCGAGCCGGAGTCTTCGGCGGGGCGCTCGACGCCACGATCGCGGGGATCGCCCCCGAGCTCCGGGCGGTCGCTCGGCACGCAGCCGCCTCAGCTCGTGCGGCCAGTACCCGGCACGAGGCGAAGCGCCGGCCTATCCGCCCACGCGCGAGGCGCGCCCGATCGCGGCACCGCGCAGCCGTCGTTCAGAGCGCCGCGGTCACGGCCTCCGCGCCTCCTCCCACGACAGTCCCCGAGACGCAGACTTACGCGCCGGCGCCAGCAACCGGCAGCACGGCCAGCCAGACATCAGCGACTTCGCAACCCTCAGCCAAGAGCAGCAGCCGGCCTGCGGGCCCCACCGGTTCGGACCCGCTCGGCGGGATCGGCTCCTGCGTCAAAGGCTGCTAGCCAGCCCGAAAGGAACCGATGCCACACCGTCTACTGCATCACATCAGGAGCAACGCAGTTGGCTACATCGCGTTGTTCATCGCGCTGGGCAGCAGCTCATATGCAGCAATGGCCATCCCTGCCGGCAGCGTCGGCACGCGGCAGCTTCGCAACGGAGCGGTCACGAGCAGCAAGCTCGCGAGGCATGCCGTGACCGCGGCAAACCTAAATCCCGCGTCGATCGCCGGGCACATCGCGGACTGGGCGCAGATCCGCGCCGACGGCGAGGTGATCTCTTCAAGCCCGCGCGCCACCGTTCTTCCGACAGATCCGAGCCGGGGCGTTTTCCAGGTGTCCTGGCACCGGTCCATCCCTTCGAGCTGTATAGCGATCGCAAGCCCGGCCAATATTCCGTCGCTTCTTGGGCCGGTGACGGCCGATACGTTTGGGCCAGCCGGTCGAGGCCGCTCCACATACTTGAGCGTGCAGACCTACGACAACAACGGCTCCAACGTTCGCGAGAACGTTGACGTCGCCGTCATCTGCCCCTGAGCAGAAGCGCGGATGCTCCGGGCGCTCACCAACCGACGGGCCTTCCGACTCGGGCTTGCCTCGGGAGCGGCGCTGGCGCTCCTGGTCTGCTGCGACTCGTCGTACGCCGACGAGACGGTGCAGGTATGCGGCACCTACGCTAATAACGTCTTCACTGCGAGCTCCGCCCCTGCCATCGTCGCGAGCGCCGCGTGCCCGACGCCGTCCTACAACGGAGATGGCATCACGCTCAGCACTATCGGCGGAGCGACGGCGGGTCAGGCCGGTCGTTGGCAAGCGGACGCCCCTAGCGGCCTCGAGCTCGTCGGCGCCACGGCGAGCGGGATCGCAGCCTCGGGGGTCAACGACGGCCTTGACCACGGCGGCGGCTTCTACTGGGCGGGGGGTGGAACGCAGGTCAATGACTTCACTCCTCGCAATGTCGGGATGGTATTTGCCTCACCTTCGAACTATTTCGGGATGCAGCTGATATGCGGAAAGAGCATCTGTAAAGCGATGGCGGGGTTCGGAGTGAACGCTTTCTCGCTCTACGTTCGCGAGACAAGCGCCCCGAGCTTCAGCGCGCCGACCGGCCTCTGGCAGACGACAAGGTGGATCAGGGGCGCATGGCCATTCGTCGCGTCCGGGGACTCGCCGTCTGGGCTGTGCTCGCTGTCCGCGACCCTCGATGGGCAGCTCATCGACACGACCACGTCAGCGCAGGATGTTTCGAGCTGGCATCAGTGCGCGGCGCCGCCGATCAGTCAGTCGGTTGACACCAGCCGCTACGGCCAGGGAGCCGTAGCGCTCACGCTGAGTACGGCCGACGCGGCAGGCGTTCCGGCCAGTCTCAGCAAGACCGTTTACATCGACAACAGCGCGCCGACGGTTTCGCTCGCCGGTCCGGTCGACGCGCCGTCGACTGCCGGGACCCAGTACGTTACCGCTACCGCCGGGGGCAGTCCGTCTGGGATAGCCGACATCGTCTGCGCCGTCGACGGTGGTCCCGCCCAGGCCTTCGCCGGGGCGAGCGCCAAGGTGCCGGTGAGCGGCATCGGCCCGCACGTGGTCGCTTGCTTCGCCGAGGACAACGCGGTCGACTCGTCAGGAGCCCACGGCCGCTCGACCACGGCGAGCTGGTCGCTCAAGATTGGTCAACCCACCGAGGTGGGAATCGCGTTCGACAAGCTTGTTGGCCTGCGCTGTCACCGCGTTCGAGTCCGTGTGACGGTTCCAGGCCATTGGATCACCGTTCGGCGCCATGGGAAGCGCGTCAAGGTCAAGACCCGCGCGCGCAGCAAGGTTGAGCGCGTGCAGCGCTGTCATCCGCGAACCGTGCTTCGGCGCACGGTGGTGTTCGTACGCGCTCGGCGCCATGGCCATTTCGTCGAGCTCAAGCGGGTCAAGTACGTGCGCGTCGTCGTTCCCCCACATCTCGTCACCAAGACGGCGCGAGTGGTCCGCTTTGGCCACGGAACGACCGTCAATGGCTGGCTCGGTACGTCGACCGGGACGGCCCTCGACGGACAGATCGTGCACGTCTTGACCGCCCCGAACAACGGAAGCAACGCGTTCACCGAGGCGGCCACGGTGAGCACGACGGCCACCGGCATCTGGACGGCGCAACTGCCCCCGGGCCCCTCACGCGTCGTCGAGGCCGTGTTCGACGGATCGGCGACGACTGAGTCCTCGTCCTCGGGGCAGGTGCGAGTCGTGGTGCCGGCGGTGGTCCGCATCGCGATCCGGCCGCGCATCGTCCCTTGGGGTTCGGAGATCCACGTAATCGGGCGGGTCCTCGGCGGCTACGTGCCGACCAACTCGAATCTGTTGCGCCTCGACGTCGGCATCGGACGGATCGGCCACATCGAGGGCCTGCCCGACATCCTGCCCAACGGGCGGTTCTTGATTGTGTGGAAATTTGACCGCGGCCAGGGCGTGATCCACCCGTGGTTCTCAGTTAGCACGCTTTCGGAGGCGGCGTTCCCGTATGCGCCCGGAACTTCGAAGCGTGTGATCGTCACGCTGGGCGAGCGCACCCCCGTTTCCGCCAGGCACCACAAGTCCAAGCGCCACGGGGGCAGCCGCCACGAGACGAAGAGCAAGAAGCGAGCGAGGAAGCGATGATCGCCCGCCACCGCGGCGACCTCCGGGCCCACAGCCGCTGGCGTCCATCCACGCCGGCGGCTGCCCCACCGGGCCCGACCGCACTCGAGGAAGAGGACCTGGTCAGCCGTCAGCCCGACGAACTCCTCAGCGAGCAGCGCGACCTCGATTTGCCACGGGCCAGACAGCGAAAACCGGGCGCCCTGATCGCTCTCGCCACCATCGTCGCCGTGGCGGTCATCGCCGGCGAACAGCACTCGACGGCAGCACCCGCCGTGGTGCGCCTGCCCTCGACCCCTAAGCAATGGGTCGACCAGTGGACTGCAGCCACGCTTCAGAGCCCCGCGGTGGTCTGCGACCACCTGTACGCGCCGGCGCTCGCACGCGCGTTCAAGGGCGACACCGGCCACAGCTGCACCTGGTACTACACCTCGGTCAGGAGCACATCCTTCCGCATCCGCCACGTGCTCCAGGACGGGCCAACCGTCGCCGTCGAGGCCCAGCAGGTCGGCGCCAGGCGCAAGTGGGGCTACTTCACCATGCTCCTCAGCCACGTCCGCGACGGCTGGCAAGCCGTCGACGTCGTACCCGGCGGATCAGTCCGCGTGCGGTGAGTCCAATAGGCGCGCGCAAACCCGGGATCTATCGGAGAGCCAATCGTGCTCGCCTTCCGGTCGCTGCTCCTGGACGAAACTGGGAAGCCCGCTAGGGGTTACCCCGCTCGCTGCTGCTCCGCTGGCAAAAGGAGTCGCGCGGCCCTGAGTCCGCGGACGACCCCCCTGCGTGGCAACGCGGGCGCGCGGCCAGCGGCCGAGCCGAAGCTTCGTCAGACGGGCTAATCGTCGCGAGCTGTCACTGCGGCTCCCTGGAGCTCGTACGCCGTGTAGCGTCTCTCTCTCCCGAGAAACCGCCGCTCGAGTCGGGCCCGGCACTGACGGCGCGTACGACGTTCGCCCCGCGGCTGACGGCCAATGTGTCGTCCCAGAGAGAAATCCTTCAGAATCAACCTGGATATGGCGGACGGCCCCGCGACCGCCCAGCGCTTGGCGGATGGCACCGAGTACTTCGGCCAGCTCGGCCGGGTCGCCTACGACGAGGCCGAGGACAAGGTGTAGTGCCACCTTTGCGGTGGATGGTTCCGGGCGTTCGGCGGATCTCACCTGCGGCGCACGCACGGCTGGACACTCGCGCAGTACCGCGTGGCGTTCCAGCTGGGCACCAGGACGCCGACGGTCGCGGCTGGTGTCAGCCAGGTACTCGCCGCTAATACTCGCCGACGAGTAGCAGCGGGAGAGCTCCCAGCACCGCCGGCTCCGCCGGTATCCGCAGAGCAGCGGCGTGTGATGGCCCTGCGACGGATCTCGCCGGACCGCTCCTTGGCCGCCCTGCGGCCCGACCTCGTCCGGGAGCTGCACCCGACCCGCAACGGCGACCTTGACCCCTACACACTTGGACCGTCATCGCTTCAGAAACTGTGGTGGCGCTGTCCAGAGTGCGAGCACGAGTGGCAGACCAGCTCGCAAAGCCGCGTCGGCGGCGGCTACGGCTGCCCCCGCTGCGCGGCCGCACGGCGAGCGGCCGCACGGCGAGGGACGTTCGCTCCTGGGCGATCACTCGCCGCTGTGCGCCCCGAGCTCGCCGCGGAGCTGCGCGACCTCGATCCCAGCACGCTTGGGCCAGGATCAGGGATCGGCGCCCGGTGGCGCTGCTCGGAGTGCGGGCACGAATGGACCTCGACCGTCAAAAAGCGCGCGGCCGGGCATGGCTGTCCGCGCTGCGCCCAACAGCGCGTCGCGGCCGCCCGCCGCCGGGTTCCCCCTGAACGCTCGCTCGCCGCGATCCATCCGGACCTCGTCGCGCAGCTGCACCCGACCCGCAACGGGGAATTGGATCCCTACAGCCTCGGGGTTAACACGCGCCGGGACGTATGGTGGCAATGTCCTGACTGCGGGCACGAGTGGCGCACCCGCGTGCGGGGACGCGCGGCCGGGTCGGGCTGTCCGCGGTGCGCCCGAGCTCGTGTCGGCGCCACGCTACGCGCTCGCGCGACGGCGAGCCAGCATCGAGCAGAGCCGCAAGTAGCTGGGCTCCCATCCCTGGGATCGGCGAAGGCTGCCGCGATCGATGACTGAAGACGCGTGCTGAGCACGTGACCGTCTGTGTTGGCGACGCCTGCCGATAGCCCGCCTCGGCATCTCGCAGGTTCGCATATGCCCATACCTGGCCGGCGCTACTTCACCCCGTCTCGCGCTGCGCGAGCTGGTAGCGGCGGTCAAGCACATCGGCGATCTCGTCGACCCGCTCGGGGCGCGGGACGGCGTAGCGAGAGATGGTCCGCAGGTCGACGTGCGCGAGGCGGGCCGAGACGGTGTGCATCGGGCCGCCGGCACCAAGGCAGTGGGTGCCCCAGTAGGCGCGCGGCGAGTGAGGATGCGCAGGCGCCCCGGTACGCCGGCGACCGCGGAGGGCAGCGCGTCAGGGTAGTGGCGGCTCGTGGCCGTGGCGGCCAAGCCCGACGAACAAGGGGGGCTGCTCGTCGAGCGGCCCGACCGCGCCCGCGACGGGGGGTGGAACTTCAGCCAGCCTCGAGTGCTGGCCGCCGAGATCCTCCAGCTCTGCCGTTTCGCCACACCCGAGCAGGCGTGCGCGGCTGCCGCCGCCTCGCTATCAGAGTTCGTCCCGCGCAGAAACCGATCGCCGCTGCAGTGGCGACTACTGCTTTGATCGATCGCCAGTGTCCGCTAGCTCGCTTTTGGCTAGCAGCGGCGTCTGGCGGACTGGTGCTCGCACGCGGAAGCAGCAGGGAGCCGCGCGACGCCACCGAGATGAATGCACAAGCCTCAGGTCCGTTTCTCGCGGGCGGGGCGCAACTGCTGCCGCGACGGGCGCGGCTCCATACCGAGGGAAGTGAGCTTCCCTCCTTTCCGCGCAAAGCAGGGCGCTGCTCCCGCCGGCAGAAATGCTCGTCATTGAACGAAAGCGGGGCCCTGTCTGCGCTGCTGGATCCGGCGGGATGGAGCAGCCCGATCGCCCGTCGGAAGGTGGCGTGAGACTTCCCCGTCTTCGTGGGAGCAGCAGTCTCCTGGTGCCCGCCGCTTGAATGTCAGTTGCCCCCACCATGCGTGAGCCCACGCGCTCCAGTGCGTGGTGGTGCGCGTCTACGCCGCCCAGCGAAAGCCGGTGGCCTCAGGGCGTGGCGGCAGCGGGCTGTTGGGTAGGCCGCCCGTCGGGTCGTCCGCACGCCTCGATGACGAGCGACAGCGCTGCGAGCCGCGGCCACAACGATTTGCCATCTACCCTTGCGCTCGCGCGGTTCACCGCCGTCATTGTCCCATCCGGTTCGCCGCAGCCCCGGCGGTCGCCCCACTCGGCAGCTCGAGCATGCCCGCAACGGTAGCCTCGGGGCGATGTTCGACCACGTGGGGATCGCTGTGTCCGACCTCGCCGCGTCCGAGCGCTTCTACCGCACCGTGCTCTCTGTGCTCGGCGTCGAGCCGAGCCACGCGGACGCCGGGCTGGTCGAGTGGGAGGACTGGGCCATCGGCCCGATGGACCGCGAGCACCCTGTGACCCGCGGCCTGCACGTCGGCTTCCGCGCGCCGGACCGCGCGGCCGTCGACGCCTTCTGGCAGGCGGGGATTGACGCCGGTCGCCCGGACGACGGCGCGCCCGGGTCGCGCACGGTCTACGGGCCCGACTACTACGGCGGCTTCCTGCTCGACCCGGACGGCAACAGCGTCGAGGCGGTCCACGGCGACCGCGAGCGCCCCGTGCCTGACGGCCGCATCGACCACCTGTGGCTCCGCGTCCGCGACCTGCAGGCGTCGCGGCGCTTCTACACGACGGTCGCGCCGTACGCCGGGCTCCGCCTGGCGCACGACGCGCCGGATCGCGTGCAGCTCTGCGGCCCCGATTTCTCCTTCTCGCTCGTGCGCGACGAGCGCCCGCTCACGGAGCACGTCCACCTCGCCTTCCCCGCGGACGCGGACGCGACGGTGCGGGCCTTCCACGCCGCCGCGCTCGCCGCGGGCTACGAGGACCACGGCGCCCCCGGCGAGCGCGCCGTGTACCACCCGGGCTACTACGGCGCCTTCGTGCTCGACCCGGATGGCCACAACGTCGAGGTCGTCAACCACAACCGCTGAGCCATGGCCGGCGAGTCCGCCCCACCACATCTCGGCCGAGGGCCTGGCGGCGCTCGAGGCCGAGCTGCGCGCGCTCGAGACCGAGGCTAGCCGGAAGTTTTTGAGGGGTTGAGGCCCGATTCCCAGTGTTTGCGGGGATCGGGTTTCTTTTGGCTGGTTGGTGTAGACACTAAATATGTTGACAGGTGCCGGTCGATGTGGGATAATTCCGTTATGGCAAAGCGTGGTGGGAAGGTTCACGTAGCGGTCACGCGTCGCCACTACAAGGGGACTGAGTACAAGACCACGCTGCTGCGGCGCTCGTACCGCGAGAACGGCAAGGTTCGCAACGAGACGGTCGGGAACCTCTCACATCTGGAGGAGTGGATGATCGACGGGCTGCGGGCGATGCTCGCCGGCCGCCGGCTCGTCGATCTCGATCACGACTTCGAGATCGTGCGTTCGCTGCCGCACGGGCACGTCGCAGCGGTACTGGGCGTGCTGCGCGAGCTGGACCTTGACCGGTTGCTCTCACGCGAGCGTTGCCGTGAGCGCGAGTTGTGCGTGGCGATGATCGTCCAACAGGTACTCAAGCCGGGGTCCAAGCTCGCTCACACCCGCCGGTACTCGAAGACGACGCTGGCCGACGAGCTGGAGCTGGGCGAGGTCACCGAGGCCGAGCTCCTCTCCGCGATGGACTGGCTGCTCGAGCGGCAGGAACGGATCGAGAAGACGCTCGCGCGCCGGCACCTGGCGGGCGAGGGGTTCGTGCTCTACGACCTGTCCTCGAGCTACGTGGAGGGGCGCTGCTGCCCGCTCGTGAAACTCGGCTACTCGCGCGACAAGGTCAAGGGCAAGCTGCAGATCACCTACGGGCTGACGTGCTCGCCCGAGGGTCGGCCGGTCGCGATCGGCGTGCACGAGGGCAACATCACCGATCAACAAACCTTGCCCGACGCGGTGCACGCGGTCACCGAGCGGTTCGGGATCGAGCACGTCGTGGTCGTCGGGGACCGCGGGATGCTCACCCAGGCGCACGCCAACACGCTGACCCAGCAGGGGATCGAGTTCATCACCGCGCTGAAAGCCGTACAGGTCCGCGCGCTGGTCGAGTCAGGCGAGCTACAGCTGTCGCTGTTCGACGAGCAGAACCTGGCCGAGATCACCTCCGAGCTGTACCCCTCAGAGCGCCTGGTGGTGTGCCGCAACCCGGCCGTCGCCGCACAGCGAGCCCGCAAGCGCGAGAGCATGCTCAGCGCCACCGAGACCGAGCTCGACAAGGTCAGGACGATGGTCTCAGGTCCGCGCGGGACGCTCCGCAACGCCACCGCGGGCAAGATCGGCGAGCGGGCCGGCAAGGTCTCAAACAAGTACAAGATGGCCAAGCACTTCGAGCTCCAGATCGCCGACGGCTCGTTCTCCTATCAACGCAAGACCGAGCAGATCACCGCCGAAGCCGCGCTCGACGGGTTCTACGTGATCCGCACCACCTGCCACCACCCGACGCTCACCAGCCCCGCGGTCGTGCGCGCCTACAAGCAGCTGAAGATGGCCGAGCGCGCGTTCAGAACGATCAAGGACACGCTCGAGATCCGACCGATCCGCCACCACCTCGAAGACCGCGTCCGCGCGCACGCGTTCCTGTGCATGCTCGCCTACTACGTCTCGTTCGAGTTGCGAGCGCGGCTCACGCCGCTGCTGTTCGACGACGAGACCCCACGCGCCCCCACCGACCCCGTCTCCCCAGCCCAACGCTCACCGCACGCGAACGCCAAAGCCGGCAGCGCCCGCACCGAGCACGGCTACCCCGCCCACACCCTCCCCGACCTGCTCGACGACCTCGGCACCCTGTGCCGCAACACTCTGCGCATCGGCCCCGCCGAGCACACCTTCACCCGCCTCACCACCCCCACCGACCTCCAAACCACCGCCCTACAGCTCCTCGGAACGAAACTCAAAACGTAGACAGAACCAGCCACCCTCACAGCACCAAAACCCCCGCCGATCAACGTGATTCACCGCCCAAGACCAAAAACTTCGGGCTAGCCGCGCGATCGCTGAGCGCATCCGCATCGAGCACCAGGAGTTGCACGCGTACCGACAAGACTTCTGAATTGTCGCCGCCCGGGAACCCGGCCGTTGGCTGCCGCTCCGGCCGGCCGGAGATCCAGAGCAGAAGTCCGAAGCGGCCAGAATCGGTCCGGCCAGATGGCTCAGTCTGCGTGAGACCAGCAGTGACGCTGTTGGCTCGAGCGCGGCCGGTACTGCTCAAACTCGCCAGCCAAGACATGGCTGCCGCATCGCGCCGAGAGCGGCCACCTCGCCCTACCGGTGACATGGCTCCCTCAGCGGCAAAGCGGCTGTCTCGACGGCAACGGCGCTGGCGGCTCCCTTCACGCGGTTGCGCAAGTCTTGCTCGGCCGCCGACCCGGACGTGCTGCACTTCTGCTTTCAAGGCTGAGCCGTTAGCCGAGCGCGCAGCTTTGAGCTAGCGCCGACGCCCGGGAGACCGGCCAGCCTCGCGGATGCTCGGCTTCCCTCCTAGCCCGAGCCAGAGACTCCGGCTCGCGGCAATCGGGACTGCTCGTTTGCACCAGATGCAGGCGTCTGGACCGAGCGACGCGCGTGACTGCATTGCCCACGGAGCGGCAGCCAGCTGGACGCGGCCGCGGACTGCTGGTCATCGTCCGTCTCAGCAGTCTCGGTCTGGACCATCGACGCGCCTGGTTCGATCGCGGAGCGAAAGTACGGCGCGGTTCGTGATGGGCTCCGGCGACTACCGCTTGCCCAGGCAACGGGAGCGTCTCGTGGTCGCTGACGCCGGCGACGGCCGCCGCGCGCACGCAGACTGTCGCTCCCGTGACGAGCGCGAGCCCCACGAACGACGGCCGGTGGACCTCCTCAGCACGGCACTGAGCGCTGGGATTGCCGCATTCTCTGGCGGAGGGAGCAGTGCGCCGCAGGCTGGCGCGCGTGGCGCCGCTGCGTACTTGACAGCGCCGCATCGTGGTGGAACGCGCAGCGTCTCTGTTGATGCCTGAAGGGATGCGAGGCCTGGGTTTACCGGTCGCTTACTGCCGCTAACCAGCCATTCGCCGGCGAGTTGCACGGTTCGCAGCGAATCCGAGCCCACACGGGGTTCGGCGAGCCACAGGAGGCGCAGATGACCACCAACCGTCCAATCAAGAAGATGGTCGCGCTTTCGCTGGCGGCCACGGCGGTCGCCGCCGCGACTCAGGTCGGTACTCAGCCTGTCGGCGCGCAGGCCCGCGCCCGGCCGGCGTGCACGACGACCAGCGAGCAGGGCTATCCAGATGCCGTGCCGCCGATCCTGCCACCGGCACCATGCTCGGATCTGGCGGCAATCAGGCGGGCCGAGGAACAGGAGGGACAAGAGTTCTTCTACCACCTTCCTGCGACTGCCCGCTACAGCAGCGCGGAGATGGACGCGTACGCGAGCGAGTGCCGTCCTGCGTGCTGACCCGTGAAACAGGGGATTCGCGCGATCACGATCGTTTGGCGGCTAGCAACGCTTGGTGCTGGTCGCCCGGCGGTCCGGTGGTAGAGTCGCGATCCCGGGCGCTACGAGGGACCGGTCGTGGAATTCCGGATACTTGGGCCGTTGGAGGTCGTGCAGGACCGCGAGTCGTGCGTCCTGGGGGCCGTGCAGCAGCGAGCGTTGCTGGCTGTGCTCGTGCTTCACCGCGGAGAGGCGGTTTCGATGGACCGCTTGATCGATCAGCTGTGGGGCGAGCAAGCCCCGGCGACCGCCGCCAAGACCGTGCAGGTGTATGTCTCGCATCTGCGTAAGGCGCTTGGTAGTGGGATGATCGTGACGCGGGGGCGGGGGTATCGGCTCGCGGTCGAGCCCGAGCAGGTTGACGTCGGTCAGTTCGAGTCGCTTAGGGCCGAGGGGCGGCGTGCGCTTGGCGAGGGCGATGCGGTGCGCGCGAGGGAGCGGTTGTGCTCGGCGCTGGGGTTGTGGCGGGGGGAGCCGCTTGCTGACTTCGCTTATGAGCCGTTCGCGCAGAGTGCGATCGCGCGGCTGCAGGAAGCGCGGCTGGCGGCGCTGGAGGATCGGATCGAGGCGGATCTGGCGCTTGGCGGCGATGGCGAGCTGATCCCGGAGCTCGAGTCGCTGGTCGCCTCAAACCCCCTGCAGGAGCGGTTGCGTGGGCAGTTGATGCTCGCGCTCTATCGCGCTGGGCGGCAGGCCGATGCGCTTGCCGTCTATCGGCAGACGAGCGAGTTGTTGCGTGAGGAGTTGGGGCTTGAGCCGGGCCGGTTGCTGCAGGAGCTCGAGCGCTCGATCCTGGAACATGACGCCTCCCTGGACGGCCTCCCTCTTGCGACACTGGCGACCCGTGCGGACTTGCTGGGGGTGTGCCCGTTTAAGGGGCTTGCGTTCTTCGATCGCGCCGACGCGGAGTACTTCTGCGGCCGTGAGCGCCTCGTTTCGGACCTGCTCGCGCGGCTGGTGGAGTCGACGCTGGTCGGGATCCTCGGCCCCTCGGGAATCGGCAAGTCCTCGCTTCTGCGCGCCGGTGTGCTGCCGGCGCTCAGCGCGGGTGTGTTGCCGGGCAGCGCCGGGTGGCGCCAAGTCCTGCTGCGACCGGGCGAGCATCCCGGTGCCGAGCTCCAACGCGCTCTTGACGGCGATCGGCTTGGTCAGGTGTTCGGGCAGCTTTCGCTTGGTGAGCGGATCGTGATCGCGGTCGACCAACTGGAGGAGCTGTTTACCCTGTGCGAGCCCGAGGAGGAGCGCTCGGCGTTCCTCGACCAGCTCGTGGCGGCAGCGTGCGATCCCCAACGGCGAGCGCTCGTGGTCGTGTCGCTGCGGGCGGATTTCTACGGCCGCCTCGCCCCGTACCCTCGGTTCGCGAAGCTACTGAGCGGTAGTCACGTGCTGGTCGGGCCAATGGATCGGGACGAGCTTGCGCGGGCGATCGAGCAGCCGGCCGCTCGCGCCAGGCTTGAACTCGAGCGGACTCTGGTTGACGCGCTCGTTTCCGACGTGGCCGGCGAGCCTGGAGGACTGCCGTTGCTCTCGACGACGCTACTTGAGCTGTGGCGGGCCCGTGATGGGCGCTCGCTGCGTTATGAGCGCTACCGGACTAGCGGTGGCGTGCGCGGGGCGGTCGCAAGGCTGGCGGAGGCCGCCTACACGCAGCTGGGCGAGGCGGAACGGCGAGTGGCGCGCGGGGTGATGTTGCGGCTTGCGAGCGGCGAGGAGGGGGCGCTTGTCCGCCGCCGCGTGCCGCTCGCCGAGCTCGAGCGAATCGACGGCGCCGAGCGCGTGCTCGCGGCACTGACCGACGCTCGCCTGTTGACCGTCAGCGACGAAGAAGTAGAGATCTCGCATGAGGCGCTGCTGCGCGAGTGGCCGCGCTACCGCGCGTGGCTCGAGGAAGACCGGGTCGGGCGGCGCCTGCACGCTCACCTCATGAGCAGCGCACGTGAGTGGGACGCAGGTGGTCGCGACCCAGGCGAGCTGTACCGCGGCGCGAGGCTCGCCGGCGCGCTGGACTGGACCGCGCAGCATGACGACGAGCTAAACGCGCTGGAGCGCGAGTTCATCCAGTCAAGCCTGCTCGAGGCAGAGCGCGCGGCGCGGCGGCAGCGCTCTCAGAACCGCCGGCTGCGCAGCCTGCTGCTGGGGGTTGGCCTGCTGCTCATTGTTGCTGTCGTCGCCGGAATAGTCGCGCTGATAAAGCAGCAAAGCGCTAGCAACCAAGCCCGCGCGGCGCTCGGACGGCAGCTCGGCGCGGAGGCGGTCAACGAGCCGCGGCTCGATCTGGCCATGCTGCTGGCGCGCGAGGCAGTGAATCTCGATCGCTCGCCGCAGACCGAGGGGACGCTGCTCGCGACACTGCTCCGAAGCCCGGCCGTGGTCAGGACGTTCGCGCTTCCGATCAACGCGCCACCGCAGCGACTGGCGCTGAGCCCGGACGGTCGCACGCTCGCGGTCGGCGACAACACCGGCAACGTGCGCTTCTACGACCCGCGCGCACACGCGACGCAGCGGCCACCGCTGACCGATTTCAGCGGAGGCTTACCCCCCGTGTACTCACTCGATGGATCGCTGCTCGTATATCCCGTGCAAGGCGATCAGCCGTTCATTGCGGTGCGCGACGCGCACACGCTCGCGCTGCTCCACAGGCTCGGGTTCGATCCGTTCCTGCTGGCGCAGCAGCAGCTGGACATCCCAAATGCCAGCATCCTGATCGCACCGGACGGGCGCACAGTCTACTGCGCATACTCGATCCTCGACCCTGCCGGAAACCCCGGAGCCGCGTACCTCGACCGCTGGTCGCTGCCGAGCGGCCAGCGGCTGTCGACGACCCGGATCGGCTATGGGGGCCTGCTCGCGGGGAGGCTGATCGACGCGGGTGCTCGCCTGACCCTCGTCCGGGCACGAGGCATCGGCGTATTCGACACCCGGTCGTGGCGCCGCTTGCGCTCGGTGGCAATTGCGCCGACCGGAAGCGCGCCGACGGCCGCGGGGATCAGCCCAGACGGCCGCACGGTCGTGATCGGCTCGCAAGCCGGCCGGGTTTCATTCATCGACCTGTCGACCGGACGGGCGCGCCCGGGGGTCGCCGGACACAGCGCCTTGGTGAGCAATGTCGTCTACTCGGCGGATGGTCGGACCGTTGTTACTACCGGGAACGACGGCAAGGTGATCGTCTGGGACCCAAAGGCCGCCACGCCCCTGGAGGTCTTGAACGGTCCCGCTGCCCAAGTGCGGGGCGTCGCGCTCAGCGCGGACGGAAAGACCCTCTACACGTCCTCGCTCGACGGTGTCCTGCTCGAGTGGGACCTGGGCGGCGACCGTGGATTCGGACACCGCTTCCAGCTAGGCGCTGGGCTGCGATGCTGCGGTCCAATCTCGCCGCCGGCACCACCACTCGCACTCTCGCCGGATGGCTCGAGGTTCGCCGTCCGCCTCGGCGCGTCCACCGTCGGACTGTTCTCGGCAAGAACGCTGCAACGAGAGGCCTCGTTCACGGTAAGACCCAAAGGTGCTGTGATCACCGCGTTGGCATGGTCGCCAACCCGGGCCGAGCTCGCCGTCGCCGGCTACTCCGGCCTGGTGCAGCTTTGGAGCGTGGCCGGTACGCCGCGGCTGATGCGCTCCTTTGTCGGCCTGCAGCGGCTAGTCGGGCTGCCGGAAGCGATCCAAGCCGTCGCTTTCTCCCCCGGCGGCAGACTCCTCGCTGCCAGCGACAACAATGAAGCGCAGACGGGCCCGGGAGAGTCCAACGCCTTCGACAACCGTCTGGCGCTTCTGGCGATCTGGCGAGCGAGCACCGGGAAGCTGGTCGCACCGCCGCGCGATCTTGGAACCTTCAGTGCCCAAAACTCCGCCTCCGACGTCCTCGCCTTCTCCCGCAACGGGAAGCTGCTGGCGGTGAGCCTGTTGGATGGCAGCGATCTCGTCCTCGACGCCTCAACAGGTCACACCCGACAAGCGCTTCGCGCACTCGGTGCCGACCCCAGCATCTCGCTGGCGTTCGCGTCCGATGGAACGCTGGCGACCGGCACCTCGCGCGGGATCGTGCAACTCTGGAACCCCACCACCGGCAATCCGATCGCGCATCCTCTGGTCGTCGCCTCAACCCCGGTCACGAGCATCGCGTTCGACCCGTCCGGGCAGCGGTTCGCGACGACCGGCGGCCAGGACGGGACGGTCAAGCTGTGGTCCACCTCCACACTCCAGCAAGAAGGCACGCCGCCCAACACCGAACAAGGCGCTACGTCCACCGCCGCGTTCGAACCCGACGGCAGAAGCCTGCTAGTCATCAACGACCACGGCAACGGCTTCACCTGGCCGACATCGCTTGCCGCCTGGGAGCAACACGCCTGCGCCGTCGCGGGACGCAACCTGACCCGCGAGGAATGGGCCCGATTCCTCACCGGACGTGCCTACACGAAGGTCTGCCCCTGAGCCAACGACCACAGCAGCGCCGGACCGCTTCCTCCACGCTCGGCGCTACAGCGGCTGCCGGCTCGCCCGGGACACATGACGTGCACAGCAGTCTCGGCGGACGACGGGCAGACACTCGGCTGCTGATACGCGGCAGTCGCCGAGTTCATCTCCCAGATACGACTGCGTCCTTGTCAAGCCTGCACGAAATGTAGAGCGGGAGAACACGACCCACCGTCTCCCCGCTCCAGCCTCCGCCGCAACCCGGAACTCACGCCGAGACACCGGCTGTTCGGAGACAATAAGCAGCACGCTCGACCATCCTCGACACGCTACCGCGTGGGCTGGAAGAACCAGTGGTCGCCCGCTCCGGCCATCTGTGCCGGAAAGCACGACCAGCGGTATCCCCGGCGCTCTCACCCGACTCCTGCTTCGCCGCACGAACGCAGAAGAGTTGGCCGTGGCTCTCAGTCGTGAGGAGGTCCACCACTCTTGACACTCGTTCAGCGCCTCGCGCTCGTCACGGGAGCGACAGTCTGCGTGGGCGGCGGCCGTCGCCGGCGTCAGCGACCACGAGACGCTCCCATTGCCTGGGCAAGCGGTAGTCGCCGGAGCCCATCACGAACCGCGCCGTACTTTCGCTCCGCGATCGAACCAGGCGCGTCGATGGTCCAGACCGAGACTGCTGAGACGGACGATGACCAGCAGTCCGCGGCCGCGTCCAGCTGGCTGCCGCTCCGTGGGCAATGCAGTCACGCGCGTCGCTCGGTCCAGACGCCTGCATCTGGTGCAAACGAGCAGTCCCGATTGCCGCGAGCCGGAGTCTCTGGCTCGGGCTA
>OCZT010001169.1_pt1 | contig 27199 bp, 21 predicted proteins | sample 1539031 | NCBI WGS metagenome assembly OCZT01 (sample SAMEA3539308, study PRJEB22396) | soil metagenome | biome: tundra; feature: field; material: soil | place: USA | collected 2010-05 | depth 0.15 m | reverse complement strand
TCGATGAGCACAGGCGACGCTGTGCCCTGTGTAGCCGGAAACTCGTTGCAGGCGGATCCGTCGAAGCTTTGCTACCAAGGCAGGGCACTTTGGGACGCCGTTGACGCCCTAGACGCACTGGCGCATCTGGCTGCATCTGAAAAAGTTCACATAGATAAATCCAGTGGTCTCCTTGCCCTGTCTAGATGAAATCAGACCACATCAGACTTTGAAATATTTAACCCCAGTCGAGTAGCTTGCCGCTCACAATTACTCAATTCAAGAAGGAATGTAACAATGCAAAGAAATGTAAAAAGTGTAGCGGATGTGGTGAACCAGTCAGGGCCACGGCAAAGTGTATTCAGGAACACTGAATCTTCGTAAAGCGATTTTGCCATGCCACATGTAGCATAAAACCCACTTTTGGCAACATTTTATATTCAAAATAGCAGGACCATGGCAAAGAATATTTGGAATCTCTCAACCTTCATGAAGCGACTTTGCCGGGGCCCTGGTGAACCAGTACAGTTGGTTGGAAGCTTTGGGCATATCTGCTACAATTATCGCTGATAATTATGTTTCTGAGCTTATCTATTTTGATGAACATCCACAAGGAGTCTTATGTTCGAACTCCCCGGCCAATTGCCTTCTCCATATAAGGAGAGAGCCAACCTCTCATCACGGCAAAAAGCAGTTTTATTAAACCGTCAGATTCAGTCGTCTCGCCATCAAGTTCGGCACAACAAAAACAGAATGACGTGGATAATCACAATTCTTTCGCTTCCCATTTTTGCGGTTGGGATAGCAGGAATAATCACATATAACTACTACAACGCCGACTTGCCTGATCCTACGTCTTTAAGCGATTCCAGTATTCCGGCCACTATACAAATTTTGGATCGAAACGGCAATCTTCTTTACATTCCGCATATTAATGGAGCTTTTCGTTCACCTGTAAAACTTAACCAGATTTCACCTTTACTACAAAAAGCAACCATCGATCTTGAAGATAAGAGTTTTTATAAAAACAACGGGCTAGATTATTCTAGATTAATAGTTGCACTATACGACGATCTAACGCATCACGGAATACAACAAGGAGCAAGCACTATTACTCAACAGCTAGCTAAAAGGCTCTATCTTACCCCCAGCCGCAGTCTGGATAGAAAAGCTAAAGAAGCTTTATTAGCTCAAGAACTCGACACTAGATATTCCAAAGACGAAATCCTGGCCGCTTATTTAAACGAAATTTACTATGGCCATAAAGCCTATGGCATCGAAGCCGCAAGTGAAATTTATTTCAACAAACACGCCATCGAGCTAAATTTAAACGAAGCTTCTTTATTGGCAGCAATTCCCGCCTCTCCATCCTTCTACGATCCTTTAACCCCAGATGGCCTTTCTCAAACAAGACAAAGACAAACCGTCGTTTTAAACGCTATGTTGGGAGTTAAGGATATCACTTTCAAGCAAGTGCTAGAAACAGAAACAACTTCTCCTACTTTTCATGCCAATCAAGGCAATTCCGTTTTTCTAGCTCCTCATTTTGTCAATTATGTTCTCAGCTACTTAAATCAAAAATACGGTAGTTCACTATTAGCTCAGGGAGGATTAAAAATAACGACAACTTTGGATCTAAATTTACAGCTAAAATCTGAGGCAATCGTTAAGGCCCAAGTAGGACACTATTCTTCGCAAGGAGTAAACAACGGAGCAATGGAAGTCCTTGATCCTAATACTGGACAAATTCTTTCATATGTTGGGAGTGCAGATTATTACAATGCCTCTATTGATGGTTCCGTAGATAATGTTAGTAATATTGGAGGATCCCCCAGACAGCCTGGTTCCAGTTTTAAGCCTTACGTATATTTAACGGCATTTTCCAATGGCTATACTCCAACCACCATTCTTAACGATCTGCAAGGAAAATATGATGGAACCTATTATCACGATTATGACAATCGCTCGGAAGGACCGATCCCCCTTCGAAATGCGTTAGTTGGCTCTAGAAACATTCCTACTATTCTTCTGATGCAACAACTAGGAGCCGATAGAATCATTCAAACAGTACGAACACTCGGAATCACAACTCCAATGAGTCGAAATTTAGGAACCGCCATTGGGGCAAGCGAAGTTCACATGATTGAGCAAGCTTCGGCATACGGAGTTTTTGCAACACAAGGTATTTACCGTTCCGCTACACCTATTCTTAAAATTGAAGATTTAACAGGAAAAACTTTAATACAATACCAAGATCAAGGAATACGGGTGGCGTCTCCACAAGCTACCTATATCCTCAACGACCTTTTGATGGGATATCCTAGTCGTTGGGGACTTCACTTTCCAGGCCCTACTGCAGGAAAGTCGGGGACAACCGACAATAACGCAGATCTTTGGTACATGGGATATACCCCTAATTTAGTTGTTGCTTCTTGGATGGCTCGTACCGGCCCCGGTATTGGTCTTTATTCTCTTCCGGGGCTTTACGGAGTAACAACAAGCGCTCACATGGTAGAAGATGTTATGAGTTACTATTATAGCAAAACATCAATTCCAAACTGGACTCGTCCGCCAGAAATCTGTGGTTATGCTCACAATAACTCTCTTAATAATCGAGTTCCTTCTCGATACAATCCAATAACTGGCTATTGTGGCGGAAGCGATCTTTACGTAAACGGAACTCCACACCTCTCTTATTACGTCCCTACGTCTATTCCTTAATTCCATAAAGGCGCGTTAACAAGAGGTTGTCGCTATTGAGATAACCTCTTCTGTTAGATTGAGGATTTGGATGGTAGCTGGCTTATTACGTCCCTCGCAGAAGGCCCCCTACTTTAGCGGGGGAGGATGTCAATGTGGTTTTCGGAGTTTTTTTCGATCAACGCTTCAGCTTGAGCTTGCCTCTTAATTGTGGAATCAATAATTCCATATTCCTCAGCCTCGACTGGACTCATCCACCGATCTCGGTCAGAATCTTCACGAATCCGTTCTTCAGTCTGCCCTGTATGCTTAGCGAGAATTGCGTTCAATTGACTTTTTAGAAAGAGTACTTCCTGTGCCTGAATTTCTATATCTGCTGCTTGGCCCTGAAATCCTCCGCTGGGTTGGTGGATCATAATCCGCGTATTCGGTAAAGCAAATCGCATCCCTTTAGTTCCTCCGGCCAGAATCGGCACTGCCATAGAAGCAGCTAATCCCATACAAATAGTAATAATTCTTGGCTTGATATACTGCATGGTGTCATAAATTGCCAGTCCTGCAGTTATTACTCCACCGGGCGAATTGATATAGATACTAATATCTTTTTCGGGATCTTCTCCTTCTAAGAACAACAGTTGAGCCATTATCAAGTTAGCAATCTGATCATCAATGGGTGTTCCTAGAAAGATAATACGATCTTTAAGTAGACGTGAATAAATATCAAAAGAACGCTCTCCACGAGCAGTAGTTTCAATTACCATTGGAACCAAATAGGCCTGAGTACTGTCGCTCATATTTCTCCTAATCATTTTTTATTCTTTGCTGCAAGATTATAACAGATTGCTTTATCTGTTGTCTTTTCTATTTCGGACTAATTTTTGCGCCCTTCTCTAACAAGAGGGCGTCCCCAAGTTAACTTTTCCCGTAACTGTTGGTAGAACTTAATCGACCCAGGAACTCTAACCATTTTTAGTTTCATTTGACTCATATGGCACGAAACAATTGCGTGTGCTTTCAAATCAAACCACTGCGCTCCATCCAACGATACATAAACAGGTTCGTTCACCATTAGCTCAATATTCGTATCTCCAGGTACCACTAGAGCTCGACTCGCAAGGTTATGAGCTAATAAGGGATTGAATATCAAACAGTTTGCTCTAGGGTCAACAATTGGTCCCCAAGCCGAAGCATTATAAGCAGTTGAGCCAGTGGGAGTAGAAACCAGCGCACCATCAGCATGAAATACTCCGGCTTCCTCGCCATCTAGAGCCGCTTCAATTTGGATCATATTTTTCTTCACGTCCTTAACTAAGGCCATATCATTAATTGCTAGAGATTTTACTCCATCCACCACAACATCCATTACCGAAAGTTCTTCTACGCTAACGTTTCCTTTCAGCCACGCTCTCATTGCCTCCGGAGCATCTTGAAGGTTAGCACATGTCATAAAACCTAGACGCCCCATATTAATGCCTAAAATGGGTATTCCTAGTGGAGTTCCTATTCTTGCTCCATAAATAAAGGTTCCATCTCCACCAAAAGTAACAACCAGTTCAGAGGTGGCAATAGCCTTCTCAACAATCGTGACCTCTTCTTCCGTATTGTGCTCTCTATCAGCCTGTGCCCCAACCCAAACTTCGTATCCTTCTTTTTCCAAAATTCCCCGTGCAACAACAACAAAATGATCCAGTGGGTCAAATTCAAAATGCAACACGAACGCAACTTTTGACACGGGAAATCTCCTTTTATAACAGCAATAAGTATATCTTATTTACGTCGCGCCTATCGGTTTTATACTGGCGCTAAAACCGGCTCCTCTTCTGGAACTCCAACTTCAGGTACCAACTCTGGCTCTCCTGGCATTTCTACAGGCAGAGCAAATGGGATTGGTTCTGGGGCTTCAATTAAAATTCCATCATCATCAAATCCCATTATTTATCATCTCCTTGTCTGTACGTTAATTCTGCAGCCTTTTGTTTAGAAATACTTTTTCCGTACTCTTCAGTATACCAAAGAAAGGATTTTTGGTTGTCAAAAAGTGGGATTTGATATTTATGAGCTAGAATTTTGTAATTCTTTTTTTCGGTTTTAGTACAATCCGCAGGAACTAACAATGCCAAAATGCGAGCTTTAGATGCGCGCCAACCCAAATCGTGTATGCTGCTCTTCCCCCAACCAATAACCGCGCCAATAATCATATTCCGAGAACTTGTTCGATCTTCATCTCCCAAAACTTGCTTCAATGTATGATTTGCATAAAGTCCACATTGATGTTTTTCAATATGCGCCCTGTCCTCTCGGTTTTCTTTTGCTCTCGCTTCTGGAGAAAAACACTGATCTCCATATTCGCAATAAGCCTTGTTCACTCCTGGTCCCCAATAGACTTTTCTGACCCATCGCCTTCCTGGTTCACTCTTCTCTGCTTGATATAAAGGCTTAAGTAGATGATTGGACGTCTCCAACATCCATGCACGATACCCCAAAACTGGAGATGATATTTTAGGAATTAATTGGTTTTGCGTAGAAGTCGTAGATTCCGGAAAACCATAACTTTTATTTAAGTAAATAGCATTTTGTGAAACTCTAACCCATACAAAAGTCAACCACCAACAGCCTATCGCTCCCCCAAAAGCTAAGGGAATCAAGAACCAATTCCCCTTAGATATATCCTGTATAAACAATGCAAAGTTTATACAGCCTGCTAAAACCAGTCCTGCCGGATAATGAAAAGCTTTCCAAAATATAGTTGCACGGATAGGAAATGAAGATTTTTCTATTCCTGTAAAAATCTTAGTATCTTTTATGAATTGCTTTAAAGATTTCATCTAAAGGATTATACCTTCTTTTGCTTTTTTCGCAAACCAAAGGTTTGGTTTTAGAATTTATAAGATTTTATTTATTGCGTTTCCATACCGATAGATAATCGTGGTTTCCCGGCCATGTTGTCAAAGTTAGGGATTCTACCTGTTGGAAATCTTGGTGTAAGTTTTTATGGAACAATTCATCGCCTGTACAACAGTTACTATAATCTCCAACTTCGCCAACATAAATTAGATAATCTCCCTTATATGCCTTTAGCATACCTGAAGCCATCTTCTCTTGGTAGGGAGGCCAGCATAAAAAAAGGGTTCTATCAGAATGCGATAGTAAAGCTTTTTGATCGCCTTTCCAAACTTTAGTCCATGTCTTGTTTCCAATAAATTTCTCGTTTTTTCCATTTGCAGGGGGAGCTATATCAAAAGCAATAATATCTGTCCCGCGTTCTTGTAAGAGATGACTCCAATATCCGTTTCCTGCTCCCATTTCAATAAGTGGGGAATATTTTCCAATCAACTCCAAAGCTTTGGTCGAAGGTATGGCATAAGAATAGCGCATTGCAAGCTCTCGTCTTTCTTGCGAAAATAGCCCTCCTTTTCCCAACTGAAAAGCCGAACCTGTTCTTTGTTCCAAAATTTTTTGCACCTTCGCCTCAAATTCCAGAGTAATACCAGATAATTCGGAGTTTTTTGCCGCAGACAAGATTTCGTCAAACATCTTTTTATTCTAGCTCAACCGATAAAACTAAGTTTCTTTAGACAATTTTCTCGTCGCATAAAACCCTAAAAGAACAGCTCGCACAAGCAAAATTACTAGGCTTGGCCGGGAACTCATCTTTCACATGTGCCTCATTAATATCGGCAGCACAATATCCAAGACGCTTACGAGCTTTCTCAAGTTTGATCTTGTCAAAATAAACCGTAGTAGAACTAGCGTCTCTTAGATAATGCAATTCGCAAGAGATTTCATCTACTTGATATATTTCAGCAGCGGCGACTGCATAAACATAAAGCTGTAAGTCGGCAGAAAGCTTATTAGACGTCTTAGGAATGCCCGTCTTATAGTCGACTACCGTGACTACACCGTTACGATTCTCAATACGGTCAAAACGTCCCTTAAGAATAGTACCCGAATTAAGTTCTAATGAAAAAGGATACTCTAAGGCATCAAAAGTTCCTTTTTGCCAAAGATCGCTTTGGACATAAGCTTGCAGCATCTTTTCTCCAAATTCATATAATTCGTCAGTCTGACCAATCACGGTTCCCACCTGACTATCCCATACTTCTTTCCAAAGATGCAAAATTCCAGTTTCGTCAACCAACTCTCCGGTTTGCACTATCTGTGCAGCATTCTCAAGAGTATTATGAATCATACGACCATATCCAGCCTCTGTCGAATCCTTCTCTGTAAGGCGTTGGATACTTCGATACCAATACTGCTTAGGGCAAGTCGCAAACACCGAAAGCGATGAATAGCTCAAGTTGAGTTTTTTGCTATTACGAACAAGTTCTGCCGGATCACTCGCTTGAACCGGAGTTGTCATAGGCATTTCCACAGCGTCAATTAAGCTTTTTGGAATAAGATCAACAAAAGAACTTCGCTGTTCAATTCGTCCATTTGAAGCATTGCCATATCTTTGAGCATGTGTCAAAGTCAACGAGTCCTTAGCCCGAGTAAGCCCCACATAAAACAGACGCCTTTCTTCTTCCAAGTGTCCATCAATTTCAGGGATTGGCATTTCCACAAGAGCATCTGGAAGAGTAAGCGGATCTGCATAATTACGCGAAGGCAATTTACCTTCCACTAATCCGCCAATAATAACGTGTGCAAATTCCAATCCTTTTACTGAGTGAATTGTCGCAAGCTGTACAGCATCAATTTCATCGGCTCCGGGCAAAGGCGCAGCACCCTCCCTAGCTCCCTTTTGCAAGATTTCGATATATTTCATAGATTCATCTAGTCGATAACCGCCACTATCTGCCGCAAAAGAAAAGTCATCCAAGATGCTTTTGAATTTAGCGAGGTTAGCTGATACCTGCAGCCTTTCAATTTCTCTAGGCGTATCCAGAATTCCTGCATAGCGAGTTCGGTTCAAAGCCTCTTGAAAAACATAGCGCACGTCAAGAGTATGAGATAATTCATTTAGTTCCCATAAATCTTCCGCCATTTTTTGTCCAATAATAACATCGTCGGCTTCTAATCCTGGAACTGTTCCTTTTTCAAGACGCTTAATCAATCGAAGATCCGGATTGTTTTCAATAGCTTTATGTGCAGCGTGTTGTCCGGGACGGCTCATGCGCCAATTAGGAAAGAAAAGGCAGCGCAACACATTTTGATCCGAAAGAGGATCCGCAATCGCTCCCAAAAGAGCCATAACATTCTTGATTTCTGGCCCTCTAAAGAAATCGCGACCACCGTGTTGAATATAAGGAATGCCATGATGTTGTAGGGCTTGCGATACCGTTTCGATCCCATTATGGTTACGGAACAACACCGCCATTTCTCGCCAAGGAATCCCCTGAGCAGAAAGTTCCTTACAACGTTCTATAATCGCAATAGCTTCATCTTCGCGTGTAAAACATTGAATAAGGCGTATTTTCTTACCGCTTGCTCTATAGGGCTTAACTACTTTGGCGTTACGTCCAGAAGCAACTTCTATCACACTTTGTGCAGCTTCAATAATTTCAGGGGTACTACGATGATTGGTCAACAATGGGATTTCGGTATACTCAGGATAAGTTTTCTTAAACCGCTCCAAGTTAACGCGAGAAGCGCCTCGAAACTTATAAATAGACTGATCGTCGTCAGCAACCACCAATAGATTACCGTTTTCAGCTACAAGCCGTTCGACCATCACAGCCTGAGCAGTGTTCGTATCCTGATATTCATCAACCATCACATATTTAAATTCAGAAGCAAATTGCTTAACAACCGCTTCTTTATCCAAGAGTTCTGCCGTTAGAAGAATAGTATCGTCGTGGTCTAATACTCCACGCTCACGATAAATTTCGTTTAGCTCCCGATAGCATTCCGCAATTCCTAAATGCATTAGCAAATCTGGTTTTTCGGCATCTTCTGCTTGTGGAAGCATTACTTGCGCCCACTCAACATATCCTTCAGGAGTAACAAGTTCTTGCTTAGCTCTCTGAATAACTCCCCTAATGGCACTCAAACTTTCGTAAGGCCGGGTAGGTTCATACAAATAAGCAGGCTTTACTTTAGCCACTACATCCGAAAGGATTTTCCATGCTTCAGCATCACTAGCAATTCGAAGTTCAGTTTTATGACCAAGAAATCTCGCATAACGGCCAACAACTCGCTGTGCGAAAGCGTGATAGGTAGTCAAAACCGGATCGCCTGGAAGTAATTGTCCAAGCTTTTTCTCCACCCTATCCAACATTTCGTCAGCCGCCTTCCGATTATAAGTCAAAGCCAAAATCTGGCTAGGATGAAGTTTTTCTCCATCAACTTTCTCTTCTAGTAGAGCACAGAATCGTTCGACAATAATGCGAGTTTTACCAGCCCCTGGCCCAGCAATAACTAGACATTTGCCTTCGCGAAAGCCAATAGCTTCTGCTCGGCGATTAACTTTTATAGCAGTAGCTTTCGCAACTTTTAGCTCTTCAACTGAAATCATCGATACTCCTCTATCGAAATTTGATTGAGATATAAGTATAGCAGTTATTGGTCGCACTCAGTGCGTTTAGACGAGAATTTAAAGACGTTTTTCAACTTCTTTAAATTCTCATTCAGGCATTAAAGAAGTATGCTTTTAAGGAGAGTTTTGAGGTATTGGTCCAATTATTGGTCCTTCTACAGGCGAAGAAGATGGACGAAAAGGAGTGGGTGACGCAGCTAAAGGAACGTCTCCGTTATTACATTTCCAGTCTCCCTTAACATGTTCAGCCACTGTTCCGGAACCCTGATTGTTAACCATATCCGCATCTATCGAACCGCTATTTTGGTCAAGGTTAACAATCAGAGTTCCTTTTGTCCCATTCGTCTTGTACGTAACAGCATTAGAACCGGTCGTATATCCCGCCGTTACCTGTCCTTCAAGAGTTTTATCTGTATGAATAATACTCAAATCCGTAACGCTTGGAAGCTTCAATTTGTTGAAATTAGCAACCGTTCCATCAACCCTCCAACCTTTTTTTCCGGCAAAGTTATCCGGCGAAGGATAAATATACAAAGCAAATTGCGTAACGTTGTTTTGTCCGTTTAAGATAGAGCAAACCGCACTCCCATCATCAGAATGAGTAATCGTCCCATTCACCTCTCCCGTAAAAACAAGGTTTTGATCTAGACCAGAAGGTACAGCCGAAGCGCTTGGCGAAGAAGTGGAATTAGTAGACCCCTCTCCACACCCAGCCAATAACAACAATCCTAAGACTGAAACCAGAATAAGGGGCTGTGCTTTATTAAACCAAAATTTTCCGTGCACTACCCAATAGTACCTCAGCTTAAGCTCTTTGCAAACCATGTTTGATATTTTTAGGCGTTTAGGGGTATAATTTATTTATTGGAGAACCGCGATTGAACATCGAAATCCACAGTAGAGACATAAAAGTATCTCCTGAAGAAAAGGAATACGCTCTTGATCATATCGAGCTGTTGTCTCATCACTACGACAAGATTTTACATATTCACCTTGAAGTCCAAATCCCTAAGCATCTTCCTCTTGAAATTCAGGTCCCGGGCCCCAAGTCTTTTTCGGTTTTAAAAAATCTGACTCTTCTGGTTCACGTTAACGGTAAAATGCTAAAGAGCCAAACAAGCGCTTGGGATTTTAGAATAGGCGTCGATCAACTGGTGGAAAAGATGGACGGTCAACTCATCAAACAAAAAGAAAAAACGAAAAACCACAAATTTAAAGAACATCCTCTTCGGAAACTTGTTTGAAGAATATCTATTCTCTGCTTTCCGGAATCGCCAAAACGTCGTATACTCTCAAGAGCAACAAGGAGATAGGTGATGAGCGTATTAACTAAAGTCCTAGGTGATCCCAATGAAAAAGAAATAAAGCGCCTACATAAACTTGTAGATTTGATAAATTTGCGCGAGGAGGAAACGCACCTATTATCAGATCATCAATTTGCAGAAAAAACATCTGAGTTAAAAACTTATGTTCAAAACTCTATAAATGATATAGACCCAGATTTAGAAAAAGAAGAGTTCCAGATCGAAGAAAACAACGCTATCAAAAACGCCCTCAATGAACTATTGCCTGAAGCCTTTGCTTTAGTACGAGAAGCCGCAACACGTAGTATAGGATTGAAGCATTATGATGTCCAGTTAATGGGTGGAGTGATTCTACATCAAGGCAAAATCGCAGAGATGAAAACCGGGGAAGGGAAAACTCTAGTTGCCACACTGCCTTTATATCTAAATGCCCTAGCCGGTAAAGGAGCCCACCTCATAACGGTAAACGATTATTTGGCCCGAAGAGACGCAGGCTGGAACGGCCCTTTATATCATCTTCTGGGATTAAGCGTAGGCGTCATTATGGGACCACCGCAGCAAGGTGGCATGGATAACCAATCTTTTGTTTATGATCCTGAATATCTAGATGACAGTCACCATGATCCACGTCTTCAGAATCTGCGTCCTTGCACCAGACAAGAGGCATATGCCTGCGACATCACCTACGGAACCAATAATGAATTCGGGTTCGATTATCTTCGAGACAACATGGTTCAAGACCTCAGCTGGTGCGTACAGCGAGAACTCTTTTACGCAATAGTGGATGAGGTAGATTCAATTTTAATTGATGAAGCTCGAACACCATTAATCATCAGTGGAGAAGGCCAAATTTCTACAGAGAAATACCAGAAGTATGCCAGACTTATTCCGCGCTTAGATGAAGAAACCGATTTTAGCGTAGATGAAAAACTTCACTCGGCTTCATTGACGGAAGAAGGTATTGCTAAGGTTGAAAAATGGACCGGAATTTCAAATATATATGAATTTGAGAACGCCGAAGATGCCCACCAAATAAATCAAGCCCTCAAGGCTCGCGCCCTATTTCATCTTGACGAGGATTATATCGTTCGTAACGGCGAAATAATTATTGTTGACGAATTTACCGGTAGAACTATGCCCGGTCGTCGTTGGTCAGACGGTTTGCATCAGGCCATAGAAGCCAAGGAAGGCGTAAAAGTACAACAAGAACAGCAAACTATGGCAACAATTACTTTCCAAAACTATTTTCGTCTTTATCAAAAGTTAGCAGGCATGACCGGAACGGCCCTCACCGAATCAGAAGAATTTGACAAAATTTATCATCTAGAAGTTGTAGTTGTGCCTTCAAATCGAGAAACTAAACGAGAGGATTCCACAGATATTATCTATAAGACCGAAAATGGAAAATACAATGCCGTCATAAATGAAATCATAGAGCGACACCAAAAGGGACAACCAGTTTTGGTTGGAACTACAGATATCACGAAGTCAGAAAGAATCGCTCGTTTACTTGAAAAACAAGGTGTTCAACATAACGTCTTGAATGCGAAATTCCACGAAAAAGAAGCCGAAATCATCACTAATGCAGGTCAGAAAGCCGCAGTCACTATCGCCACAAACATGGCCGGTAGAGGAACCGATATCGTGCTTGGAGATGGGATAACAGGATTAGGCGGTCTACATATTATCGGAACTGAACGCCACGCTTCTAGACGAATTGATAATCAGTTACGCGGGCGTTCTGGACGACAAGGAGATCCGGGAAGCACACAATTCTTTATTTCTCTTGAAGACGAAATGATGAGAATATTCGGAAATAATATAGACATTATCGCAAAGATGATGGACGAAGAAACTCCTATTGCGTCTAAATCCGTTAGTCGAGCTATAGAGTCTGCCCAAACCCGCGTTGAGGGTTCTAACTTTGACGCAAGAAGGCACGTAGTTGAATACGACGACGTAATGAATTTGCAAAGAAAAATTATCTATGAAGAGCGGCAAAAAATTCTTGAAGGGCTTGATACAAGAAAAAACGTTCTTGGGTTTCTTCGGGATTTTCTCAGAGATACGGTTCCCTCCTATTGCGAAGGAAAACATCAAGATCTTTGGAGAACAGAAGAACTATTTACTCATCTCAGTCAAATTATCCCTCTGCCAGATTATAAAGAAGTTGATCTCAGTCAAGTTAGTAATTCCGTGGAAATTCTTGAAGATGTATTGTACGACCTAGCCGAAGTAGCCTATAACCATCTTGAAAACGAGGTTGGCCCGGAAGTAATGAGAGAAATCGAAAAACGAGTAATGCTCTTAACAATAGATTCACGTTGGGTCGCATACTTGACCGCAATGGAACAACTTAAAGGAGCTATTGGATTACAGGGATATGCTCAAAAAGATCCTCTTATAGAATATAAGAACGAAGCTTTTCAGGCCTTTGAACAACTCAAGCAGGATATTCAGTTTGAAATAGTTAGTAACATTTTTAGAACTAGAATAACGTTCACCCCTGCGTCGCCGCCAAACCCCGTTTTGTTATCGTCTCCTCCTACTACCGACGCTGTTGGTGAAGCAAGCGATAACTATCCTCAATCTACATTTTCCGGCGGGATTCCCGGTTACACATCATCTTCTGTTCTTTCTTCTCAACCCGGTGTCTCTAAAGTTAAAGTTGGAAGAAACGAGCCGTGCCCTTGCGGTTCGGGGCGCAAGTATAAAAGATGCCATGGGGCCTAGGCCTTATTTTTCGAAAATAATTTCTAATCAACTGATTCTTTGTGGCCGACTTCTCGCCCCAAAGAATTTCCAGTTTTTTCCAAGAGAAAGTATGTTGAACACGCCTTATCTAAAAGTGTTTTATTTAAACTAGCCGGTTGATCATTATAGGCCGCAAACTCTTTGACGTGGGCCAATAAATCACGGGGATGAACTCCTCTTGGTCTTCGTTCTTCATTATAATATTTACCCAGCACATAAGGAGCAGACGTTTCTCCTCCTTTTAAACCAGCTGCTCTTGCTTCGTTGATAAAGATCTGAATAAATTCTTCGTCAGTCGGATCGGGAATATATATTTTATATCGTATGCGACGAAGAAAAGCTTCGTCCACTAATTGTGAGGGGTCCATGTTCGTTGAAAAAAAAATTAACATCCCAAAAGGAACTTCAATTTTTTTGCCTACCACAGACATATTTAAAAAATCGGTTCCTTCTTCAAGAGGAACAATAAAACGGTTTAAAAGTTTGCGAGGACTAACGTCCTGTCTCCCAAAGTCGTCAACTAAAAATATTCCTCCATTAGCTTTCATTTGCAGACCGGCTTCATAAAACTTAAAAGTCTCTTGCCATGTTAAATCTAACATTGAAAGATCTAATTCGCCTCCAACCTGCACAAACGGTCGTTTCACTCTGATCCATCTCTGATCTGCTTCAGGAACAGCTTCTCCGAAAGGTTCATGGTGACTAGGGTCAAAAAGCCTTACCGCCTGATCATCTACGGAAATTGCGTAAGGAATATAAATACTGTCTTCTAACAGATTTTGAGCCGTACGAGCAATCGAACTTTTTCCGTTTCCTGGATTTCCATATAAAAAAATAGAACTGCGGGAATTTAGAGCTGGACCAAGTAAATCTAAGGTTTCCGAATTAAGCACCAAATCTTTATAGGTTTCAAGCACACGTTTTTTAGTAGCAAAGTTATCAGGTAAAGACTGTAAGGTAACTGAACGATTATAAGCAGCTAAAGGAACTGGAGCGGGTCCCATATATTGGTTTCGTTCTAAAATTCCTCTAGCTCGCTCTCTTCCTGGTGCAGTAATTTCAAATCCCATTTTTTCACCCAAACTATTAGTCTGTCGATTTCCAATATTCAGAGGGCCTATAGCCTGAAGATAACTGCCGTTTGTTAGGGATTGCACTGCTTCATGAATGCATTCGTAGTCCAACCGTAATTTTGTTGCCATGTCTAAAGCCGCAAGCTGACTAGAAAAGTGCATAATTTTTAGAATCATCTCTTCAATAATTTGACGAGACAAACCTGCTTCTTTTAAATTTCTGGGTCGAGGGGGCTGAAAAGCTTCTACCAGAGAAGCCTCTGGATTCATAATTACTTCTGAACCATAATCTAAAGGTACCTCACTCATAGTTCAAAATTTTAGCAGGCTTTCCCCAAAAACCGGTATTTTCTAGAAGAGAATAGGAGAAGCGTTATAGATTATTTATTTTTAGTTGCTATATTGCCTGGCTTGTTCGTTGCCTGGAGCCCACCGAGTCTCCAGAGGACTTATGCCAAATTCGTTTACATACGTTTGTAATTGATAGGTTTGAAGTGACGGAATTCCATAGGCAGAGCCAACTTCTCTAGTCGCATCCTTTATTGCTAATTTTGCTCGAATGTCGGAATTAGCCTGCAAAGAGTCGGGATCAATCAAGGCCAGAGGCTGTCCCCATTGTGTCCTAGTCCCATTTTCGGCAATTTGGCTTTCTCCCCAACAAAGAACTGCTCCAAAAACTAAATCGTGGCCTCCCACTTCTTTCCAATATTCAATAGCCAAATCTAAAGTGTGAAGAGCATATATTCCACAAGAGCACTCTTTAAACAAATTACATTTATGGTCTCCATCTCTAAAAATCGGATGTATAGCTTTCAGGGGAGAGCCTTTTGGCCAAGGAATCAAATTGGCCGGAGCCATCAAATATCCACCAGATATCATCCAAGCTCTATAGCCAATTATAGGCATATCAATCTGAGAACGAAACCTTCGTGTTGTTTTTTGGAGAACCGGAGCAGAGTATTCTTTTTGAGTTCTAAAAACAGAAGTGTTATTCCTTTTCCAATTTTCAATCCACTTTAAGAGCGCTATTTGACTTATAGCAAAAAAACGAGGATTCCATTTTTTGGCAACTTGCTTTGCAAAGTCGTCGCACATCAATAAAGCTCGTGTCCTCTGTCCATCTGTATTTTTTTCGCCCATAACCTCACATAATAAATTTAGCGAAATTTGAGATTCGATTCCATTAAATTCGACTTTTTTTTCGTTCATATTATCCGCTTCTGAAATTTTTAATTTGGCATTTCTTTTTTTAGACAGGCGAGTTGCATATACTCTTCCTCTTTTTCGAGCAAGGCGCAGAATACTAGGAAATATTTCTCCATCGAATTGAGTTCCCACATATAGGATTTCTCCTTCATCAAGATCTCTCACTTTACCAACCAGAACATCATCTGGAATAAAACTATCCCCTTCATAGCCAATCGGTTTTTTGAGAATAGCATATGCTACATCCTTGAGCTGCTTATTCAAGGTTTGTTTGCCTTTTCCTAACAGTGGCACATTCAACGTCTCAATAATTTTTAAAATATCGCTCTCCGAAAACTTAATTTTTCCCAAGGCGAGAACCAATACGCCATTATCATCAAAGAAAAAATATTGCTTCCGACCAAACCTTGTTCGTGCAATTCGAACAAGAAAAATACTAGATAGATCTATAGTTTTAGTAACATTTCGTTTAAAGGCATAAAAAGTTTTATCTCTAATATAAACTTTTAAAGTTGCTAGATGTATTAGTATCAAGAAACTTTTTATTGCAATAGCATCTGCAAATATCAATCCAAATATGGCTATAACCGAGGACCATTCTGCTAAATATTCCAAATTTTTATTCCAGCTATGAGAAAAAAGATAGTTAACTCCTTGAACTTCAATGGCCAATCCTAAACCTAAACCTGTTAAAGACAAAAAAGTCAAAAGGGTCACAACCATCTTGTTTTTAACATTAGAAGGCTTAAGCGACAGTTGAGGCTCAAGCATAGTTAAAATATTCCGGAAATAACACTACGCAATTATCTTCTATTATTTAAAATTTATCAAGGAAGATAGGCGAGTACTGTTAATCTATCAATTTTTCGCGTTGACCAAATTCCTCTAAATAAGCATAAAATCCCTCTTCGCGTAACAGAGGAAGATGATAATCCTCACTAATCCCTCTGGCGTTTACCATCATCGGACCGGAAGGATCGACAATTTGCCTGGCTCTCATAACAAGAAAATGATCCTTAGAAAGAGTTTGTTTATACCCGTTCACCCAGTCCTCTGGACTTAACAAAGCCAGAGGTTGAGCTCGTGTGCTTCGAAGACCTTTTTGAGTGATAACAACTTCTCCCCAATGTAAAGAAGCCCCTATACAAACACAAGTAGCCGCCCGAGTTGATGCAGCGGCGATCTCCAATTTCATGTTTTCAAGAAGGCTCTCCATTTCATGGAAGGCATATAATCCACAAGAACAATTTACGAATTCTCGATGAAGAGTTTGGGCCAGTTTGAAATTGGCCATTTCAAAACCGATTCCTTCGTCATGTTCGGCAACGATAGGATTTTCAGCTGACCATACATATCTTTTGCTTAGAGATAAAAGTTTGCCATTTTCAATTTTCCAACCTCTAAGTCCCACATAGGGAATTTGCGTTTCTTCTCTATGTGGTTTATTCTTCTCTCGCGGAACAATCATTGCACAATTATACCCGGGTGCTCCTCTACAGAACAACCTTAAAATCGCCTTAAAAAGAGAACGTTTAAGTATGATTTATAGATGATTTCTCCCGCCATTCCTCTACGACAGAAAAATATGCCGATACTTGGTTATAGAACCTGGCGCCTTAGTCACCAAGGACTTCAAGCTATTTCGCGAACTCACATCTGGGCACCTCGACAAGCTCTTCATTATTCACATTTTGGCTTGAGTCCTTGTAAAGGATTTCAGGAGTGTGATTGTGGCTTTTATGCTTTTCATAGTCCAAATCTTCCCTCGTTATTCGCTTCAATACATTATCCAAATCATGACCATTTACTTCCACCTTACTTTAGTTGCAGTGGAGCCACCATCAATTGGGGAAAAGTTGTGGTAGGAGAAAACGGAATTCGTTCAACCGACGCCAAAGTCGTAGCCCTTTTAGATATTGGTAATAGTCTATGGAATTGTGAAGCAGAAGTATATCGTAGTCCTCGGGCCAGATTTGATCCGGATTTTTTACCGGAGTTATTCAAAAAGCGCCAGACCCAACTAGAAGTCATAGCTAACAGGTACGAAATCCCATTACTCACAAAAGCAAAGCTTGAAATATATGCAAGGGAGTTTGGCTCTCCTGCCCAAGATGAGTTAACTAATTAAAGCCATTAACTCTTCTTCATCTATAACCGGAACTCCAAGGCTTTTAGCTCTGTCCAGTTTAGAGCCAGCCTTATCTCCAGCAACTAAATAAGAAGTATTCTTACTTACACTGCCGGAAGCCGTTCCTCCGTTCGCTCGAATGAATTCTTCAGCCTCGTTACGTCCGCGCGAAAGAGTTCCTGTAATCACAAACGATCTTCCTGATAATTTTCCCTCAGCCTTTTTAGAGGCTTCGAGAACGACCCCTCGCATAAACAACGTTTGCAAAAGCTGTAAAGTTTCTGGATTTTGAAAATAATCACAGATAGATTTCGCCATAATGTCGCCGATTCCTTCTAAAGCCCTCAATCGTTCAAAACCGGCTTGTGAAAGTTTGTCAATTTCTTCAAATTCATTTGCTAAAAACCGTGCATTAGTTTTGCCGACGTGTGGTATTCCTAGAGCAAACAGAAATTTCGCCAGTGCAACTTTCTTGCTATTTTCAATACTCTCAAGCAGGTTATCTGCTGAACGAAAACTAAAGCCTTCCAATGTCAAAACCTGTTCTCTGCGAAGGTCGTATATATCTGCTGCATTTTTAACTAATTTACTATCTAGCAATTGCCCAATAATTCGATCTCCTAGTCCATCAATATTCAGAGCATCTCTTCCAACAAAATGCTTGAGCTTCTCATAAATCTGCGCGGGACATTCAGGATTAATACAGCGTCTCGCAGCCTGCTCTTCTTCTCTCACCAAAATACTCTTACATATAGGGCATTCTGCCGGAGGAACCCACGGAGACGTATTATTGCGTTTTGAAAGCACAGGTCCAACTACTTCGGGAATAACATCTCCAGCTTTTTGAACCAAAACGTAATCTCCTGGCCGAACGTCTTTTCTCGCAATTTCTCCTTCATTATGTAACGTAGCCCGACCCACCGTTGAACCCGCCACCAAAACTGGAGTCATTATCGCCACTGGAGTAATCGCTCCGGTTCGCCCTACCTGCACTTCTATCCTCTCCAACAAAGTCTCCACTTGTTCTGGAGGATATTTAAAAGCAATGGCCCAACGCGGTTCTCTAGAAATAAACCCTAACTCTTGTTGCTGGCTAATATTATTTACTTTGATAACCACCCCATCTGTTCCATAATCTAAATCGTGGCGTTTAAGCTCCCATTCTTTAATATATTCAATAACTTCGTCAATGGAATTATTTACTCGATAGTGAGGATTAACTTTAAATCCCAATTTAACCAAATGTTCCATAACGTCCGAATGGTTCTCAAATTCGCCCGAGGGGTCTAGCGCATAACAAAAAGATTGCAATTTTCTTTCGGCAGTTATTTTAGAATCCAACTGACGCATCCCTCCAGCTGCAGCATTACGTGGATTGGCAAATAATGGTTTTTCCTGAGCTTCTCTTTCCTCATTAAGTTTAAGAAATACAGATTTAGGCATGTAAACTTCGCCCCGAGTCTCTATCAGAGTTGGAGTATGCGCTACTGGATGTAAATCAAACGGAACAGAGCGAACGGTACGTACGTTTTGAGTTACATTTTCTCCTTGTTGTCCATCCCCACGAGTCACCCCTTTAACTAATTTCCCTTCCTCATAAGTCAGGCTCATCGCCAGACCATCAATTTTAAGTTCGGTCACATATGAGACTTTATTACCTACTTCCTTGACTACCCTATTATGAAATTCTCTTAACTCCGTATCATCAAAGGCATTTCCTAATGAGAGCATTGGAATTCTATGTCGAACCTTAGTAAATGAATCCAGAGCTTCTCCTCCTACCCGTTGAGTAGGCGAATCCGCTCGCATTAGTTGTGGATAATTCTTTTCCAGATCTACAAGTTCCCGGAACATTCGATCATACTCAAAATCAGATATAACCGGCGCATCAAGAACGTAATAAAGATGACTATGATGTTCTAGTTCTTTACAAAGTTCTACCGCTCTCGCTTCAACGTTCTCGTCCAAAACTCACCTCAATATATCTAAATTCTAAGTATATTATATCATTTTCTAGGCCCAGACGAAGGCCTTTTTCCTATAACTCTATGGGGCTAACTTTCTTCGGATTCAAATTTCTGATGTTCACAGGTTCAATTTCTTCCGATAACTCAAACCCAAAAACTTTCGAATAAAAGAACAGTTCCGCCTCCAAACTACGCTTTACATTTTCTGGATTTCTAAATCCATGTCCTTCTTCTGCAAAAGTTAGATAAGCGACAGGCAGGTTTTTACCGAGTAGGGCTTTTTGCATATTCTCGGATTGAGATGGTGGTACTACCTTATCTTCAAGTCCTTGAAAAAGAATAATGGGGCAGGACAATTTCTCAGGAAAATTAATCGGTGAACGTTGTTTATAGCGCTCTTTTTCTTGTGGATAAGGACCTATCAACCGTTCAAAAGATCCAGATTCGAATTTAGGATTTTCTTCTCTAATCGCTTCCAGGTCGCCAATGCCATAATAACTGGCGCCTGCTTTGAAAAAGTTGCTAAACGTCAAAGCACACAAAGCTGTATATCCTCCCGCACTACTGCCTCTAATGGTAATAGATTTTGGATCAACCTTGCCTCGTCTAACCAAGTCTTTGGCCGCATTCACACAGTCATCCATATCATAGACGCCCCAGTTTCCGTAAAGCTGTTCTCTATACTTTCGTCCATATCCAGTACTACCTCTATAATCCACATCAACTACGGCAAACCCTCTGCTCGTCCAATATTGAATTGTCAACTGCATTATTCTACGAGCATTTCCGGTAGGGCCGCCATGACAGGTAACGATTAGAGGAGGCAATTCGTTTGCTGGCCCTACAAAACCAGGGTTGGTAGGAGGATAAAAGAAAGCATGTGAAATCCCTTTTTCAGAGGTAGAAAAAGTAAATGGCTCTGGAAGTGAGACTATGTTAGATTCCAAATTTTCTTTTCCATTCCCCGTTACTATAGTTTCTGTTTTAGTGAAGGGATCATAGCGAATTACCGCCTCAAAGCGGGAAGAGGAACCTCCAATAAAATATACCGCCTCATCATTAGCTTTTATATATTGTTCAGGCAAGTAATTTCCCTTTAGAAATTTGACATCTCCATCGAATAGACTTATTTTTGCAAATTTACTTACTCCTTGTTCAACGATATTACAAAAAGCATTCTGGCCCATAAGAGCATAAGAAGATTGTCCGAAAAACCACTGTGGCTGCATTATTTCTGCATCCGTCGGAGCCACTGCAACCACCTGTTCTCCATTCCAAAAATACAAATTAGCCCAGTCGGTTTTGTCGGAAGAAAAATAGAGGATTCCTTCTTTTGACCATTCCGGTTGAAATATACTCTCTTTTGGTCCACCGGCTACTTGCCTGGTATTACTTAGCGATCCGTCAAGATTAATGTCTGCAATCCATAAAGAATTGCCGTCCCATGGCATATTTGGAAGGTTCCAAGATAGCCATGTCAAACGTTTACCATCTGGAGAAATTTTAGGATTGGAAAAGAAGTCGTCACCAGAAACTAAAGTGTCTATTTTTTTATTTCCAGATATTGCAACTCCTACCAAGGTATTAATTGTTGCAGTCTTCGTCTTCTTTTCCTGTACTGTAATCACGCGTTTTCTTTTTAAGTCCAAACACTGGTCTGCATAACTCGTTGAAGGATCTTCGGCTGTAATAGGAATAGGAGTTTTACTTGCCGGAGACAATGAGTACATTCTGGCATCTCCATGATTAGAAAAAACAACCCACTCTTTCTCCACCGCATAAGCAAGCCCTCCATACTCGTGTACTCTAGTTCGAACACTCCAAGGTTCGGCTAAGACATCTTCAATTTTACCTTGAGATAGACGAACCAAAACTGAACGCCCCTTCTCAGATGAACGCCCTTCACACCAGTAAACGTCCTGCCCATCTAGTTGAAGATCGTAAAGTCGATTTCCCCCAGACAGTGCATCTCCAGAAAGGGAAGATCGCCAAGAACCATAAGGTGCAACTTTATTCACTGCAATTCCTTTCTGAAGATTATCTCTACACTATACCAGAGTTAGAAGACTCGAACGTTATTCGATAACCGAATCGTCAGGAGCTTCTTCTCTAACTCTCCTTTCAAATCTATATCCGAATCCAGGAACTGAAAGGATGAAATGAGGTTCTTTAACGTCTGATTCAATTTTCTTTCGTAAGCGTCCAACGTGCGTATCAACCGTTCTCGTCTCTACTTCGCCAGCATATCGCCAAACATCGTGTAAAAGCTGTTCTCTACTAATAACCTGTCCTGCATGCTCAGCAAAATATTCTAACAGTTTATATTCAAGAGGACTCAGACTAACATGCACGTTCTTGATAGTAACGATATGCTCAGAAGAGTTAATTGTTAGGTCTCCGAAATGTATAGGTTCTTCAGAAATTCTGAAGCCGCCGTGGCGGCGGATAAGATCTCCACGCCGCATCTGTGTAGCTATTCTAGCTTCCAATTCACGCAACTTGAATGGTTTTACTAAATAATCGTCGGCACCTCGATCAAGCGCAACTACCAGATCCGCCGTATCCGCTCTTGCACTAATCACTATAATCGGGGTCAGAGGGTCTAACTCTCTAATGCCTGTACAAATTTCAAATCCAGACAAATCTGGAAGCATTAAGTCTAATAAAATCAGGTCAGGTCTTTCTTCTTGATAAGCCTCTACTGCCAAGACTCCGTTTTCTATCAATGATGTTTTATATCCCAACTGTTGACAAAAAGTTGCCAGAAGTGAAGAAATTGCCGGATCGTCCTCAACTATCATTATGAGGGCGGAGTCAGAGATTTCGTTTTCGCTCATTAATTATTTCCTTGGATTTTGTGTCAACTTTATAAGACGATTGTAACAGCGTGTACCCGTATCTGTGCTCACTTTAACTTTTAAAACAAAATTTAGCAATACCTGCATTTTTCATTTTCCTAAATTCCTTCTACTCGTCCCAGTTTAGTTAAATAACGAGTAAAACTTTCTAGATAGTCAATATTTGAATTTTCAGCAGCATTAAAATCTCCAACAACCTGCAATAACATCCTCGCTCTTGTAATTGCCACATTGAAAAGATTACTCGTCGAAGAAAGAAAGTAACGTCCTCCCAAGGGCATATCGTCTCCGATACAAGGAGAAAGAAGAATTATATCTCTTTCGTCTCCCTGAAAGCCGTGCGCCGTATCCACAACAATCTCGTGTTTTTGAATTTCTTCCAGAGTGAATTTATTATTCACTAAATTTCTAATATATCCAGCCTGTTTTCGAAATGGCGACACCACACCAACTGACCCCGTAAATTTATCTTTCTTGATAATCTTTTCCAAAAGATTTGCAATTGCTACTGCTTCATCTATATAGAGAACACTTCCGGTATTTTTACTTTTGGAAACAGCCTTTACGTGCGTCCACCCTATTCCAGAAGCTCCGTTTCCTTTCATGATTTTTTTGTGATCAGTGCGAATATCAAGCATTCCTTCATACCAAGTTTTATTACTAAACGCAATAATGTCGCGATGGCAACGAAAATGTTCTTTCAGATTTATTATTTCTCCATCAGCTACGGAAAAAGCTGCTCTATCATAAAGTGAATTTTTTACATAAGAAAATTTTTTATTAAACGGCTTCGGAAAACTGTGGTTCTTTTCAATCTGCACAGACTTTCCATAATCGATATTGCAAATATGCCTGAGTTGATGAGGGTCACCAATTATAACCGTTCTTTTGGATCTATACAACAATGGAATTGCAGAAGGAATATCACATTGGCTGGATTCGTCAATCACAAGTAAATCAAAAAGATTGTCATCAAAAGGCAAGCTACTGCTCGCAGAAAGGTTAGTTACACACCAAAGCGGAATCGCGAAGCTTATAAACCGAAAGATTTCTTTAAGATCTTTTTTGACTTCGAAAAATTCTTTTGGCTTAATATCTGGTCTTTGTAGTCGAATAGTCAAAGCCTTAAAAACTCTTAATTGCTCTAACATTTCTCGATTTATACGACCTAGAGCGACTTCCATATACTTATCTAGATGGTGAGGGGGTTTCTTCTGAAGTTCGACTAGCTGGTCGATAATATTAACCACTTCTGTTGCCAGATTGCGATTTCGGGTTACCGTCCCAATGCGAACCATCAGACGCATTTTTGACAAAGAGTTAATTCTCTCTTCTACCACGCTAATCGCCTTATGGTTTCGGCTAGTGAACAAAGTTCGCTGGCCCCTGATATAAGCATTCGCCAAAATAGAAGTGACCACCTGTGATTTTCCTGTCCCTGGTGGACCAGTAATAACAGTAAGAGGATAAGAGAAAGCCGATTTGACCGCTTCTTTCTGTTCTTTGTTAAGAGGTAAAATAGATTCTAGTACTCCAGAATGTATAGGTTGAACATTATGGGTATCAAAAGTTTCTTCAGAAAAAATATAATTTAATGAAGATTTTTGAGCTCTTTTTATAAGGGATGGCTTTTGCAATTCATCTAGTTCTCTTTCTAGACCGGCGGTAAATTTAGGTGTATCGCCAATAATAATCAATGCTCGGTTATACAGTCCCATTTCGTGTATATGCATCAATTCCGGATTTTTAGTAAGTTGTTCTGGATTGATTTTTTCAATTTCCGTAAGGATATTCAACTCTGAAATTTTATTGGCCAAAGTATGTATGTCAGCAGGTAATTCATCGTTTGCAGAAAGAATTCCAAGCAGTTTGAAAAGATGGCGCTGTTCTTCAAGAGTCGGACACATTTTACTGATAAACTCTCCATTAATTACCGGTGGATTGGCGCTCATACGTAGCTGTAAATTAGTTCCCTCAAAAGAATACTCAATCTCTTTTAGAAAAATAGGAACAACAAAACCTCCGCTCCAGCCTTTAGCCGATTTTTTAATCCAATCAACATAAAGAGGGTATCCGTAATAAAGAGAACCTGAAGTCTTTTGCATTTCCAAAGCATTCATAAAAGATGCGTTGGAGGGATTTCTTGGAATATCAATATTAGAGAGACGCGTTAGGGTCCAGTCTTGTTCTATCGGAGGGACTAAAAACATTTTTCCCTCGTCACTCAAAAAATATCGTGCACCAATTTTTTCATCGGCCTGCAAGCACTCGATATAGTAGGGGATATATTGTCCAATCAGACTCTGGCTAGTCGAATCGCTAGGTAGTTCGAAGTCTCCAAAGGGAGAATCGTCAATATTTGTTAATCGGGTTGTTCCCCCTCTACCAATGCTCACCCCTCAAGTATAACAGAGGGATTCAAATCTCTTAGTCTCAATCTTAATTTTCCATAGATAATATTCTCATCTGTTTTCAAACTCGTATTTCTCCATTAGGATTATTGTTACCTTCTTTTTTGTGCTTCTCATCAAAAAGGTTTAGAATTTAGTTATGACTGAACCGCTCGCTCTTTATCCCATCGCAAAAGTTCTCTTTCCAAACATGCCATTAATACTTTTTCTTCACGATCCCGAGGAACACAAGTTGATCGACAATTGTACTTTTTGGAATCAGGAGATTGGGGTGATAAACATTTTGCAAGCCGGTAAATTTCCGAAACTACAGCAGATAGGAACCCGAGCTAAAATCCTGAACGTCATGCAGATACATAGTGGAACTACCTGTGTAATGGTTATGGGGACAGAGCGCTTTAAGGTCGTTCAAGAGATTGAAGGTGAAATCTACAAACAAGCTATTGTGGAAATTTATCCTCAGCAAAAATCTGCCCCCTCTGCCGAGTTAATCCGTCAGACCGAAGGAAAATTTCATCAATACCTCAACACCATTTTACAAGAGGCATTCGTTGGGGGCACGGATTTGCTTTCACTTCCCGAGGACCCTGAGCCCTTCTCTTACCAAATTGCCGAATCAATAATTTTACCCTCCCAAATTCAACAATCTCTCCTAGAAGCACAGAGTAGTGAAAAGCGAATCAAAATGGAACTGGCGTTACTTAAAAAGGAAATTGCGTTAGCGGAAAAACAACTTTACAATATTTCTCCTGCTGGATCGTTATTCTATTTCAACTAACTTTTTACGCAATAATGAAACCGCGTAGCGTGCAGATATCGCATTGGTTAAAACTTCAGCTATCTTTTTAGAGATCTTGAAATCCTCTTTTATTCCAGACGAGCTTGCGACTTCTTTAAGCTGCTCATTCATTTTAACTAAATTGAGTGTTCCGTTTTCACTCCATCTTTTTCGAAGTTCAGACAGGAGCGAAACCCCACTTCCGTCCAAATACCAATCTCCGACTTGAACCAACATATGATCAGGAAGTCCATCTAAAGGACTTATGATTGCCCTGACGCCAGCTTCTTTACCTAACCATAATTTAATCGCTTCCGCTAGTATCAAACAAGGTCCATACAGCAAATTCATTTCGCCTGGTTCGGTCGCGGTTTGAACCTCTTCACAAAGTTCTAACACCTCTTCCGAATCCAAAACTTTCTCAAACCTTTTGACTAAAACGTCAAATTCTAAATCCACAATTTTCCTCTCATTCTTGATAGAATTCTCTTCAATTAGTATAACGACTTCAGAAACACCTTTAACGCAACGACTTCAAAATAGCACCTGAAACAAGTATCTCTCGGTTAGAATTAAATAATGAGTTCTATAATTCCGATTTTCCCTTTACGGACAGTTTTATTCCCGCATACTCCTCTTTGCATTAATATCTTTGAGGAACGTTATAAGGAAATGATAGATGACTGTTTAAGAAGACGTATAACCTTCGGGGTTGTGGCTCTTCGTGAAGGCAATGAATCGGAAGATAACGTAGTGCTTGAGGAGGTTGGAACTTTAGCCAAGATCGCCTGTATTGAGCCCTCTCTCTCTGGAGGATTCCTTCTAATGGTCACAGGCGCTACGCGTTTTGGCGTGAAAGAATTACATCGCGACAAATCATATTTACAAGCTACTGTAGATTTTATCGGGGAGGACGATGAGCTTCTTAAACCATATCTGCTCGAAAAGGTTTTGGCAACTTTTGAAAATTATATACAAATGCCACTTCCGGAACTTCCAAAGCACCCGGAGCTTTTATCATACTTAATCGCAGCAACCTTAGAAGTAAGATTATCCACTCAACAAAAACTACTCGAATGCACAACTTCAACTCAAAGAATCATAGATGAGTTACATATAATGAATTTTGAGGAACATCTTGCTGAACAGGAGATTCTTCAAACCAGAACTGACCCGAAACAATTTTCGGCCAATTAATAAAGTTCTACGTACTCAGTGCACAGTCCCAATACTGCATTATAACTTTCAGAAGCATACGCCTTTTTCGCAAACTCTTCAGCTTGATTTTTAAATTCTTCTGCTCTTTCAGGATTTTCTTCTTTTATACTTCTCGCTGCATTTTTCAAGGTTTTCATAACCAGTCCTATAACATTAAAAACGTTGCCATCCTCTCCTATCAATTTACAGGCAGGTTTTTCGTAGTTTAGATCAATCGCTCCAAGGTCAAACTCTTCTTCGTTATCAAACCCTAATACCATTTTCAATCTCCCCGTAGTTTCTTTTTTAAATTATATACCTTTCTTAATGCATTTTCCTAATACCACTTGATTATATTATAACCTGGCG
>OCZT010001168.1_pt1 | contig 27211 bp, 24 predicted proteins | sample 1539031 | NCBI WGS metagenome assembly OCZT01 (sample SAMEA3539308, study PRJEB22396) | soil metagenome | biome: tundra; feature: field; material: soil | place: USA | collected 2010-05 | depth 0.15 m | reverse complement strand
TCCGCGACGGGCATCTCGGGCGTGATCCCGACTGCCCTGCAACGCGCGGAAAGCGAGCTCTGGAGCTGACCGCTGCCGGTGCTCGTCCGCCGCTGTCATTCGACCGACGTTCTACATATTGGTTTGAAATGCTTCTGTCGGGCTCTTGCGTCGCTGAAGAGTCGGGCCTCATCTGAACGGCAGCGCCAAACGAGCCGCTAGGAGACGCCCTACAGCTACGAGCGAGCCGACGCGGACGGGGCGAAGACAAGGCAGACGAGACGTCTACGATAAATGCGAACATGCGTTCGTGCGCATGTATAGCTTTTCGGTCGTCGAACACGACCCCGATCAACCCTGGGTGATTTGCGGCCAGCAACGTCGCACGATCGAGCTCGATGACGACCAGGACTTCTTCAGCTGGGCGCACGCCCAGTGGCCCGGTAACCGTTCACCGTGGAGCTGGATCCCTGGCAGCTGACGCCGAAGTAGCGTCGGTGGCCACCAGGCCGCGCCAACGAGCTCTGCCGGACGTGTGAAACACCTGGGGCGCATGAGGCTGATCACCCGCTCCGGATCCTGCACAAGAACACCGATCCCGGGACCAGCGCGGCACGCAGGCAATGGCGGAGCTCAAGCGCCGTGCCGAGGCCGTCGTCTCGCCATCTACCACCGGCCAGTACAGCGGCCTCAGTCCGCGCGCCGGCTGCGGCCCCGAGCGCGTCTCAAAGCGCCAAGGCTCTGCGAACACGGTCGAGGGCTTGTGCGAACGGGTCCTCGCTGTTCCTCTCCCTCCGTGAGCGGCAGTGCCGGAGGTGACTGGGCGTCGCTGCTTTTCTCGTCCCGGGCGGGCGTGCGGCTCGGCCGAGTACGCGCCTGCATCCAGGACGAACGGAGCACTGAACCAGGCCAACATCATCTCGCGGGGGTTTCGTCCAGCGGCGTCGATCGCGAGCGAATAGGTAAGCGCGAATGGCTCGCGGTTCTCGATGACGAGCTGGACGCGCTCACGGACCAGCCAGGCTGACACGTTGCCGCCCGGCTAACTACCCCATAGGCGGGAGCAGCGGCGGGGTTCCCCCTCCGCCGAGGAGGTAGCCGAGGCCTTCGACCGTCATCCTGATGATGTGCTGCACAACTTCTGGGGGCAGGATCCCCTGGACGAACGCACCCAGCAGCGCGCCGCTGACCCAGAGCGCCCAGTCCTTCCGACCCATACGACCGGCGGCCGCTGCGATGTCGTCGAGCTTCGCTTCTAGGTGCAGCATCTGCACCTCGGAGAGCGCGTGCGCCCTGCTCATGTACACCTTGATCTCTCGGAGTTGCTCAGCGATCTGCGCTAACTCCTCCGGCGAGAAGGGCGTGTTCCCCGCCGCCTCGTAGCGAGTGCCCGTCAGGATCTCCCGCTCGCGTTGGAGCTCTGCCAAGAGGTCGGGCGTATCGACGTCCCGCTTGACGTCCCGGGCCCACCGCTCGACCCGTTCTACTACGGTCGCCCAGGCGAAGGCTTCGAGTTGCTGGGGCGCACCCTCCCCGACGACCGTCGTGGTCGTGTGGCGGCCGAACGGACCCTCCACTACGAAAGAGGACCCGGACGGCCCGCGGGTGATGCAGCACCCGCCGTCGTCGTTGAAATCGAAAGTGCACTCCCTCGGCGCGAGCCCACCCTTCTCGACTGCCTCGATGATCGGGTTCCTGAAAAGCTTCTCCAGCCGCACGACGCAAGCGTACTTGCCGGGTCGGGTCGCCCAGCGACCCCCACGTCGCCAGCGGCCCGCCAGCGCGAGCGCCACCCGGTCACGCGCCAGCCGTGCGCGGACCTAAACGAGTTCCTGCCGAACGATCCCGAGGTACGCACACCGAAGACCCGATCACCGTCGCGTTCAAGTCCCTCATGCGCGAGCGGTAGCGCCGACATCGGCGCCGAGCACGGCGCTCTACGCGCCCGCGCGGTCGCGGCGCTGCGCCCGCCGCAGCGCGGCCGCAGCGAGCGCTGAGGGTTCGCGTTCGCGGTCGGCGAGGTCGTCCTCGAGCGCCTGGCGGTCGTGGTGGACATAGACCGTGGTCGTCTCGGGAGAGGCGTGGCCCATGAGGCGCTGCAGGCGAGAGAGCTCGGCGCGGGGGTGGGCCATGTACAGCGAGCCGTAGGTGTGCCTGAGCACGTGCGGGTGCGCCAGCTCTGGGGCGACGCCGGCAGCGAGCATCAGCGGCTTGACGATGTCTGAGAGCCCTTGCCCGGAGAGCTGACCACCCGCGCGCGGGAACGTCAGTTGCGAGCGATCCCAGCGGTTGGCCTGCTCGTGGCGGGGGCGACCCAGGCGCGGGAGCAGAACCGGGTCTTCGTCGAGCTCGGCGGGCCGGTTGGCTTCCCAGTCGGCGAGCGCTTCGGCGGTTTCGGTGGCGAGTGGTAGCTCGCGCAGCTTCGACCCCTTGCCGGTCACGCGCAGCCAGGGCCGGGATCCCGCCGAACCGCGGATGAAGATCGCGTCGAAGCGGGCGGAGCGGGCCTCCTCGGAGCGCAGACCTTGGTCGCCGAGCAGCAGGATCAGGCAGAGATCCCGCAGCGCCGCGATGCGCGTCGCGCGGTTGCGGGGCGAGGCGTTCAGGCGCGCGCGGGCGATCGCCTTGACCCGCTCCCAGGTGTCGCGGTCGAGCGCGTCGCGGGTGCGCTCGCGGTCATCCAGCGCGGTGCCTTCGACGAGCAGGATCGCCGTGGCGTCGATCGCTCCGAGCGTGTGGAGATACTTGGCCAGGCGGTTGAGCGCAGCGCGCTCCTTCTTGATCGTGCCCGGTGCGCGACCCTGGTCCTCGAGCTCGTCGAGGTAGGCCGCGAGCGCATCGGCGCCGAACGCACTCAGCGGCGGATCAGGAAGGCCGGTGTAGACGCTCAGCCAGGCAGCGAAACGACGGTAGGCGCCGGCATAGGTCCGCTGCGTCTGCGCGCTCTTTCTCAGCGTCGTGCGCGCGAACCGCTCCGCCGCCGCTCCGAGGCCGACGTCGCGGTCGTCGGCGCCGAGGGTCGCAGGGGTCGCGATCGCAGGGAGACTCACGGCAGCTTGGAGGCCAGGTAGGCGATCGCTACAGCAGCGGCCGCAACGCCCGCCTCCACATAGGCCCGATCGGGTGGTCTCGGGTTTGCGCCGGCCCCGTGGCCGCAGGCGTTGCGCACCTTCATCGGGGCGTAGATCAGCTCCTTGTCGCGATCCTCGGTGAGAAGGCCGACGGCGGTGCTCTGGAGCTGATCGAAGAGATGTTTGGCTTGCACGAGATCGGTGCCGTGCTTGGTCTGCGGCTGGGGGTGGCCGTGCGCGCCGAGCAGGATCGCCATCGTCGTCTCGACCGCGTCGCCGGCCCACTTGCCCGCGTCCTTGAGCTCGCCGCGTCGCAGGTGCCCGCGTGCCTTGTCGAACTCCTCACTCGCGTTGGCGAGGCGCGGATCAGCGAGCGCTGCGAGTGCGGGCTCGATCGCGTGCTTGCGAACCGCTCGTTCCCCGACCCACTGGATGCCGTCTGTTGCGGACGCGGTGTACGGCAGACCGCGGGCACGGAACACCCTCTCCAGATAACCGAACAAGTCAGGATGCTCGCCACGCTGATCAGCGAGGCTCCGCCCACCGAGCTCAAGCGCGGTTACGAGCTCGGGCTCGGGGAGGCACTCCAAGAAGATGTGCGCCTCGTCGCTGGGTTGCAATTGGCGAACGAGCTGGTCGACGCCCAATGACTCCACGGGCACCATCCTGGCGATCCGACTGGTCCGCGCGCGCCCTTTGCCGATCACCAAGAGGCGAGACACGTAGGGTGTGACGAGCTCGCCGGCTTCCAGGCCGTAGCGCCCTTCGAGTTCGGATAGGGCCTCGCGGTGTCCGGGATGGACTTCTGTTTCAAGGTAGAGATTCGCGAGGTGGGTGATTCCGTACTGGACGTTCTGCTCGATCCAGTTGAGGATCGTCTGCGTGATTTGCGAGCTGATGCGTGCGGCTGGCGCGCGGGGTGGTCGGTCGACGGGCATGCACTCGCGATCGTAGGCCGAGTCTCGGATGCCTCTTGGTTGGGAGAACCCCGTTACTCGCCAGCCAAGAGACGCCCATCGCCGGCTCGATCCCAGGCGCCATGTGGCGCACATAGCCCGACGGCCTGAGAAACGTCCGGGCGAAACCAAGCTACTCGGCCGGGCCTCGACCGAGCTATCGGAGATTTTGCCTTTTGTTACGCCGGGTGGGACAATCCTTTGGAGTCGTCCCTTCCCGAACAACGGCTCAGAAGGCAGGCCTATGACGAAACGGTCAGACCGGTAGACGAACATGGACGCCATCGCGATCTTGATCGCGATCGGCGTGCTTCTTCGAAATCTGACGAGCTGTGCGGTCCTCTTCCTGGCAGCTAAGAGCGCTTGGAGGGACGGAGCCCCATTTCAGATTGCGTTTAGGTCAAAAAGGTTCGCCTACTCGATCACAACACAGCGTCCGAGCCCAGAGGCGGCAGGAGACAACGCTAACCAGCCTCACGGCGGAGACTGAACCCACCGCACGGGAATGTCATGGCCGACAAGAATCACCGAGAGCGGGCCGCAAGGCCCGCTCTCTCTTTGGCGACGAGCCTTGGCCGCGCAATCGCTGGCCACACACAACCCCAAGGGCTGACCGCCGCCGGCGCGGCGAACCGTTCCCCATTACCCGCCTTGACTGGTCCGTCGTCGAGGAGAGCCCCGAGGGGCGGTGACCTCGGCTGCTCGGGTTGGCCAGGCCGGCCTGGGCGAGATAGGTCATCGCCCAATGGACACGACTCGCCATGAGGCCGATCCGCTGGCTGCCGACCAGCTGCTCCCGCTCCGCCGAGGTGAGCTGAAACTCGTCCGACAGCGCCTCGATGGCGGAGCCGGCCGTGTGCTCGGCGCCATCGGCGAGAAGCCGCAGGACGGGCAGCATGAGCGTCTGGTAGTCCGGAATCGGCATGAGTGGACAGGGTATTGCCCGACCTACCGCGTCGTCCACGCCGGTCGGAGACCCGCCGGCCGAGCGGGCCAGCAGCGATCGACCGATGCCGGCGGGACCCGCTTCGGTGCTCTGACAGGGATCTCGCGGCTCGAGCCGGCGGCCCGTGGTTTGCGCGGAAAGCGAGTTCAGGAGCTGGCCGCCGACGGTGCTCGTCCGGCGCTGTCATTCGACCGACGTTCTACAGATGTCAGTGGGAATCCCGGCTGATGTCAGTGGATCGTCCCACTCGTTTGTCAGTGAGCGGATCGGCGGCGGGCAAGGGGCGAGCTGCTCGCCTCGATCGCGATGCTCGTGGCATGGACAGCGCGCCGGCGGAGCCCACGGTCCGCGCAAGAAGCTCGGCGGGAGCCACCCCGCCTGAGCAAGCGTGACGCACGGCGCGAACATGGCCAGGAGCCAGATGGCGGACGGCGCGAGGACGAAGATGACCGCCAACAAGACAACGGCGCCGAGACGGCTGCGGTAACCGCGCAGCCGTTGCACCTTTGGCCGAGGTCGATGGTGAGCCTGAGCGTGGCTGCAAGCGCGCAGCAGCTCGACGGTCGCCCGTGCACCGGGAGGTAGGGATCTAGGCGGTCGGGTGCGAGAGGGCTCCACATCCTTTACCGCCTTGTATGGGCCCCGTTTGTAGTACGCCCTCACACGCATCTTCTGAGACCAGCGCCCGCGCGCACGCCAGCCCCGACGGGCGTCGTCGACGACGACGGTCTACGACGCGTCCGGCCCGGCTCGCGCGCCGACTCTGAGCAGAAGGTGCACTCACACCACAGTTATCACGGCGGAAGGCGCTTCTTTACGGGGAGCCTGGTCGCGGCGAACGGGCACCTATCTGATGTAGCCAGAACGCTCACGCGATCTGCAACCCTCGCTCGACCCTTTCACGGGCCGCCAGGAGGGATCTGCGACACGTCGCGGAGAACCTCGAGGACGGCAGTCAGCCCTGGCGCCTCCTCGACGCCCCGGGAGGCCTCGGACGACACGTCGCCCTCCCCGGCGGCGGTGCAGCTGCGGGCGCGTAGCCCGGCGTCGAGCTCGCGCGCAGCGCGAGCACGGCTCGCGACTCTGTTCACGCTGTTGCTATTCGGCGCCGCCGCCGACGACGCTGCCCATCATCGGGCCGTGCTTCGTAGCCCTCCCGCGAACCGCGCCGCCGCCGAAACGGATCGCCCCACTGTCATACGACCGACGTTCTACACGGGATGGATGTCAGCGCCGAGCATGTCCGCCAGCTGCTCGCGCCGACCCGCACCCCCGCGACACGGGGCGCTCCGGTGCCCCGCGCTCCGCTCCCGAGCGGCCTCAGCCGGGCGTGCTGGACTTTCCGGTCGGGTGGAGGTCAGCCGACGCGCAGCTCGTCCGCGAGTCGGCTGAACCGGCCAGTATCGCGGTCACCGGTGAGCGCGGCAGCGCGGCGGATGTCCCGGTCGATCACCTCGACAGCGGTGTACGCGTTGAAGGCCTCGATCTCTTTGCGGCGGGAGAGAAGGTGGTGCCAGGTGTTGAGCGCTACGGCGCGGGCGGTGGGCGTGTGCCGCTCGCTGGCGCCGACGGTGACGGTCCGCTGCTCGAGCAGGAGATCCAGCGGGTGTTGGCCGTTAGCGAAGGCTCCCGCGCAGAACGCGCAGCCGCAGTAGCGCTCGGCGTAGTCGGCGGCATCGAGGGATCGGCCGAGCTGGTAGGCCCGGTCGAAGCGAAGGCAGTGCCGGACGGACGGGACGTAGGTTTGGCAGGAGCGTGGACCGCCGCCGCTCTGCTGGGCAGGTTCGCCGCGATCGACCCAGCCGAAATGATGGACCAGCGCGGCGATCCCGGCATCGTGCAGCGCGGCGATTACGTAGCCGCCGTGCAGGTGACCGACTGGGATCCCGCGCTCGACGAGGCCTGAGATCAGCTTGAGCAGGCCAGCGAACACGGTGTGGTCGGCGAGCAGGCGCTCCTCGGTCACCCCGGGCGTCCAGACGAAGTAGGAGCTGACTCCATCTCTCAGCAGGGACCCCAGCAACCGATCGAGTTGACGCGGGTCGACCAGCCGCTGCAGCGGGACGATCACCGATACCGCGACCGGCTCCTGCGCGGCGTCGACGCTGGCCTCGGCGAGCAGACGGTTGGCGCGGTCCTCGGCCTCTGAGTCAGACACCAGGGCAGGCGCGTTGAGGCGAACAGGATGAAGCTCGTGGGGCAGCTCGTTGGAGAGGAGGTCGAGCTGCGTTGGCATGTCAAGCCGCGAGCGCTGATAGCTGATGGCGTTGCACGCGAGCACACGCCATTCCTGATCGGTGGGGACAACATCGACGAGCGGTCCAGCAGGAAGCTCGATACTGGTGCCCTCGACATAGAGCTTGCCCAGGCGGGCGTAGTTGCGCTTGGTCTCTCCCTTGTGGTTGCGCCACCACCCAGGCTTCTGAAACCGGTAGAGCATGGGATCGACGCTGAACGGCAGCGCGGTCCGCCGCAGCGCCGCCGCAGTGCTCTCCGGACTGTTTTCCAGCTGGTTGGCGTTGATCAGGACCTCGTCCATGATTCCCGCCCGCAGAAACTCAAGGTCATCGGAGGTCCGGACCCGCACGACGTGATGCAGCGGCGCTCTGCTCATCATCTCCGTGACCGCCGCCGGGCTCGACGAGCCGCCACCTCGTCTTTGATCAGCGACTCCTTGGCGTACTCGGGCCAGGTCTCGTACACGCGTTCGACGAGATCAGGCGTGTCCCACTGGGCGCGAAGGTCCTGAATCCGCACAAACAGCTCCTCATAGGCGCGGCTCGACTGTCGAAGACGCTCCGCCGCCTTGTGCCCCTGGTCGCTGAGCTCAAACTCCTCAACCTGCGAGTCGCTGCGCGGGCCAGCACGGTCGACGGCGGTAGCCATCATCTCGGCAAACGATGGCGGCCCCGCAGGAGCCGCCTCCTCCGTTCCCTTGAGGAAGCCCGCAAGCCGCAACGCCTGCACCGCGTCATTGACGCCCTCGTTGAAAGGCCCGTAGTTGTAGGCGTAGAACCCGGCACCCTGCGCACCGACCGTCTCCTCGAGCACGAACAGCAGCTTCTGCAGGCGGGTGATCCCACGCACGGCGTCGTGGCTGCGCGCGTCGGCAGCGTGCAGCAAGAGCACCATGAGGTCCTTAATACCAGGACGGGCGGCCAACGCCTCCGCCAGCCCGAGCCGCTTCTCCTCGGCGACCAGCGCGGCGTCGACCCATTCGCGAACCAGACGATGGTAGGGACGCCCGAGCTCGTGTGCGCGCGTCTTCACCGCATCGAGCAGGTCCTGGTCGAGCTTGACGTTCAGCTGCTCCACCTGCGGCTCGGTGGGCAGCTCGCCGGCGGGGACCACGCCCTCTCGCAGAGCGTCCAGAAGCCAGGAGCGAACCAGCGGGTGGTAGGCCAGCGACCGCTCAGCAGCAACCCGCTTAATACGAGTGAGCATGCTGCTCGGAAGCCGCAGCGTGATCTGCGCCGTCTTGGGTCGCGCGACTAGCGCAGGCGCCTCCGGCAGCGCCTCCCACGCGGCCGACCAATCCCGCTCGAGCAGCTCGTCTCGGCGATCGGGGCTCATCGTACCTGCTGGCGGTAGGTCCGCCGTTCCTTGTCGGTCATTTCGCGGGCGCTGTAGACGCGCACCACTCCGTCGGCTTTCTGCTCATAAACGAGAAACAGCAGCCGTCCACCATCGGTGACTCCGAGCATCAGCAGATCGTCGCCGTGGCGGCGCTTGCTGTGCGGATTGGCGAAGCACTGCTCGGCCTCGACCGCGGAGACGTTGTGGTTGCGCAGCAGCTTCTCCTCGTTCTGCTCATCCCACTCGAACTGCGGGCGCAGCCCTCCGCGTCGACGCGATCCCACGAGATCAGCGAGTTCACCGCAAACGTCTGTAGTTCGGTCGAGAACCGCTCAACACCTTCACGCAAGAGAGTATACCGGAGAGATATACAAAATGGAGACATTCATCGAGAAGTCCAGCGAGCCATTCGATCAAGCCCTGCGGATGCCGCGTTAGCCTTGGCACCAGCCGCGCGGCTCTGGCGCGTGAACCGCTACCGATAGATCATGGCTGACGCCGTCATCGACAACCCCATCCTGAACTCGCCGTTCGACGAGCCGAAGAGTCACTGGAAATTCGAGCGTGACGGGATCACGAATGAGATCGTCCAAGGCCGAAGGGTCTCGTCGTACTTCATTCCGATCCCCAAGAGCAAGCGGGGTGGCGATCAGCTGCAGTTCGAGACCGAGTGGACCTCGGACCGCATCGAGGAGAACCGGACGATCAACCAGATCCGCGAACGCGTCGGCGTCTGGCGCCGTGGCGGATGGCCGGGCGTGACCCCGACAACGCGACGACTGCTCGAATACTGGACCGATACGACGAGGGATCGCAAGCTGTTCTTCGCCCAGATCGAGGCGGCCGAGACAGCGATCTACATCGGCGAGATCATCAACAAGGCTGCCCACCAGGATGCGTGGATCACGAACTTCCTGCGCCAGGCGGCTGACGACGCCAATCCCGGCCTGTTCCGCGTCGCGGTCAAGATGGCGACCGGGACCGGCAAAACGGTGGTCATGGCGATGCTGATCGCCTGGCAGGCGCTCAATAAGACTGCCAACAAGCAGGACGCTCGCTTCTCCGATGCCTTCCTGCTGATCTCGCCTGGAATCACGATCCGAGACCGCCTACGCGTCCTGTTGCCCGAAAGCCCGGACAACTACTACCGCGAGCGCGACCTGATCCCGCCCGGCGGACACGAGCTGCTTGGTCAGGCGCGCATCGTCGTGACCAACTTTCACGGTTTCCTGCTGCGCGACCGTTCAGGAGCACCGAAGGTCACAAAACAGGTGCTCGCCGGCCGCGCGGGAGCCAGAAATCCGCTTCAGGAGACCCCGGACCAGATGGCTCGCCGAGTCTGTCGGACACTCGGAAGCAAGAACGGGATCATCGTCATCAACGACGAGGCCCATCACTGTTACCGCCATCGCGTCGGCGGCGAGGCCGAAGACTTCCTCCCAGACGCACGTACCGCCGAGAGCAAGCAAGAGGTCAAGGAGCGCGAGGAGGAGGCGCGCGTCTGGATCGGTGGTCTAGAGGCGATCAACGCCAAGTACGGCATCAAGACGGTCTACGACCTGTCTGCCACGCCGTTCTTCCTCGCAGGCTCAGGCTATCCGGAGGCCCGCCTGTTCCCCTGGGTGGTCTCGGACTTCGCGCTCATCGACGCGATCGAAGCTGGGCTCGTCAAGGTGCCACGCGTCCCTGTCTCGGACAACACGGGTGCCGAGACCCCGATATTCCGCAACCTCTGGGCGCACATCCGTAAAGACCTCCCGAAGCGAGGCGTTCGCCAACAGAACCTCACCGACCAGCGCCGACTCCCAGCGGCTCTCGAGGCCGCGCTTCGCACGCTGTATGCGAACTACGAGCATTCCTTCGAACAGTGGCAGGCGATGGAGACCGAGCACCAGGCCGGCAGCACCCCGCCGGTCTTCATCGTCGTCTGCAACAACACGAGCGTCTCGAAGCTTGTTTACGACTGGATCTCCGGCTGGGACCGCCAAGTCGGGAATGATGGCGAGACGGTCGCGGTCAAGGGTGCGCTGCCCCTCTTCTCCAACGTCGACGAGGACGGCAACCGGCTCGCCCGGCCGAACAGCATCGTCGTGGACTCCGCGCAGCTCGACTCAGGCGAGGGAATGTCTGTCGAATTCAAGAAGGCTGCCGCCGCGGAAATCGAGCACTTCAAAGAAGAATTCCGCCTACGCTTCCCGGGCCGTGACGCCGAGGAGCTCACGGACGAGGACCTCATGCGCGAGATCATGAACACGGTCGGTAAGCCCGGCCGGCTCGGAGAGCATGTCCGCTGCGTGGTCTCTGTCTCGATGCTCACCGAAGGCTGGGACGCCAACACGGTGACGCACATCCTCGGCGTCCGTGCGTTTGGAACGCAGCTCCTCTGCGAGCAGGTTGTCGGCCGCGGGCTTCGCCGACGCTCCTACGCTGTCGGCGACGACGGAAAGTTCGTGCCCGAGTACGCCGAGGTCTACGGCGTGCCCTTCAGCTTCATCCCCGCCAGCGGCAGCGACGGGCCAGCCCCACCGGCAAGAGTGCACCGCGTCCGCGCTCTCGAGGACCGCGCCGATCTAGAGATCACGTTCCCGCGCGTGATCGGATATCGACACGAGCTCGAAGGACAGCGCCTTGCCGCGAAGTTCACCGACGCCAGCCGCTTGACGCTCTCGACGAAGGACGTGCCCTCCAAGACTGACGTGCATCCGATCGTGGGCCAGAGAACCACACATACGCTCGACGATTTGCGTCAGCGTCGCCCGCAAGAGGTCGCCTTTGCGATCGCAAAGCGCGTCCTCGAGCGCTACTACCCCGACCAGCCCTGGCTGTTCCCACAGCTGCTCCGTATCTCACGCGACTGGCTCGACACCTGCGTCTCGCTCAAGGACAACACCTTCGTTCAGATGCTCCTGCTCGCCCAGCTCGCCGAACGCGCCAGCGAACACATTCAGACCGCGATCGTGCGCGCCGACGAGGGACGACGGCGGCTGATAGCAAGGCTCGCCCCCTACGATCGCGTCGGTTCAACGCGCGCGGTCGACTTCGACACGTCGAAGAGCGTCATGCCCACAGCCCCTGAGCGGTGTCACGTCTCCGATGTCGTCGCCGACTCAGGATGGGAGCACACGGTGGCCGAGCGGCTCGAGGAGATGGATGAGGTGCGCGCGTACGTCAAGAACGACCACTTGGGATTCGCGATCCCCTACACCCGCGAAGGGCAAGCTCACGAGTTCCTCCCCGACTTCATCGTGCGCATTGACGACGGCCACGGCGAGAAGGACCTCCTCAACCTCATTGTCGAGGTCTCCGGACAGGTGCTCGATACCAAGAAGGCGAAGTGCGAGGCGGCTCGCACCCTGTGGGTGCCGGCCGTCAACAACCTCGGCGAGTTCGGGCGCTGGCAGTTCATCGAGATCGGCGATCCGTGGGCCGTGCAGTCGGCGATCCGAGAGTTCATCCATCAGGCGATCAAGGAGCCGGTCCCGGCATGACGCCGCCAAGGGGGGCGAAAAACAAGGCGTCGGGACCTATCCCCGTTGAGGTGATTCGTCATAACGACAAGCGCGCGAACATCCCGACGAACGAGCTGCGGGGGTTCGTCGACGAGGACGAGAAGCGCCCGAGGCCGACGCTCTACCCACGCGATCCGTCGCTCGACCCGCAGCTCGTTTGGCGCGGGAAGGACGAGCAGGACGCACAGGACCTCGCGGTGCCGACGGTCCCTATCTACATTCAGGAGAAGATCCAACCACGCGTCCTCATCGAGAACCTCCGCCAGACCGCCGCTGCGGGCGAACCCGAGCCAGAGCTCAGCCTCTTCGACGACTTCAACGGCATCGAGTTCGAGGACCTCGTTGACTTCTACAGGCACCAGCAGAACTGGTCCAACCGCCTGATCCTCGGCGACTCACTGCTAGTCATGACGTCGCTGGCCGAGAAGGAGGGCCTCCGCGGCAAGGTGCAGACGATCTTCATCGATCCGCCATACGGGATCGGGTTCGGGTCGAACTGGCAGGTGTCCACCCAGAATCGCGAAGTACGCGACGGCAAGCTTGACCACGTAAGCCGCCAGCCCGAGCAGATCCGCGCCTTTCGCGACACGTGGAAGGACGGCATCCAAAGCTACCTCGCGTACCTCCGGGACCGCCTGACCGTGTCGCGGGAGCTCCTGACCGGCTCGGGCTCGGTCTTCGTTCAGATCGGTGACGAAAACGTACATCTGGTACGCAGCTTGCTTGATGAGGTGTTTGGCGCCGAAAACTTCATCAGCCTCATCACGTTCCGGAAGACGAGCGGCGCGACGGGTGACTACCTGCCGGGCGTCGTCGACTACATCCTGTGGTACGCCAAGGACCGGAGCGAGACGAAGTACCGAGCCCTGTACCGCGAGAAGGAGGTCGGCGGTCTCGGAGGTGGTCAGTACGGGCACCTTGAGGAGGCGGACGCGCGCCGACGGCCGCTTAGTCCAGAGGAGCGAGCCAACCCCGCCGTGATCCCAACGGACGCTCGCGTTTTTCGACACGACAATCTCACCAGCCAGAGTGCTGGCCGAGAGAAAGGCGAAGGGGCGTCCTCCTGGTATCCCGTCGAGATCGGCGATCGCCAGTTCACGCCGGGTAACAGCCGGTGGAAGACCAATGAGGAAGGCATGCAGCGACTTCTGATCGCCGGCAGAGTCGGCGTCGTTGGCAACACGCTGACGTACATCCGTTATCTCGACGACTTCAAGGCATTCCCGGTCACAAATGTTTGGGAGGACACCGCGATCTCGGGATTCGGTGATCCGAAGGTGTACGTAGTCCAGACCAATACAAAGGTCGTTCAACGCTGCCTCCTCATGACAACCGACCCTGGCGACCTGGTGCTCGACCCCACCAACGGCAGCGGGACGACTGCCGTCGTCGCGGAGGAGTGGGGACGGCGCTGGATCGCGATCGACACCTCCCGCGTCGCCGTGGCGCTGACGCGCACACGACTGGCCGCTCTCAGGCTGCCGTACTACCTACTCGCAGACTCACCCGCCGGAGCTCGTAAGGAAGAGGAGATCACACGCCGCCCCTTAGCACAGACGGTGTTCGCCAACGACGTCCGCAAGGGTTTCGTCTACAGGCGGGTCCCGCACATCATGCTGCGCGATATCGCCCAAAACCCCGACATCCGCGAAGGCATGCCGCGGACGGAGCTTGAGCAGGCGATTGCTCGCCACAGCGACCAGGAGCTGCTCTTCGACCAGCCGTACAAAGACCGCCGAATCGTCCGTGTCTGCGGACCGTTCACCGTCGAGAGCCTCTCGCCGCACCGCGTGATCTCGGAGGAAACCGCGCCAGATGCTGAGGACGTGCCGACCTCAACAGAATCCTTCGAAGCAACGGTGCTGGCCAACCTACTCAAGGCCGGAGTTCAGAATCAGGTCCGGGAGCAGCGATTGCAGTTCGACTCATTGGAGCCGTTCGCCGGTGAGTGGATCGCCGCCCGGGGCACGTTCACAGACATCGACGGCGAGATCCGCCAGGTTGCCGTGTCGCTCGGACCCGAGTACGGCACGGTCGGCGCCGATCACGTTCGTGAGGCGGCCAAGGAGGCCGTCAAGGGAGTCGGCTTCGACCTCCTACTCGTCTGCGGGTTCGCCTTCGACGCCGCGAGCCCGGAAACCGCGCACGAGTTCCGGCCCGACACCGGCGGAGGATGGGCAGTCACGGCGGAGGAGCGCAAGTTCGGAAGGCTGCCTGTGCTGCTCGTACGCATGAACCCTGATCTCTCGATGGGCGAAGACCTACTGAAGCAGACCGGCGCCGGGAACCTGTTCACGGTCTTCGGCGAGCCCGACTTGCAGATCCATCGCACCAGCGACGGCATGATCGAGGTGGAAGTACGCGGCGTCGACGTCTACGACCCGACGACCGGAGAGATCCGCTCCGATGACACAGACGCGATCGCCTGCTGGTTCATCGACAACAACTACAACGGCGAAAGCTTCTTCGTACGTGATGCCTACTTCACCGGCGCCAACGACCCTTACAAACGACTACGCCAAGCGCTCAAGGCCGAGATCAACGAGGACGCATGGGCATCGCTCTACAGAACCCGCAGCCGCCCCTTTGATCCGCCAGCAACCGGAACCATCGCCGTGAAGATCATCAACCATCACGGCGACGAGGTCCTCAAGACCTACGAGATCGCATAGCGCCGGACACCTCACCAAGCACAAGCCCGGACGACGCGTCGCGGCGTCGACGTCGGTGCAAAGGCGGTGTTCTCTGGGCGATCGATCCGACCGCCGGCGCCCCGATTGGCGGCAGTATGACTCCCGCCTGGAAGGCGTCTTCACGACGACCGCGAATTAGGTAGCGAGAAGCCTGATTATCGCTACTAAACGTGTCTGAGAGACCGCTTCCGATCCCCCGAGCAGCTGGCGCCCCGGCGGAGCTCGAGCGCGAGCTGCGCAGCGCCGAGCGCTACGCGCAGAGCGCGCTGGCGCCGGCGACCCGCCGCGCCTACGAGAGCGACTGGCGGGTGTTCGCCGACTGGTGCTCGGAGCGCGGCGTCCCCGCGATTCCGGCCGCGCCGGCCGCGGTCGCGGCGTTCCTGGCCGCCGAAGCCGACCGCGGGTTCCGGCCCGTCACGATCGGGCGTCGGGCGGCGGCGATCGCCGCCGCGCACCGCGCGCAGGACCATCCGAACCCATGCGACTCGGGCGCGGTCGCGCAGGTCCTATCGGGGATCCGCCGCCGGCACGGCACCGCACCCGAGCGCAGGGCCGCGCCGCTCGACCTCTCCCCGCTCGAACAGGTCCTCGCCGAGCTCGACACCTCCACCCTCGCCGGGCTGCGCGACCGGGCGCTGCTGCTGCTCGGGTTCGCCGCCGCGCTCAGACGCTCGGAGCTCGTCACCCTCGACGTCGAGCACCTCGAGTTCACCACCGCCCGCGGGCTGCTGGTGAGGATCGCCTCATCGAAGACCGATCAGGAGCGGGCAGGAGCGACAGTGGCCGTTCCGTATGCGCGCGCGGGAAACGACAGGTGCGCGGTCCGGGCGTTGCGGGCGTGGCTCGAGGCGGCGGGGATCCACCGCGGCCCGGTATTCCGCCGGATGCGCCGCGGCGACATCGTCGGCGCCGAGCGGCTCACCGGCCAGTCGGTCGCGTTGATCGTTAAGCGCCGCTCGAAGGCCGCCGGGCTCGGGCCCGAGCAGCTCTCCGGGCACTCGCTGCGCGCCGGGTATGTAACCGCGGCAGCGGCCGCCGGCGTCGAGGAGCGCAAGATCGCCAACGTCTCACGGCACAAGGACCTCCCCGTACTGCGCCGCTACATCCGCGCCGCCACCGCGTTCGACGACGTTGGCGAAGTGCTGTAGCCCCCCGAGGGGCCGCCTTTCGGCACTCGTCAGTAGCGGAAACGTCGCTTCTCGCTACCTAATTCGCGACCAGCCGGAAGCCTCCTGCTACCGCTGCGGCTTTGCGTGACGCGGTTCCGCGGGTGGCGGCGGCCTGTTCGAGGGTCTTGATCGCGGTGTCGCGCGCCTTCTCCGCGGCCTCGAACCGGTGCTGCGGTGCCGGTGAGGTCCTTCTCCAGCTGGGCGCGCAGGGCGCTGCTCGGCGTCCAGAGCCGCCTGCGCGCGACCGTGCCTCGGCAGCCTGGCGCCCGTCGCGCTGCTCGCCTAGCCGGCGCTCGAGCTCGGCACGCTCGCCGCGCGACTGCTGCTCGGCGCGATCGGCGCGATCGGCGCGATCGGCGCGATCGACAGCGGCCTGCGCGCCTCATCGGCTTGCTCCGCACGGCGCTCCCCGGCCGCGGCGAGCTGCTCGGCGCGCTCGAATAACCCACTCAGGGCGCGAAAAGCGGATAGGCGTGGTGCCGGTGACGGCGGGCGAGCGGTGCCCGCGCCTAGGCCTAGGCAACCCACATGCCCCCCCGCACGCTTGGCGGATGACACACCCCGACACCGGGGTGTCGTGGGGTTCGTCTTCGACCCCCGCTCTCAGGGGTCGGTCCGCTGCTCGATCCGCTCGGCCGCGGTCCTCTGCACCAGCGATTCGGATGCCGGATTGCTCGCAACGATTCCCAGCGGCCTGCAACGGGAAGCAGGCGAGCGCCATCGGGAGCTTGGCGGCGAGGATCACCCGGCACGCGTACGAGTCGCACAATTCCGGGTTGAAGTCCAGGAGCTGGCCTCCGTCGTCGACGGTGACCGCCGGACCGCTCGGCGGGCCGCCGACGAATGATGCTCGTGAGCGAGCCGAGCGCGAGCACAACCGCGGGCGCTGCCCGCCCCGAGATCGCCGCAGGGATCAATAGGCTGGTGGCACGGTGAGCGGCCCGCGCTCCAGCGCCGCGCGCAGAGCGTCGCCTTCAGCCGCCGGGCGTACGAGGTCGTTCAGACCGGAAGCGCCGGGGGGGACGCGCGACGTGGTCGGCCCGGGCGAGAGCCAGCAGCTCGCCGACGTTGGCACCGTGGCGCGAAAGTCGTCCGTGCTCGCCGCCTCGAGCAGGGGAGTAGTGACGCTCGAGATGCTCGTCGCGGATCTAGAGCAGGCCTGTGCTTACCGGTTGCGCGGCCGTGCGGTCGCTAACCCGTCGCCATGCCGGCGCCGCGCAGCGCCGCCCGCGCGGACGTGCGCATCCGCTTCAGTACGCGGCTCGAGACCGGTGTCACGTCCGGGTGGACCCCGCCGTTGGCGTCGACCGCGGCTCGCCACGCATTCGCGCGGCGCGCGGCCTCGTCCGCGTCGTCGAGCTCTGCGCAGTCCAGGCGGTCCGCGTTAATGTCGACAACGATCGTGTCGCCGTCCTCGATGAGCGCGATCGGGCCCCCGAGGAACGCCTCCGGCGCGACGTGGCCGATCACGAGCCCGACCGACCCGCCCGAGAAGCGTGCGTCCGTCATCAGCGCGATCGTTGTGTTGCGCTGGCGGCAAAGGGCAGTGATCCGCGACGTCGGGTCGAGTAGCTCCGGCATTCCGGGGGCCCCGCGTGGGCCCTCGTAGCGGATCACGACCATGTCGTGGTCGGCGAACGAGTTGGGGTCCTGCTCGAGCGCCTCGATCAGACGGCGCTCGCTGTTGAAAACGCGCGCCCGGCCGCGGAAGACGCCGTCCCGGAGTCCGCCCTCGATGCCTGCGATCTTCAGCACCGCGCCGCCATCGGGCGCCAGGTTTCCGTGCAGCAACCGCAGCCCGCCGGTGTCCTTGAACGGCTCGGCAACGGAATGGATCACGTCGCCATCGGGCGCCGGGGGATCGAGACGGCTGACCTGCTCGGCAAGAGTCTCGCCGGTGCAGGTCAGCGCCTCGCCGTCGAGCAGGCCGGCTTCGAGCAGCTCCTTGACGATCACCTGCAGGCCACCCTTGGCATCAATGTCGACCATCGAGTAGTAGCCGAACGGGCGCAGGTTGACGAGCACGGGCAGTCGGCGCGAGAGTGCGTTGAACTCGCTGTAGCTGAGCACGTCGTCCCAGAGGTCGAACCCGGCGGCACGCGCGATCTCGACGCTGTGTAGCAGCACATTGGTCGATCCGCCCATCGCGATCGTGACCGTCAGCGCGTTGCGCAGCGACGACGGCGTGACGATGTCGCGAGGAGTGATCCCGCCGTCGGTCATCGCGACCAGGCAGTCGATCAGCTGGTCCGGGAACTCCTTCAGGCGGCGAGGGTCGTCGGACGGCGGAGCGACCATCTGCAGCGGCTCCATACCGAGCACAGCGATGAAGGTCTGCATCGTGTTGTAGGTGAACATGCCGCCGCAGCTGCCCTGGCCTGGGCAGGCATGCATCGCGATGCGGGCGCGGGTGGCCCGGTCGGGGTCCCCAGCGAACTGGAAGCCCGTCACCAAGTCGATCCGCTCTCCGGTCTGCGGGTCGGCGCCGGGCTTGATCGATCCGTCGGACAGCAGCACCGCGGGCGCGTTGTGCTCAAGGATCGCGGCTAACGTTCCGACCGGAGGCTTATCGCACGCAACGACGGCGATCAGCCCGGCAATGCCGTTGGCGTTCAGGTGCAGGTCGACACTCTCGTTGACGAGCTCACGGCCGATCAACGAGAAGCGCATGCAGGGCGTGCCGTTGAGCTGCCCGTCCGAGACGCCGATCGTGTACGCCGGCGCGATCAGCCGCACGGCCAGATCGTCGCTGCGCACCCGCTTCGACAGCGCGGTCTGGATGGCGGCCACCTTCCCCAGCACGCCGAGATAGCACTGGCTGTCGCCGAGGCTACCCGTGACTCCCCAGACGGGATCGTGGATCTTCGCTACGTCCTGGCCAAGGAAGCGCGCTGTGCCGACCCGCTGAACATCGCGGCCGGGGTTTGCGGATTGGAAGCTGTTGCTGCTCAAGGCCGACTCAGCGACGATGCCGCTACGAAGACTCACAACGACCTCCGGTCCGTCCGCCGGGGTTTGGCCGCGTTACGCCCCGCCGGGGACAGAGCTGGCTCCAGTGAACGAATCGCGTACCTTGGAAGCACTTCTCACGTCGGCAGCGCGTACGCGGTTGCGCAGCGTCCCGATCTCGTCGATCTCGATCTCGACCACGTCACCGTCGCGCAGCCAGACCCGTGGATCGTGAGCCATCCCGACGCCGGCTGGTGTCCCGGTGGCGATGATGTCGCCCGGCTCAAGCGTCATAGTCTGACTGAGGAATGCGATCCGCTTCAGGCACGGTGAACACCATCATCGTGACGAGCGCTGGCCCACATGGAGCAAAGGTGTCGATCGCCTTTCCGACCGTCCACTGGCTGACCTGCATCTGGAGATCGCGCGCGCTCACGTCGTTGAACGCCATCGCGCCGACTACGTATTAATAAGCGAGGGCATCCTCTGGGGCAACGCGGCGACAACGCTTGCCGATGACGACTGCCAGCTCCGCCTCATAGTCGATCTGTTCGCTCGTGGGCGGGAGAACAATCTCGTCCTCAGGCCCGATTAGCGAGTTGCGGAACTTTGCGAAGAACAGCGGCACGATCGGTAGTGGCAGCTGTGCTTCGTCGGCGTGATCGCGATAGTTGAGCCCCATACAGAGAATCTTGTCTGGGTCCGGAATCGGCGGTCCCAACCGGATCTCCGTGACGGCCTCGGCGCCGGCAATGAGTTCCGTCGCTGCGGTGAGCAACGCCTCTCGCGTTTGAGGACTGGACTGGATCACTGCCCGAGAGCTCCAATCGGCTCCTGCCGGGACATCGCCATCAAGTCCGGCGAGACGGGCGGCAGCATCCACGTCAACGACTTTGGCCTCCAGCAGAATTCCGGGCCGCCAGACGCCATTGCGCTCGTAGCTAACCAGTCGCATCGCTTCGCGTCCCGCTTGGCCTATCTTACGGTTGCGGCGTCGTATTTGCGCAGCACGGCTTCGTCGGGCTCGACTCCGAGCCCTGGCGCGGTCGGCACCTCGATCCATCCGTCTGTGATGATGAACGGTTCGGCGATTAGCTCTTCCTGCATCGGACTCGGGACCGGCTTGATCTCTTGGCACAGGCAGCGTGTGGTGGAAGCCGATAGCGCGATCGACGCGGCCGTGTTGACCGCGCTGGACCACGAATGCGAGTTGAACCACAGACTGCCGCGCTCGATCATCTCGATCACGCGAACCAGCCCGGTGACGCCATTCGCCCGCCCGGGATCGCACCCGACGACGTCGACGACCTCACGCTCGATTAGTTCCGTATAGCCAGCTTCGTCCCATTCTCTCTCACCCCCCGCGAGCATTAGGTCGCTGCGTGAACGTAGGTGGCGAAATCCATTGACGTCGGTCGGTTCGAATGGCTCTTCAAGCCATTTCACGTCCTGATCGCTGAAGGCTGCCGCTCGCCAGATCGCGCTCTGAAGGTCCCATTGGTGGCGCTGAAGTCGATCGACTGCAAGCAAAGCGTCCGCCCCGATCGACTCCCTAATCAGGCCGATGAGTTGAGCATCAAGCTTGGCGTCGCTTCCGAACTTGTTACCTTCGGCACCTCCGAGCCCGACCTTGATGCCCATCAAGCCACCATCGCGCACGTAGTTGGCGTGCAGTTCAGCTTCTTCCTCGAGCGATCGGTCGGAGGTAATTGTGGCTGCGATTGCTGGCAAGCGCGGCTGTCGCGCCCCGCCCAGCAGCGTGCTGAGGGATTGTCCAAGCAGCTTTCCCTTGAGGTCCCAGAGGGCCATGTCGATCGCGGCGATCGCGAATGAGACGATGCCGCCGCGATAGCCGTACCACCACGTGGTTTGGCGCAGTTTCTGCCAGATCTCGAGGTTGTCAAGCGCGCTGCGGCCCACGACCAAGTCCGCCAGGTCCGCGACGAGTGTGGCGGTGGCCCGAGTCGCCGGCCCGAATTGTGTGACGGCCTCCCCCCAGCCGCTCAGACCATCGTCGGTTCGTGCGCGTACGAACAGCAGGTATCTCTGCTGCATGTTGGCGTTGGGCTCGCGGTAGGTCACCGGGAAGGTAGTGAGGCTCACTACTCGTGTCACGTGACTTCTTCCGGTGTGTCGAGATCCGGGACGCCAGTCATCTATGCGCTCCTCTCGCCAGCGACGACCCACACTCGCGTGGTCCGGAAGCTGGCCAAATAGGTCGACTTGTCGTTCACGGTGCGCTACTGTAGACTACTGGTCACCTAGTCGTCAAGTCATCTTATGAGTCCCCCCACACCCCAACCACATCGGCTGATCGCCGAGGCGATGCGTGATCAAGATCTCCGGCCCGAAGGTGCCGGACTCGACACCTTCGAGCCGGAGCCCTTGCCTGCAGATCACCCGCTACTGGGCTTCGCGAACGTGGTGGCGACTCCGCACGTCGCCTGGCTCTCCGATGCTGCGCGCGTCCGGCTGCAGCGTGAGGTTGCGCTCGAGGCGACTCGTTTTCTATCCGGCGAGCCCCTGCGCTGCGCGGCAGTGAACGGTCGGCCCGGCAGCGGCACGGCAGCGGTCACGTGCTGAGCGAGTGGCTCGGATGAGCGAATCGCTGAAACTTGGCATCGTCGGCGCTGGCCAGATCTCGGAGCTGATGGCGAGAGCAGGGCATGAGGCCGCCGGGGTCGAAGTCATCGGATGCACAGCCCGGAGCCCCGAGAATGCGAAGCGCCTTGCGCACGACTGCGCCATCGACCGGATCTATCAGAGCTTCGATGAGATGCTCGCTGACGACGAGATCGACGCCGTCTACATCGCCACGCCCAACGGGCTTCACCCTTCTCAGACGCTGTCGGCGCTGGGCGCGAACAAACATGTGCTCGTCGAGAAGCCGATGGCGCTGACGGAGGCCGACGCGGTCGAGATGGCTCGCGCCGCGGACCGTCGCGAGCTCGTCCTTGGCGTCGGTTTTCACGTGCGGCACCACGCCGCGATCCGGGAGCTGAAGCGGCTGCTCGAGACTGGTGCCATCGGCGAGCCGAGACTGATCCGCGTGAGCTGGGGGATGAACAACCTCTCCTCTCTAGCTCCCTGGAAGAACGATCCACAGATCGCTGGCGGCGGCGCGATCATGGGCATAGGAGTCCATGTGCTCGATCTCTGCTGCTGGTTGCTGGGCCGCGAACCAGCCGGCATCAGCGCAATCACAGATGCCACGCCCGATCAGATGGATCAGATTGATCTGATCACGATGTCCTTCGGCGACTGCCTTGCGGACATACAGGTGACGCGAAGATTCGAGCTACACCCGAATGGCATCGTCGTGCATGGAACCGATGGCAGCCTCGCAGCGGAGGGGGCACTGACAATGCAGCCGGAGGGCAGGCTGATCGGACCTGATGGCAATGAGCTGCTGTCGAGGAGCCAGAGCCCGTACGTGCTTCAACTCGAGGCATTTGCCGTCGCCGTGCACGGAGGTGCGCATTTTCACGCCGACGGCTGGGACGGCGTGCGCAGTGTACGCGTGACCGAGGCCGTGCAGGCAAGCAGTCACTCATCACCACGAGCGATCGCGCGCTGAGGCCGCGAGGAAGGAGAAGAGCAATGCAGGTGGCAGAGGACAGAAAGGCGCTCGTCACCGGGGGCGCTTCTGGCTTCGGCGTCGAGATCAGCCGACGGCTGATGGCGCTGGGCTCCCGGGTGGCAATCCTGGACGTCAACCAGGAACGGCTTGAGCAGGTGGCTGACGAGCTCCCCGGGGTCGCCGCGATTCAGGCCGACGTCCGCTCGACAGACCAGGTGAGCGCTGCGGTGGACGAGGCAGTACGCATACTCGGGGCGCTCGACACGCTTGTGATCAGCGCCGGTGTGTTCCACATCAAGCCGCTCGAGGAGGTCACCGAGGAGGACTGGGACTCCACGCTCGACATCAACCTCAAGGGAGCGTTTCTAGTCTCACAAGCCGCCGCCCCGCACATCGCTCGCTCTGGTCGCGGACGAATCGTCACGATCTCCTCCGATTGCGGCCGTCGTGGCTTCGCCCGACAGACCGCCTACTGCGCCTCCAAGTTCGGACTGATCGGCCTCACCGAGTCATTAGCCGCCGAGCTCGCCGCCAGCCACACGACGGTCAACTGCATCTGCCCAGTCGGCTGTCCCACAACGCCCATGGGTCAGAGGGTGCTGGATTGGAAGGTCGCGCATGTCGGCGCATCACCGGAGGAGATCACAGCCGCCGCCGCCAGCACCAACCTGCTCGGACGCAACTCAACCGAATCGGACATCGCGGACGCGGTGCTGTTCTTTGTCTCCGAGCACGCCTCCTTTCTAACCGGCGTCTCCCTCGACGTTGACGGGGGAGCCCGCCTCGGCGTCATCCCAGGAACCCGCTGATGCCACACGCGGCTCCGTCATTCACAGACGCTCACGTTCACTTCCACGACCTGCGCAACCGAGCGCTGCGCTACGAATGGCTGACGCCGGACGCGGAGGATCCCGAGCTGGGCGACTACGAAGCAATTAAGTCGATCCGCTATTGGGCCGACGACTTCATCGCCGAGACCCGGTTTCACAACGTCGCAAAGGTGATCCATGTCCAAGCGGCGATCGGCAGTACCGACCCGGTCGAGGAGACTCGCTGGATCCAGACGTTCTCCGAGCGGCTCGGAGTCCCCAACGGGATCGTGGCCGGCATCAACCTGTCGGCGCCTGACGCCGAATGCGTGCTCGCACAGCACACCGAATACCCCAACGTCTGCGGCGTCCGCGACCTCCGCTACGACGATTACCTGTCGAACCCGAGCTGGCTCCGTGGCTACGCGCTGCTCGAGGAGCACGGACTTGTCTGCTGCGACGATCCGGCGGTCGAGGATTTCAGCCTCGCCCGCGAGCTCGCTGACCGGTTCCCGGCAATCACGCTCTGCATCGATCACGCCGGCTACCCCCGGCAGCGCTCAGCCGAGTACTTCGAGCTGTGGCGGCAAGGGTTGCACCTGTTGGCAGGAGCCGACAACACCGTGATCAAGATCTCCGGCCTGGGACAGTGCGACCACAACTGGACGGTCGACTCGATCCGGCCGTGGGTGCTCGGCTGCGTCGAGGCGTTTGGAACTGAGCGAAGCTTCTTCGGCACGAACTGGCCAGTCGATCGCCTGTTCAGCTCCTACGGGGATGTGATCGACGCGTACGCCTCTATCATCTCCGACTTCTCACCGGCGGAGCAGCGCGCCTTGTTCTGCGAGAACGCGATCAGGATCTTCGGACTCGGTGACTGACACGGTACGCGTCGGGGTGATCGGATGCGGATGGTGGGCAACCTACGCCCACCTGCCTGCTCTGCAGCGCAACGATTCCGCTGCAATCGTTGGCTTGGCCGATTCGAACCGCCAGAATCGTGCCGCTGCCGCCCAGGCGTTCGGTGTCTCCGCAGGCTTCGAGTCAGCCGAGCAGCTCCTTGACGAAACCGAACCCGATGCTGTCGTGGTCGCTGTGCCTCCAGCGTTTCACTACGAATGCGCCCGCGCCGCACTTTCGCGGGGCGTGCACGTCCTGCTCGAAAAGCCGATGGTCCAGGACCCCGACCATTGCCACGAGCTGATCGCACTCGCGCGCCAGCACGAGGTCGAGCTCGTGATCAGCTACCCGTGGCACTACAACCGCCAACTTCTCGATCTCCGCGACCATCTTGCCAATGGCGTTATCGGCGAGATCGAGCACGTCACCTGCCTCTTTGCGTCGATCGTGCGCGAGTTGTATAGAGGCAACCCTGAGCCGTACCGGGACGTGCTCCACTACGTGGTCAACGCCCCCACCGCCAGCACATACAGCGACCCGGCAATCGCCGGAGGCGGCCAGGGGCACAATCAGCTGACGCACGCGGTCGCGCTGCTGATGTGGCTGACGGGACTGATCCCGGAAACGGTCGCGGCATTCACCGAGGCATTCGAGCTCCGGGTGGATCTCGCCGACGCCGTCGCGGTCCGCTTCCACGGCGGCGCGATCGGCGCTCTGAGCACGATCGGATCAGTCTACGCTGATCAAGAAGAGCTGCTCGAGTACAGGATCTTCGGCAAGTCGGGCCACATTCTGCTCGACGCGGTGCAGGGCGACGTGCGGATCTATACGGGCGGCAAACGGCGCGACCTCCCAGCCCCGGAGGCGGACGAACGTTACCCCCATTGGGCTCCAGTCGACAACCTCGTCCAGCTAGCCCTCGGCCACGGCATCAATCAAGCACCCGGCGAGCTCGGGTTGGCCACCGTGCTATTCCTCAACGCGATGTACCGGTCTTCAGCGAGCGGTGGCTCCCCGATTCCCGTCCCCAGAGCCTAACAGGTGGACTTCACGGTCATGCCCTCGCTGAATGCGCGCGGCCAAAGCGGGTTTCAGTCGGCCGCGACCGCACGGTGCACTTCAAACTACCTGTCATATTCGAATCTAGCCTGAACGGCATCATCAGGCAGGGGTGGTGTGTGCTGCGCTGCTACCCCACCGTGACGATCACTCGCCTGGAGCTGGCGGGCGCGAAGGGGAACGCGGACTCGGCGAGGGTCCCGGCCGAGAACCATGGATGGATCACCTCTTGTCCGGCGTTGAACTTCCAGACGATCACGAAGCGGCCGTTGGAGCCGAAGTTAGTAACGGTGCGGATTTTCACGCTAAGCGTTAAACGCGGTTCGGCGTCGTTGGCGCTGGCGCTGGCGCTGTGGGGAGCGATGGGCGCAGCCACTCCAGATAATCCAAGCAGTCGGCATCGGTCCGGAACCACGCCTGGAAGTCACCGAGCGATCGCGGGTAGTGGACTCCTGCGGCCGGGCGGGGCATCCGACCAGGCTACTCCGCTTAGATGGATAGCCAGTAGTCGGCTTAAGTTCACCCGTTGGTGTAAACGGCCGGCTAGCACTGGCGATTGCTGTCGTTGACATGTACGCGACGACGCGCGTGGACGGCGGGACCGGGACGCGGTAAGCGCGTACGACCGAAACGACCGAAGTCCCGCTCTAGGCGGCTCCTCTGGGCACGTCAACGGCGCAGTGAAGGAAGCGTTGCAGTGGGAGCAGTGCAGTCGACCGCCCGATTCCCTCTTGCAACCGCTGTGGATGGCGCCTGCAGCCGCCTCGAGGTCCTCTCGTGCGCCTGCTGGTCCGGCCTCGGCCGCGTCGTGGGCGCACTGGCTGCGGGGGAGTCATGCAGCAGACGTCGTTGACGTCGTTGACGTCGGGGCCACGATGAACATAACGCCGTCAGTGGACCGTCTCAGAGGCGGTTCGTTGACGTCGTGAACAGCAGAATTGGAGGTGAACTTAAGCCGATTTATGCGGATGTCCGCATAAGTCGGCGAAACGAACGAGAACCCCATGCCCGCAGTCTGCCCACTGCCGGTCAAGCCGGTGCAGATAGACGTTGCACAGGCACGGCGAAATTACGCCGCCTTGCGGGGTTCCCGTCACCTCGCGCGTGACCGCCCCGTCCTCCATGACCCCTGAGCGCAACATCGCGCGCAAGAGCTTCAGGACATGACGGTCACTGATCCGCTCCTCGATCGCCGACATCAACCCGTCGTGCGGAATCGCCCCGAAACAGTTCGAGACGTCCGACTCTGCGACCCATCGCCTGCCGTCCCACGCCTCATCAATGAGGACCTGGAGCGCGTCGTGCTGCGAGCGCCTGGGCCGGAACCCGTAGGAGCACTCGAGCATGTCAGCCTCGAAGATCGGCTCGATCACCGTCTTCAACGCCGCCTGAACGACGCGATCACGGACCGTCGGGATCGACAACGGCCTTTGCTCGGTCGAACCGCCGGGTTTCGGGATGAACACCCGGCGAGCCGCGAGCGGCCGATAACTGCCGTCCTTCAGATCCGCGGCCAGCTCGTCGAACAGCTTGGCGATGCCGTACCGCTCGACGTCGGCGATGGTCTGTCGGTCAATGCCAGCCGCGCCTTTGTTGGCGCGCACCGACTCCCACGCCCAACTCCAAGACGTCCCTGCGGTAGACCTTGTCATAGAGCGCATGGAACCTACGTCCGGGATCGGCCTTGGCCGCCCGGTAGAGCGTTCGCTGTAGTTCTCGGACTGAATCCTGCTTGGCGGTCCTAGCCACGATGTGGCACTCACCGGCCCTTCCCTATACGTGACGCATGAACGAAGCAGCGGCCCTTCCCTCACCGCGGGTTGTGTTGTCCCGTCGGCTCAAGCAGTAGTGCGGCCGCCTCCGACGCCCACCCAGCACCCGTCCACTTCCCGGCGCAGGCCGGTTATAGAACGAGACGCTCCGACCGCCACATCTCCGCAGGGCCGTCGGGCCGGGGAGAGCCTCCCCAGTTCCCATCGCCACCTTCTCGACGTTCCACGCCCCATACGCCGGGA